>ULXQ01029208.1_pt1 | contig 14663 bp, 7 predicted proteins | sample 1961481 | NCBI WGS metagenome assembly ULXQ01 (sample SAMEA4835843, study PRJEB28245) | human gut metagenome | biome: gut microbiome; material: fecal sample | place: Denmark | collected 2008 | reverse complement strand
GGCTATATTGCGAGCCCGACAACAGGCCGCCATTGCGGTTGCAAACCACGTACTCGGAATTGGCCGTATTCTCTTTCTCTTTCAAGTATTGCGCCAATTCCGAGGGGATAGGTACAGTTCGATAAGCCGCCCTACTCTTCAATCTTTCGGTGATATAAGGGCGATTCTTATGGACGTGCCACGCCTCGCGCACAGTAAGTGAGGGCGTTTTTGAGTCAAGATCCACGCTATCCCACCGCAAGGCAAGGATTTCCTCCCGCCTGAGTCCAGTGTACAGCGCAAGCAAAATGAAAGTGTACGGCGGCAATCCCTTAACAGCGTTCAAAAGGATCTGCACTTCCTCGTCTGTCAGCGACTTTCTAGCCTTTGTCGGTGCTTTCCCACCCTTTGCAGGAAGGACAAGTGCGGGATTTTCCGAAATAATTCCGTTTTTGACAGCCTCGCCAAAAATACTTTTGTAGAACATCTGAACCGCACCATAAGTAGACTCTGACAATACGGCAGAGCGTCGCACTGCGGCGAGTATGTCATCGCGCGTTACGTCACACATGAGTTTGTCGCCCAGCGGCTCTACGATATGTTTTTTGATAGTTTGTGCATAATTGTCAAATGTGCTGAGTGCGATAAACGGGAATCTGTTCTCTAGACACAGCTGTGCATATTGCGCAACAGTGGGGCAGTCCCGTTCAAGAGCTTCTCGCGCGACTTTTGCCCGCAATTCTGCGACCTTTTGATCTACTTCACTCTCGGTGCGGCCGTAGAGCGTAACTCGTGTCCCGTCCTGAATGGTAATGCGTGTTCGAAAATACTTTCTTCCCTTGCGAGTGACAGTGCCATATTTAGGTTTTTTGCTGCGTCCCATCAGCGACACCCTCGTTCAGGTACCTCGCCGCGAAAAGCGGGAGCAAAGGCGGTGGATGCGCGGGGCACAGGGCGCGTGTACATTGCCCTGAACTGACGCAATTCCTCCTTGCTGAGAAAGACCTTGCCGCCGGGAACCCGCTGAACATAAGAGATTTTGCCATCCTTGCGGAAACCGTCGAGCAATTTTGCGCTGATGCCAAGATACGCTGCCGCCTCGGCGCGTGAAAGTAACATCCCCATCTTTTCCTCCTTAAAACTGTGTTGTTGATTTTGCGGAGGATTCATGATACAATACATATTGTCCTACAGGTGCATCATGGACCCTACCACGGTGTGCTTGGATGGCTGCCCCCATCTGCAAATGGGGGCAGCCTTTTTATATGGCCCCGCTGCAGAGTAGCTTCCTGCTTCAACGACAGAAATCCGTCTCCACAGGCGTTGATTCCGGGCGAGCCGACCCGTACTGTATGCCGCATCCTGGGTAATAATTCGCCTCCCTTCTTTTTTTGCATCAATCCTAGAAGTCTAGATTTCTCAAAAGTCGTGAACCCCGCTGTGCCGCCGCGACTTTTTGCACTTTTAGATTAACATATATATTTACAAAAGTCAACAGTATGGTTCAAAAAAATAAACATAACCATTTATATTAGTGCATCAACCGTCTAAACACAGGCGCGTTATCTCAACAGATTTATTTATCAAGCCGCATGCTTGACTTTTTTTTATTCAAATGGTACTATTATTTAATGACGGGAGGTGTTCATGTGAGCGAAAAGGTAAATAAGGCAAACGACCTGTACGAATTCGAAGGTTACTATGTAAAGACAATGGCACTCACAGGAAGCAGAGATAGGTTTCCTAGGGACACAAACTTAGTCAAAAATGTAATCAACGTATTTTTACAACAGAACCCCAAGGTATCGCAGGTGGATATTGCAACAAAATATGAGCTATCCCCCAGTTTGTTTTCTCGATTTTTAAGAACCGAGAACGTTAAGTCAAAGCCTGAATGGAATCTGGTTGCATATAGATTAGGGCTGGACATTGACTTGGCGAAGTATATAAGAGACACACGCGAAGTAATCGAACTGATTCAGAGTTGGCAGCTACTCTACTACGGCACTCGCATCATATCTTTTATAGACAAGATATTTGAAACAACCCTCCTCATGCCATATTCGTCAAAACACTCTCCGCGTAGCCGCGGTCTAGATACGAACTATGAGAACATGCATCATTTTTTAGTCAACGAAAAAGGCGATGAAGGATGGTTTTTCTACTACTTTACCGGGCACGACATACTTGCTTCAGATGTGATCCTCGGTTTGCAGAACGATAAGAATATCCCAAGGATTCACACGATCATCATCCTGAACAGCGAAAAGGCATTTGAGGAGTTGAAGCATACTTTGCGCAGGCAAGATTGGCGAGCGAAGCTGCACTATGTTTCGCTGACAGTCATACGTATTGATGATGAAATATCTACTATCCTTGACGAATACACCGATGGTGATTTGGGACTCGCAAGGCGACCTGAGCAAGTAAGCAACTCGGACTCCACATCCACTGTAGCTCCGCAGTAACCACAGCAGCTTTCGCAGACAAAGCTCAGGCAGGGACACTGCTCCTCGCCCGCACCTAACCCCCTAATCCCAGCGTAGCATAATCGAGTATATTGTCAATACGTTCGGAAGGACAAATTCCAAGGAAATCACTCTCTATCTAAGGGAAGGCTACCTGCTGTTTTCGGCAAGTGGTCTTCCTTCATTTATTCAACCGGTGCGGCCTATTCTCGACAACTGGCTCAATGCTTAACTGGCATCCCTGCTCTGACACATCAAATGCGTATTTACGTTTCGTGAGTCGCGCGGCGTATAGCAATTGCCTTCGCAGTCGCACTCAGCCCCTTCTGAGCCCCATAGTGTCATGCCGTGGGGGTAGGCGGGGTTCAGGCACACGGGGAGGCCAACGCCCATCACGCCCGTGCCTGAGTCATTACAGAGAAAGAGCAGCCATTCCTAGGAATGGCTGCTCTTTTGTTCGTTTTGCGATTGGTATTTCAGGGTGTCTGTGGGGTCGGGAGCCATCTACTTACCAATACTTGGGATACTTGCTGGTGCTCTGCTGTTTTTCGGCATACTGCCACCAGGGAACTTGGGTGGCGAAATCCGTCAGCTTGTCCCAGAACTGGTCGGCCAGCGTACCCTTGTCCATGTAAACCGTGACAGTATAGGTCTTGGTGCTGCCATCTTCCATGGTGGCCGTGTAGGTCACGGAGTTGGTGAAGTTCACCGTCTCGCCGCTGCTGGGGGTCAGGGACTTGACGCCGTTGGTAGCAATGACAGGAGCCAGCTTTGTCACATCCGTGCCGCGGGGCATGGTGATGGTAATAGTGTTGGTGGTATTATTCACCGCACCGGCCACGCCGTTGATGGAGAAGGCTGTGATGCCCGTGGAGGTCGTCGCGGCAGTCTCCCACTGACAACTGATGCTCACATTACCCTCAGGCATGATAAAGCGGTTGTTGGTGATTTTCACTGTCTCACCGCCATCAACAGCCAGCGTGTAGGTCAGCGAATCCGCCACCATCTGATAACCGCTGTCGGGCGTTACGGTAACGATAATTTCGTCGCCCGCGTTGGCCTTGGTGCGGTTGGGGGTGATTTTGCCGCCCTTGGGGGCATTCACCGAGATGGTAAACTTACCGGTATCCGGCGTATCGGTGCCACTGCCATAGGCGGCGATCTCCACCTTCAGGGCAGTGCTCCTGCTGCCGGAGGCACTTACCACGACGATGTAGATGTCGCGTGCGCCATCGCCCAGATTGCTGAGAGTGATGGTATTTACGCCTGTAATGGCTGTACCCTTGTTGGAAGAAGCGAGAACATCTTCCTCTGTAGGTGCATCTGCGCCAGAAGCAACAACCTTATAGAAATAGTTGCCTGCAACATTAGAACTGAACTGCACAGATGCGCTACTGTTGCTGATACGTGTAGCGGAGCCGTTGGACAATAATGGAGAGCCAGAATAGACCAACTTAATCGTATAGTCCTTGGTGACAGTTCCTGCTATTGCCTGGAAAGTGACTTCTTCATTTACCGGCATATACCACATAACATCGCCATTAGACCAGTCACCCTCAAACTGTCCCTGCTTCACCTTTACGCCAGCAGGCGTCATGATTTTCAGATACAAGCCGGACAGTCCTTCGGGAATCTTTGCAACTGTCTCTGCCGGTACCGTATCGGGAATGGTGATCGTCCACTTGTCACCGGCCAGAACGCCCGTTGCAAGCTCACTACCAGCCTCACCTTGCAGCAGTGCAACAGAGGTGATCTCTGGCTTGACCTCCGCCAAGGCTACAAATTCTGCCGTTACAGTGACGTCGCTCTTGGGCATCGTGAAAGTGCCAACATTATTATCTGTGGTGACAGAAATGGCATTCTCCTGTGCATCCTTTACGATCCATTTTTTCAGTACATAGCCGCTACCGGGAACAGCGGTCAATGTAATGGTCTTGTCGGGCTGCGAGGTCATATTGGAAGAACTGATCGTGCCGCCTGTCGTCGGTTGAGTCAGCGAAATGCTGTGCCGCTCTGTATCCGTGGTCTTTTTCTCGATTCTTACAGAAATTTGCCACGAATTCCAGCTCGGAATCGCAATGGTGCCCTGAACGTCCGTAATGGTTTGCAGTGTCTCAAAAGAATCCATATTTACAACGGTAATCTCCCTGAGAACATACTCGTCATTCAGCATCGTAACGGCGATTTCAAGCTCGTCGCCCTTTTGCACCTGACAATTCACGTCGGTCAGCGGGGTGCCGTTTTTGCTCAGAGATACCGTTGTGAGACCCTTTGCACCAGCGGTCGAACCATTATTACCCGTCATCAGGAAAACAAGAGTACTCAGTCCAGTATACCGATCCTTCAAGACGGCCTGTACGGTAACGCCGGATTCGCCAAACGGCATGACAAATGTTGCGCTTTTAGATGCCTGATTTTCGGGTGCGACCAGATTGTACGGGGACTCTGCCCCGTTCTGAGTAACGTTCCAATGATCAAACAAATAGTATTCGTCAACATCAATTCCCAGCGAAACGACAGAGCCTTCTCTGACCTGGATGGTATCGGACGAACCATTGATCGTAATCGTCGCCTTTCCTTCCGGATCAATGACCTTTGTGATGCTCCGGTCAACCGCTTCCGCAGCCTTGAATACAGGAGAGAATCTGGCGTCAGTCGTTCCAAGCGTGATGTTCAACGGGTTCTGAGCCGCGTTTTTATCGTTTATATATCCGCCCGCGCTCTCTTGCCAGCGAACAAAACGATAGCCTTCGGCGGGAGCGGCCTGCACGGTCAGTTTCGAGCCTTCCCACCACATGCCCAGCGTCTCTACATCAGCCGCAGGTGTAATCGTGACCGTGCCCTGTGTTTCATCCGTAGGCACTGTTACTGTCGTGTACTTCGCCTCGTGGATATTTGCCGTAATGGTCGTATCCTGCGTCATTTTGAACACGATATATGTTCTTCCACCAAAGCGGGAGTTTGAGATACTGTGTCTGTCTGCCACAGCATCTTCATTGCTGGACACAAAGCCATCTGCAATAAACTTGGGGCCAAGCCGCTCGGTATAGCCAGGATACTGATCCAGTTGGATAACGATCCAATCTTCACTGCCCACAGGAAAATCCAAGTAATTCAGACCTTCGTTAAACAAATAGAAACCACTTATTGTGCTTTTTGCAGACAAGTTGCTATAGATTTCGTCCATAGTCATTGTAGACGGGAATGTGTAGGCTGAGTATGGTATACTAACACCCTGGCGTCCGCATGCAGACTCAAAATCGTTGGATTGTGTGACATCCGTCTCTCCCAGCATCAGCTTGAAGCGCAGTTTATAGGTGGCTTTTTCCGCAAAGACTGCTTTGACATTGTAGAATTGACCACCATGGGCTGTTGTGATATATAGCTGATTTAAATTACCACTGCTGTCGGGAATATTTACGTCCTTGATGGGGCTTGTGATTTCCCAGTGATGCAAAACATAGCCTTCCGCCGGCTCCGCGAGGAATACCACGCTGGTGTTATCCGCGACTGCCGTCATATATCCGTTGGCACGCTCGACCCCGTCCACAAACACCTTTCCGTTGCCTTCAATAGACAATTGATAGCCAAGCTCAGGTCTTTGCGCAAAATTCGCCTTGATGGTGGTGCTGGCTTCGGTCGGCATGTCGAAGGTGAGCGGATTGGCAGTGGCATCACCCGGTGTCACACCGTCGATCTTCCAGCCGGGGAAAACATAACCCGTGTCAGGCACGGCCTCAATGGTCTTCTCACCAGTGCCGAGATTCACTGTCTGACCATCCGTGTAAGTGGCCTCGCCGCACTTCACACTGCCGTTCTTCGCGTCAATGGTTGCAATTCCGGGATACTTGAAGATGATCTTGCCCGGCTTCAGCACAGTAGTACCATCACTGCTCACGATGCTGAACTCGTACTCTGTCCAATCCCAGCCCTCGCCGAAGGAATACCGTGACATCGCTGCATTGGACTCACTAGCCATTTTGGTCACATTGTCGAACTTGTATTGCGCGCCCTCTGCAAGCATCTTGGGTTGAGCACCCATTGCCATTACATTTTCCCACACTTCAAGACGCAAACTGCTCGTTGCTTGATCTGTGGGTCTGGCATCCAATGTAATCGTTGCGGTCAGCGGTTCTTTGGGATTGTTATCCCAACCTGAAATCACCGTGGTTCCTTGTATGGCAGTACCGCTTACAAGGGTGATCATTTTCTTCGCCGCTGTGGGGCCTCTTCCCGCCGAAGGCACGGGCTGATAATTGCTTGCAAGCCCAACGACATCTCCCTTAAACACTGCCATTACACTTAGGTCTGTTGTGCCCAGTACAGTCAACGTCGCCTTCCCAGAGCCGGGTTCCGTCTCGGTCAGAGTATAATCCGTATCCAGAGTTGCCTTTGCACCTTTGCTATTATACACGGCCCATTGGCGGAATTTCACATAGCTGTCCTTCAGTGGTGTGGCTGTCAGCTCCACCGTGTCATCCTTCTTTAGACCTGTAAGGCTGCTGCTGCTCGTCACCGTGCCGTAGTTGGCGGAATTGGCTTTCAGCGTTACACTGATGCCATCCTCTGACACTTCCTCCGCAAAAGCGGTGGAAACCGGCAGAAGCTGTATGCACAGAAGCAGTGCCATCAGCAACGCCAGTAATTTGTGTCCTTTCATAGTTACCTCCAGTTTCTCGTGCTTTTGCTTACCTGGTGATCTGTCACCGTGCTATTTTCAGCCATCTTATCCCATAGCTGCTGGGAAGTGCTGCGCTGATAAATGACACGAACAGTATAGGTCCTGCTATCGGAACCCAAGGTCACCGTGTAAGCGACCGGCATCGACAGATTCACGACCTCGCCCGAAACAGGACTTACTACAGCACCAGCGGGGACCGTGACAACGGGTGCCACGCGGGTCACGTCAGTGCCGTCCGGCAGCGTGATCGTTATTGTACCGGCGGAATCATCGATCACGCCTTCAATGCCCAAGACCTTGAAGGATGTGATCCGTGCTGTGGCCGGTGTCACAGGGTCTGTATTGCCGCCGCTTGCGCTGATGCGCTGGCCATTTTTGTTATACACGTTCACCGTATAGGTGCGCGATACAACATCGGAGCCAGTGACCGTATAGTGAACCTCACCGGAAAAATCCTGTTCCAAGCCGGGGGCAGGACTGCACACGGTTGTTCCCTTGCCCAACGTGATGGACGGGATCAGTTTTGTTGTCGTGAGTCCGCTGTCATCAACGCCATTGACGACAATCGTTCCCTTTTGGTCGTCGATCGTACCCTTATAGGTCGTACCGTTGACCGTCAAGGAGAAGGCACTGATGGATGCCTGTCCCTTTGCAACGACCTTGATCCGATATGTCTTTGTTGCTGTACCATCCTGCGATCTGATCACGAAGCTCGTCCAATCGGAGAGATCCATGGCAGCCTTACCGTCAAGGGCAGGAGTTGCCGTTGCTCTATAAGAAATATCAGCAGAAATATGCATCTCTGTAACATCTTTTCCGGCCTCCACATTCAGTATGATGTCTGCGCCGGATTTCGTTTCTGTTACTGTCCTGCCGATAATCGACAATCCCCGCAAATTCTTGTCCTGTAAAGCCAACGTGTTCAGGTACAGCTCCGCGCCGCTTGCCTCAAGGTCGTCCTTCATGGTGACCGTAAGCGCATAGACGTTTTCGGTTTTGCCATCTTCTGCGCGAATGGTGAAATTGTACTCTGTGTTCGCGGTAATCGTCATGGGCAGATCAGGAGCAACAAGGGTCGCACCCTCGGACAACGTCAGCTTCGGCGTGACGCGAACGAGCGGTGTCCCTGCGGGCAGTTCCAGTGTGATCGTATTTTTACCACCTGCTGTGGCAGCCTCTTTTATGACACCATGCCTACCTTCAAGCTCAAACCCATAGATACGCGCTTCAGAAGAAAGTGTTTTGGCGAAGTCATGCTGCTTGTACCAAAGATGATACGGTGTACCCTGGCCACCTCTTTCAAGGAAGTTCAAGTACCACTGCAAGGCATAACAGCCCTCATAGGTCGCAAGCGCATTGGGGCTAAGCTCTTTCGCTTCATGCTTAAATCCGTTGCCAGTTGAAAACATGTCCAGCCATTGCGTGACGATGCTCTTGCTGCCATTGCTAAAGCGCGGATCTGTATATGGATCGATACCAGCTGCGCACAAGCCGCAGATCGTCCAGGAAATGACTTCGCTGTTGATCGTCCCCCACGACTTGATCGTATAGTCGTTAGAGACTTTTTGCGCGAGGTACTCAGTGCCATCCTCAAGCCACTGCCTCACCCGATTGCCGTATGTTGGATCCTCTTGATAGGGACCCAGAGCGAACATGTTGGATGCAACGCCATCCAGCTTCATAAAGCCCTTGTCGATCCCCTTCGGTGTTTGCTCCAAAAGATACTCAACCATAAACGCCCGATTATGCTCGGTATCCTCCGGCAGTGTGTAATTGCCAATATCCAGTGCCAGCAAACCAAATTGCACACCATTCAGTGAAACAGTTGTCTGACACAGGTTCGCGATAAGGTTATCAATTTCATTTCCCTGTGCATCGACAAAAGGTTCTCCATCATTATACTGCGCAAGGTTTGAGCAATCATAGCCGCGGGCAGTCAGCATCAAGGTCACTCGCGCAAGATCCGTCATGATCCCTTTCGGGCCGAGTTTCCGATTTGCTATGATCTCCGCGATGGGGAAACCATTATTGGTGTTTGGCTCCTGCAAGTTCTCATATAAGCCAAGATTCAACCATTCCCAATCCTCAAGCTGCCCATCTTTCTCTCTATATGCGGTGATAATACCGTTAAGGAGATCCCGCATTCGCGCCTTTTGTGGATTGTCTGCCGGCTGACTTGAAACCGTGACAGTGACAACATATTCTTTTTTGTCGCCATTCTGTGCCGTTACCGTATACGTTACAGGATTTGTAAAGTCCTGTACTTCACCAGATGCAGGAGAGACTGTTGCATATTGGGGAAGTTCGATTATCGGAGCAAACCGCTTGGACGTTCCCGCCGGAAGTTCTAACGAAACCGTTCCGGCTGTATGGTCTATAGCGCCCTTTAACCCGCCAAAGCGAAATGCAACAAGGCGGTTATTTGTCGCGGCGGGAATTTTCTTTACAACAACAGAATAATCCTTGTGGCTCGTACCATTTTCGGCTGTGACTCTGTAGATGATCGGCGTATTTTCTGAATTTTGGAAGTCCTCACCGTTCAGTGCTTCAACTTTCGCATCATAAGAGCAGGTATACTCGCTTTTCAGCAGGCTCCAATCTGTTGCATAGGGGATCGTGGCGGTGATCCGCTCTCCGTTCCAGACAATGCTTTCCTCTTCAATGCCTGTGGTATAAGACAGAAGATCACATTCGGCAGAGTTCCCCTGTGTGATGTCCAATTCATATTCACGGGAAAACTTCAGCTTATCCTTCTCAGCACCCTTTCCCGCAAAGTTAGAGCAATCATTGTCAATCACAAGGTAGTTTGCTTTTTGGAGGTCAATTCTCCCCAACAAATCCGGAGCAACCTCGTTTTTTGTGCTATCAAGGTAAGTTAAAGCAGTACCAGTATACTCTACATCAACGCTCGTCAGCCACGGGCTGTCAGCAGGAAGGTGTAAGGCTATCTTATTGCGTTCATCATCAATCGTTGCGATGCGGCCCGCAACACTAAAATAGTTTACGCCAAAGACAGGCGAACCGCTTCGTATGCGAATGACATAACTTGACCTTATGATACCGTTTTGACTATCCCCGTATACACGCGTGGTCGCAGGATCCTTTGCGGTCAGTGTAATAATACTTGTACCGTTGACGCTCCAAGCCCCCGATAGAGATACCTGCACCGCAGTCGGATCCGCAACTCCATATTTGATGGCACCTTGCACTTTGTTCATGTCAAGACCATCTGGGACAGTCAATACATAAGAACCATCAGCTTGCAGCACGCCTTTGATATTGGCCGCCTCAATACTCTCAAGAGCCGGCGATGGAATTTCCTGCTGTGCATACTGAATGTAATAAGGAAAGACTGTATCAAAAATTGCTTCCGCTTGTTCTGCCGAAAAATAATTGGCGTTGCGAATCCCTGTGGCTGCCTTTTCTACAGTATACGAACTACTGCTTATCGGATACTTTGTATTACGGGTATGTATATAAGGCCCAAGACCAAATGACAAGCTAATCAGGCTTCTTCGTGCTGCAGGATGAGGGCCACCCTGTACCGCGGGAAAATCATGCTCATCATACAACTTCCAATACAAATCAGAAATCGCGTCATATGCTTGCAGGCACTTTTCTCCGGCAGTTGTGTAGTCAGACAATTCACTGGAAGTTTGATATGTACGCTTTTCCGGAACGGCAATGATAAAAATATCACACTGTCGCCCATCGGCAGCGACAATTCGCTGCCGGACCGGTTTATAGTAATCTGCTTTATCGAGTGTAATGTCTACGCCATCTTGCTGACGTGTGAGAGTCAATGTCAGCTTAAAATCGGAAGATTTTGTTCCATCAGCACCAGGAACTTCTATCACTTTTACAAGCGACCCCCAATACAAGTACTGCATATCACGCACTTGAAGGAATTGGAGGTCACCGGCATTCGGATACTCTTCTGCGGTGATTTTCACTGCAGTATAATTCGATGACGCTGAATTATCGTCGTCACCTATCGTATTATATGCCCCACCGGGCCAGTATGAAGGTGCTGAGGGAATTGTCTGCTCGGCAGCGTAGCCAACAGTCACCGTATTGAGCAGGAGGATGATGCTTATAAGGAGTGTAGACACCCTTGTGATTCTACGTTTCATCATTATGTCATTCGTTTGTAAGAGCGCACAGTCTCTGAATTCGATGGAATGCGGCGGCGTACCCTAAAACGGGCATTTCGGTTAACCTTTAGGTACGCCGCCGCATATTAGCGTCTAAAATGTCTTACCACATCGGGGCGTTGATGTCATAACCATAATCGCAGGTATAACGCCAGGTCACAACATCGCCGGGGATGAGCTTCCAACCGCTAATACCAATCATGGGAACAACAGTCTGGCCGCCACGGGTGACCTGATACATCCAGCCACCGGCGCCTCCGCCGAGCATCGTTGCCGTGCTATTCATATCAAGAACACCGATGGAGGAAATATATGAGGAGCTTCCACTAAAATCGAAGCCGGTGCGTGCAGCCTTGAATGCATTCAGCAGTTCGTAGGGCGTATTGCCTGCGTTGACAGTAGTAGTGAGGGTACGGTACTGTGCAGCGGTCATCGGGCTCATGCTCGCGCACATATTATCCATCTGCTGCACCTTTTCAGCCGCATTTGCTTTCTGTGCGTCAGTAACTTCATCGAGCATACCAGAATTGCCGTACTCTGTTCCGCTTAATAGCGAGAATGCTCTCGCATTTTCGTACTCGAAATTCATGGTAACGGTAAACGTAGAGGGGTATGCGGAGACATAGTAGGTTTTCGTGGTAGTTCCATTAACCACGCCAACACTCACAACGCTAGTGAAGTCCACATTGGCCGTATAAGGGGAAGATGTAGCCTTCTGCACGCCATTGATCAACAGTTTCGTACCCGTGAACTCAAAAGTGGTCCGAACGCTGCTGAAATCAGTGTTATCAGGGAGCTGCTTGAAGCAGTAGAACGCGTCCCATTGCTCACCAGAACTGACACTGACGACATCATTATCAAACGTCTCGCCGAGGGCCGTGATGGTCAAATCACCCGCAGCATTTGTGCCCGCAAAAGCGGTCACGCTGAGGCTCAAAGCCATGACCATTGCCATAATAATGGCTAAGAATCTTTTTTTCATGTTTTTCCTCCTCATTTTTTGTTTTATTTTTGCCCGTTTTAGGGTAACCGACAGTAAAGGAATTCATTCTTTCAAGATGTCCGTGAAATCATGACTTCATAGTGGCGTCCTCCGTTAGAAGAATCAACATAGAAGTCATGGGGCCCGTTCTCGAAATCAAGCTGCAATATGATTGGTGATAATGTCCCAACCAATTCATCGTCTACATACAGTGCATTTCCGTTGAACATAGCAGTAACATAAACACTGGACATATCTTCGCTTGCCGGAATTGCAGCACTTGCCTGATACCGAATCGTAAAGGTATCTTCTGCCGAACTCCGCTCGGTGATGGAAGCAACGGTAAAACTGGTATCCTCGTATTTCAGGACCAATGCACAAGGTGAGGATAGATCTTCTTCTATCTCTGCATACATGACTTCGTTGTCCGAAGTGTGTTTCCCACACCCTGCCAAGCACGGCAGGAGGCAGAGTACGACCAGCACTACACAGCATATCTTCTTCATAAAAGCTACCTCCTCACTCAGAGCGGATGGCCTCGTTGGGGCTGATGAGCGTTGCCTTTCGTGCGGGGATCCATGCGGCGGCAATGGCCACGCAGCCGGAAAACACCACGCCGCAGACCGCCAGCCACCAGGGCAGCACGCACCGCAGCTCACGGGATGCGAAGATCACCGGTATCAGCCACTTGGCGATAAAGCTCAGCGCCAAGCCCGCCGCGCCGCCGATCACGCCTACGATCAGTGCCTCCGAGAGAAACATCTTGAAGATGTCGCTGCGAACGGTGCCCAGCACCTTCAGCACGCCGATCTCCCGCGTCCGTTCCGTAATGGACATCATCATGGTGTTTGCCACGCAGATGGCGGAGATCAGGACGGCGATGCCGCCCAGCGCGCCCAGCATCCCCTGGATCTGCCGGGACTGCGTCCGCACCGTCTCCAGCATATCATTGAGAGAGTAGGTGTTCAGTCCCGTGTCACGGATCAGCTTGACGATGCGCTGCACATCGTTGACGTTCTTCACCTTCACCCATACCAGATCATAGGTAGGGCCGTTGGCCTTTTCCTCCGCCGTTTTGGTTTCCGTGGCAGCGCCGAGATAGTTGGCGTTGGCCTGCACCATCTCCTCCAGCCGGTCATAGGCCATAAAGGCGGAGGAGGTGAAGTTGTTGTTCAGCGTGGAGCAGATGCCGGTTACCCGCAAGTTGTAGAGATTGCCGGAGGGCAGCGCCCGCCCATCGGTATCGGCCTTCGGCTCGCCGGTCAGGCTGGAGGAATCGAAGGTCATGCGGACAGGCACCTCCAGCAGATCAATGAGGGCGTTGCCGTTCTCATCCACCGCCAGCTCCCAGTCCTTCGCCTTGTTGGCAAGCCCGGCGGCCACATCGTCGGTAAACAGCACCTCCGGATGCAGGCGCGTGCCGTCCCCGGCCATAACGCCCCGCTCCGGCGTCAGCATGAAGCTCTCCGCCGTGGTCATGTCAATGCCGTAGACGCGCACCATGTTGACATAGTTGCCGGATACGATGTAGGCGGACTGCTGATAGACCGGCGTTACCGCCTCCACACCGTCGATGCCCCGGAACGCCTCCAGTGCCTTGTCGTTCAGCAGTGCCTTGCGCCCGTAATCGCCGGTGGCAGGCGTCACATCGATCTTTGTCAGGCTGCCCAGTGCCTCGATGCTCTCGCGGTACGCCTGCTCATAGCCCAGACCTACGGAGATCAGCACCACGATACACATGACGCCCACCGCCATGGATAGGGCTGTCAGCGCCGTGCGGGTCTTTCGCCGGAACAGGTTGGTGCAGCCGTAGCGAAACAGGTCTTTTGGCTTCATACATTCCCGTCCTTATTGCTTCCGTCGTGGGTCAGCGGCTTCTCCCCGATGTCCGGTGCGCCGCCGTCTGCGTCAAAGTCGTCGTCAAAATCGTCCAAGGCAGCGGTGTTTTCGGCACCGGGCCCGATCTCGCCGCGCTTATAGCGGATGATGACATAGACCACAATGCCGATCAGGATGAGCGCAAGGATCGCTATCAGCAGCCACAGCCACCAGCGGCTGCCTGTGCCGTCTTTATTTGCGTTGACGCTGTTGGCATCTGTATCCGCAGAGCTTTCCGCCACGCTCAGGGGCACGGAGATGTCCTGAGAATACGTCTCGCCGTTGGCGTCCTCATACTGGAGGATCATCTTGCCCACAAACGCGCCGATCTTGGAGAAGCCTACCGTTACATCGGCGCTGGTGGAGCCGCCTGCCAGCAGGTCGCCCACATAACAGGGGGTGGAGGCGGTCATGCCGTCCGTGGCCAGCACCCGGATATTCATAGCCTTGGCGCGGCCCATGTTGGTCAGCGGCACGGAGATGGTAGCTTCCTTATCCTTGCTGAGTGTGCCGTACACCTC
>ULXQ01039800.1_pt1 | contig 14711 bp, 8 predicted proteins | sample 1961481 | NCBI WGS metagenome assembly ULXQ01 (sample SAMEA4835843, study PRJEB28245) | human gut metagenome | biome: gut microbiome; material: fecal sample | place: Denmark | collected 2008 | reverse complement strand
CGCCCTGAGTGCTTTCGGCTTTTACCAAACGAGAAAAAAATAAGAAAAAAATTATAATTATTAATTAATAAACTTGAAACAAATAAGGATGAGAAGATTAACTCTTTTACTTGTCTCACTTGTATTGTTGTCTATCCAATCGGTCTTGGCGCAGAGTTTCAGCGTCAAGGGTACAGTCGTGTCTGCTGAAGACAACGAACCGATGATTGGTGTGACCATTATGCAAGAGGGAACATCAAATGGCGTAGTGACCGATATTGACGGTAACTATACCATCGAAATTAAGGGTGCTTCGAAGGCTACGCTTGTCTACTCTTATGTGGGTTGCGTTACGCAGAAGCACGTTGTGAAAGCGCAGACAAATACGCTCAACATCACCCTTGCTTCGGATTCCAAGATGATGGATGAAGTGGTTGTGGTGGCGTATGGCGTGAGAAAGAAGGGAACCATTGCGGGTTCCGTGTCTGCCGTAAAGTCTGAAAAAATAGAAAATGTGCCGGCGGCAAGCTTCGACCAAGCTTTGCAGGGACAGAGTACTGGTTTGCAGGTCATCTCTTCTTCGGGTGAACCTAGCAAGGCGGCTACCTTCCAGATTCGTGGTACCAACTCTATCAACTCCGGCAAGTCGCCACTCTTTATCCTCGACGGCGTGCCAATCTCAAGTTCTGATTTCAATACCTTGAGTCCTAACGACATCGAAAGTATCTCTGTATTGAAAGATGCCTCTTCTACCTCTATCTATGGTGCACGTGCTGCCAATGGTGTGGTTGTCATCACTTCCAAGCGAGGCTTGTCAATGGACAATGCGAAGATTACGCTCCGTGCACAGTATGGTTTCTCTGAGTTGGCACAGACCAACTGGAAAATGATGAATACCGACGAGCGTATCCAGTTTGAGAAAGAAGTAGGTCTGGATACAGGTAAGGATTACAATCTCCTTTCAAGAGTAAACGTAAACTGGCTGGACGAGGTGTTCAACGACCGCGCTCCGCTGCAGAGCTACGAACTCTCTATCAACCGTGCTACCGACCGCTTGAACTACTATGTTTCTGGTGGTTTCTACGATCAGGACGGTATCGCACAGAATTCAACCTTCCGCCGTTACAACATCCGCACCAATGCTGATGTAAAGGCTAGCAAGTGGTTGAAGGTAGGTACCAACACCATGGCTGCCTATGAGGAGGCTCAGCAGGCTGACGACGGTAGCTATACTACCGTTACTCCTATCTCAGCATGCCGATTCATGCTGCCTTACTGGAATCCATACGCAAAGGATGGCAGTCTGGCTTCACTTTCAGCAGGCAACTGGGCTGGAACCAGCGAGAACCCGATCGTTTACATGGGCTTGAATCCTATCAAGAACAAGAAATATAAGGTACTCTCTACCATGTATGCTGAAATCTATCCGATAGAAAATCTGACTATCCGTACTCAGTTCGGTGCCGATTTCACCCATTCTACAGCGTTCCTCCAGTCGTTCCCAAGTCTCTCTTCAAATAACGGACAGGGTACTGCGGCACGCCAGAGCAGCGATGCCATCAACCTGACAGAGACCACTACGGCTAACTACCGTTTCTCCCTGAACGATATCCATTCGTTCAACGTGATGCTGGGTCAGGAGGCTGTCAATTTCCACTCAGAGGGGTTTCAGGTATATTCCAAGGGTCAGACCAGCGATCTCCTGACCAACGTATCATCAGGTACACGTGCCAGCCGCTGGGCAGATTCATCTTCTGACTACTCTTACCTGTCATTCTTCATGCGTGGCGAGTATAACTATAAGGAGCTCTACTATGCCGACTTCTCTCTGCGTACTGATGCTTCTTCACGTTTCGGTAAGGATCATCGCTGGGGTACATTCTGGTCGCTCGGTTTCATGTACAACGTGAAGTCAACCGACTGGCTGAAGGATATGAAGTGGCTCAGCACAGCCCAGATTGCCGTAAGTACCGGTACATCGGGTAACTCTGAGATTCCAAACTATTATCACCTGGCTCTGGTATCGGGTGGTGCCAACTACGATAATACTGCCGGTTTCTCTCCATCACAGAGTGGTAACGAGGAATTGGGTTGGGAGTCAACCTGGGCAAACAACTTCGCCCTCCGTTTGGGCTTCCTCGACAGAATCAACTTCAGCTTCGAGGCTTACTACAAGCGTACCTCCAATATGCTGATGCGCGTACCTGAGTCTTACACCGTTACCGGCGAGGGCTATCGCTGGAAGAACGTAGGTGTGATGGCTAACAAGGGTATCGAGTTGAGCGCTGACGGTGATGTAATCCGCACACGCGACTTTACCTGGAATGTAAGTGCCAACGTATCTTACAACCAGAACCGATTGAAGGAACTCTATAACGGTGTAACCGAGTATGTAAACTCAACCACCGGTTTGAAGTATGTGGTAGGTCACTCAGTAAGCGAGTTCTTCCTGAACCGTTATGCCGGTGTGAATCCAGCGAATGGTGAGCAGCTCTGGTATGATAAGGATGGCAACGTGACCAACGAGTTCCGTGAGAGCGACAAGGTGATGACAGGCAAGACCTATGATGCACCTTGGATGGGCGGTTTCGGTACAAGCTTCCGTTGGAAGGGCTTGCAGCTTTCTGCCCAGTTCAGCTGGATTGGTACACGCTACGTGATCAACAACGACCGTTACTTCGAGGAGAGCGGTGTAACCTTCGGTACAGCTTACAACCAGTCAAACCGTCTGTTGTACGACCGTTGGAAGCAGCCAGGCGATATTACCGACATCCCACGTTGGGGCGAGGTAACCCAGCTCGACGACCGCTTCTTGGAGAATGCATCGTTCCTCCGTCTGAAGAATCTCAGTCTGTCCTATTCATTGCCACAGAGTCTGTTGCGCAAGACCAACTTCTTCTCTATGGTCAGAATCTACGGTCAGGCACAGAACCTCTTCACCGTAACCGGTTTCAACGGTCTGGATCCTGAGGTTTCATCCAATATTTACCAGGCACAGTATCCGGCATCACGCCAGTTTACTCTGGGTGTTGAATTGCAATTCTAACCAAGAAAGGAGAAAAAAATGAATATCAAAAATATAAAGACATACATCCTGTCGGGAATCCTAGCCCTCTCGATGTCTTCCTGTCTTGATAAGTATCCTGAGGATTCTATCCGCATGGACCAGGCTATCAACACGGTGGGCGACATAGACAAGCTGGTGTACGGTATCTACGACAGTTTCAAGAGCAGCGCCCTCTATTCGGGCAATCTGACAATCCTGCCAGATCTGCAGGCAGACTTCGTGTACTGCGTGAAGGGCTACTCTAATGCCTATGGCGATATCTACCGATGGAAAGATATCAAGGCTACCAACACCGACATCGAGGCGGTATATGCAGATCTTTATGGTGTTATCAACAATGCCAACTTCCTGCTCGACAACGTAGATAAGGTAAAGGCAAACACCAACAGTGATAAGGAACTCGACAAGTTGGAGCAGTGTGAGGGCGAGGCTTACTTTGCCCGTGCCCTGGCTTATTCAGAGTTGATCAAGTGTTTCTGCAAGGCTTACGATAGCGATGAGCAGGCAGAGAAGGAACTCGGCGTTGTACTCACAGAGCACTATTACGGCAATGAGCCACAGAAAAGAGCCAGTCTGAAGGAATCATACGAATTCGTATTGAGAGACCTTGACAAGGCTGCCGAATATCTGAAGGTAGACGAAGACTTCACCGGAAGTCTCTACAACGAGATTTTCTTCAACGAGTATACCTGTCATGCCTTGCGTGCGCGCGTATCCTTATATATGCACAAGTACGATGATGCCATCAAGTATGCATCTAAGGTAATCGGCAGTAAGTATTATACATTGGAGAAGGCTTCTTCCAACACTTATACAAACCAGGTGAACGATTACAAGTATATCTGGACCTATGGTGATTCGCGTGAGGCTATCTGGAAGGTAGGCTTCACCGTGAACAGCTATGGCGGTGCACTGGGTACCATCTTCGATAACTACAACTATGTAACTTATCGTCCGGACTATGTGCCTGAGACATGGGTCATCAACTCATTCGACAGCAATGACCTCCGTGCTGCAGCCATCTTCACAACCCGTGTAACAGGTTATGAGCACGGTTTGCAGTGGCCTTTGCTGAGCAAGTATTTCGGCGATGCAGAATTCCTGAACAACAATATCCTGCATGTTCACCAGCCAATGGTGTTCCGTCTGTCAGAGCAGTATCTGATACGTGCTGAGGCTTACGCCATGAAGGGGGACTATGGTAAGGCAGGTAAGGACATCTCTACCTTGCGTACAGCCCGCTACTCATCTTATGGTGGTAACACCTCGATGAGCGAGAGCAACGCCATGAAGATAATCGAGGCAGAGCGCGTGAAGGAACTCTATATGGAAGGCTTCCGTCTGAACGACCTCAAGCGCTGGCACAAGGGATTTGAGCGTAAGGCTGCTGACCAGCCTGCTGCCAACTTCGTGCAGAGCAGTCTGAAGGTTGAAAAGGATGACCCTCTCTTTGTCTGGCCAATTCCTCAGCATGAGCTTGAGGCACCAGGTTCTGAGATTCAGCCTAATGAAAGTAACAAATAAAATAAGGAGACGATCATGAAGAAAATAATGATGGGATGTTTGGCAGCCGTAGCTGCACTCATCGCTCTTGTGAGTTGTTCACAGGATTATACCACTTATGCTGGTCCAAGTCATATCATGTTCTCTGATACGCTCTATCAGTATGCTGTACAGGAAAGCAATGAGGTTTTCAATGTGCCTGTATCTGCAACCGAAAAAGCTGACTACGACCGCACCTTCGGCGTGGAGGTAGTAGACAAGCAGAGCAATGCCATCGAGGGTAAGCATTACCGCATCCTCAACAACACCGTTACAATCAAGGCGGGCGAGATGGTAGGAAATGTGAAGGTTCAGGGTATCTATGATAACATCGGCAAGACCGACTCGCTCGGCTTCACCCTGAAACTGGTGATTCCGGAGAAGTATAACTGGACAGATCTCTATAAGGACTATGCCCACGTGGTAATGCAGAAGTCTTGTCCTTTCGATATCCACAACTTCTCAGGCTGGTGCATGGTAACATCTACCTTCTACAGCAAGTATCTGAACAACGTAACCAACCGTCTGATCAAGACCGAGGTAGTGGAAGGCGAGGAGAATACCGTTCTGCTTAAGGATGTTTACTATAAGGGCTACAACCTGAAGTTGAAGTTCAATACCGACAACATCCTGGAGCCAAAGGTAGAGATGGACGACCAGATAGCCGGTGAAACCGGTGAGGCGTTCGGTACCATCTATGGAGACGGCAAGTTGCGCATCAGCCAGCCTTCTCTCTATACCTCTTATTATAACACCTGCCAGAACTATGTATTGCAGTATGTCAACATGAGTGTAGACAACAAGGATGGTTCAACCTACGGCAACGTAGGAACCTTCATCACCATGTATGAATGGATCAGCGATGCAGAGGCAGAGAAATTGAAAGAACAAGGATATTAATCGTAGAATAAAAAGAAAATGAAAACATTGATTTCAAAATATTGGCTCGTATTGATGGCGCTGGTATCAGTGACTCTGTTCACAGCTTGTTCCAGCGATGACGACGATGCCGTAACTCCTGTGTTCCCACAGGTACAGACTATCGGCGGTGCAGCTGGCGCTGAGTTGGACTTCACCTTCGATGCCAACGAGAGCTGGAGCCTTTCTTCAGACAAAATCTGGTGTAAACTGGTGCAGGGCGAGAAAACAGACGCCTTCGTACTCAATGGTGCTGCAGGCAAGCAGACCATCAAGGTTAAGATTACTGCTGATGATGCCAGCGATGATATGAGCGTGGCTCAGCTCTTCCTGAATATGGGTGGACAGAAGGTTGCCATCGCTGAGGTTAAGCGTTCGGCTGCCGACCATATACTGACGGTTTACGATGCGGATGGCAATGATATCACCAAGACAGGTATCACTGTAGGTTACAATGTATACACCAAGTTTACCGTAAAGTCAAACTTCCGTTTTGCTGTTACCAACACTCCAGCTTGGGTAGACTTGGAAGGCGGCTTCCTGGTAGGTACACCTAACAAGGAAGTTGTAGGCGGTGTTGCCTTCAAGGAGAATCAGGGTGTAAGTGCTAAGTATGCCATCGCTAAGGACGGCAACTACACCATCACCTTCACTTCTGAGGATGGCAAGGCTGCTGTAACCGTACCTGTTATCTATAATGGTATGACCACCAGCACCATGGATGTTACTTATCCAACCTCTTCACAGTGGGCAGTATGGAATGTATCTCTCGATGGTAAGGTGTTCACTCAGAATGGTTCTAGTCTGAATGGCGGTGATACCAACGCTTTCACCTTCTACAACTTCGTTCCTTTCAAGCTCAATACGCTTAATGATGAATATCAGCTGGTAGTCTTCGAAAGTAAAGAGAATGGTCTGTTCGAGGATACATCTGGTGCAGTGAAACTGAAGGGTGAAAAGGGTGACGTTAAGCTCACTATTGAGCCTTTGAGCAGCGGAAGCCGTGAGTTCCTGGTTTATGCTTTGCCACAGAGCGTTTATGCAACTTTTGAGAACGGTCTCGATGAGATGCTTGAGAACGACTTCACAAGCGTGAAGAGCGATTACGACCGCTACTTCCTGATGGATGTTGTACAGAAGGAGCCCAATTCTTCTGCTGATGATCAGTCTGCAGCACCGACAATCTTGAAGATGAACTACTTGCCAGTAGAGTGCAAGAAGGATAAATCAATGTATGGTTCTATCATATCAGAAGCATTTGGCTACAATGGTGACGAAATATATGTCGCTCAGTCAGAAGCAGGAAGCTCTCTTACAGTTAATCCTAATATCAAGGATTGGGACCCTACCACTATGATGGAGACAGGCTATCTTACAGTTAAGGATTTCAACGGAAATGATGTTAACGCAGAGGCTTCACAAGACGAAAAGGAGAATTGGATATTCTTTGTACAAGTACCAGAAGCTACTCCGATGTTTATGGTATTCAAGGACAACGGAACTCCTGTAAAGGTTCTTGTTGTTGAATCTCCTGGTGAGGGAATGAGTAAGAAACATACTTCTATCAGAAAAATTAGAAAGTAATGAATAGAATGAAAATATTTTCAAAGGCACTCTTGTTGCTCTTGGTCTCTCTCCTGACCTTTGCAGCAACAAGTTGCTCGGATGAGGAGACCGGAGGCTGGGACGGCACATACGGATATGTGCAGTTCAAGCTCAGCAAGAAGGTTTCTTCAAGAGCTACTCGTGCTGCTGCCCTTGACAAACTTGAGAAACTGGATGATGCCAAGAAAATCAAGGTGGTCATGGAGCACAACGGTACGACTGTATCTCAGACTTTGGTGCTCAATTCTTATAATTCAGAGAATGCAGAGTATGGTCTGAGAAGTGAAAAACTGCAACTCGCTTCGGGTACTTACACCGTCATCGGTTTCTATCTCTATGATGCGGTAGACGAGGAGTTGCTGGCTTCTTCTGCCGGTGAAACATTCACAGTAGTAGGTGGCGGTCTGGAAGTACAGAACCTCATGGTGGAGACTGTGGAGCGTGGTAAGGTGAAGTTCAATCTCGTGAAGGAGTGGGAGAAGACCCGTGCCGGTGGTGCCGAGTATCTCTTCTCTAACATCCGTCTCGTTGATGTCAGCGTAACCAACCTCTTTACCCGTGAGACCTATACCTTCCCTGAACTGAAGGTGAAATATAAGGAGTCTAGCGAAGAGCATCAGAATCCGGACAATGAGAACGATAAGTATATGGACACAGGTACAGCTTACTGCGATTCTACCGTATGGTTGCCTGCCGGTACTTATCAGGTTACCTCTTATACCACCTACGGCAAGACTGGTGCGGTGAAGACCAAGTATGAGACCCAGCCTGTAAAGGGTGAGGCTTTCATTATAGAGGACAATCAACTCAATGATAAAGCTCAGGTGCCTATCCTCCTTTCCAAGACCAAGGAGTATATCAAGGACTATGAGGCATTGAAGGCTATCTGGGAATCTCTCCATGGTAAGGAGTGGAGCTTCTATGGTGATGCTACCTTCAAGGGAGCTAACTGGAACTTCAACAAGGAACTCGATATGTGGGGCGACCAGCCGGGCGTAACGCTCAACAGCAACGGCCGTGTCATCGGTCTTATCATCGCCGGTTTCGGTGCAAAGGGAATCGTACCTGATGCCATCGGACAGCTGACAGAACTCCAGGTGCTCAACCTCGGTTCTCACGATGAGAAGATTGGTGCCAACATCTTCAATGATTATGATGCAAACAGTCTGACTGCAGCAAAGAAGAGCAGCATGCGTCACGACTATGAGAACAAGTTCCTGAAGTATGACCCACGTGCCAACATGTCGGAGATGATTGTAAAAAGCTACAACTCTGATCCTAAGGTGGCACCGAAGAACAGAATCAAGAAGGACAGCCGCATCAACCTGAAGGATGCACAGATCGGTACATTGACCAACAAGATTACCGGTATTTCAAAGGCCATCTACCGTCTGACCAAATTGCAGCAGTTCTACATCGGTAACTCTTCTATCACATCCGATGAGGTTTGTGCGAAGTTCTACAATCCTGACGATCCTGTTTACGGTAAGTTTGCGCAGGAGTTTAAGAATGAGGATTGGGACAAGATGGAAAACCTGACCGATATCGAACTTTACAACTGTCCGAAGATCAGTCGCATTCCAGACTTCTACTATAATCTCCCTAAATTGCAGGCGATGAACCTGGCACGATGCAAGGGCATCTCAGCCAAACAGTTGAGAAAAGATTGGACTCGCTTAGCTGAGGAGAAGACCGGCAAGACACTCCAGATTCTCTATATGAGTTACAACAACCTGGAGGAGTTCCCAGAGTCATCTGCCTTGAGCAAGATGGTAAATCTCGGTTTGCTCGACCTGGCTTACAATAATATCAAGAAGGTAAATCCGTTCGGTTCTGAGGTAGCGCTTTCTTCACTCTATCTGAACAACAACCAGATTGAGGAGGTTCCTGCTGATCTCTGTGCCTTTACGGATGATGTAGAGAGTCTGACCTTCGCTCATAACAAACTGAAGAAGATTCCGAACATCTTCGATGCAAGTTCTGTTCGCGAGATGGGTTCTGTAGACTTCTCTTACAACGAGATTACAGGTGTAGATAAGAGTCAAGGTACCTACAAGGGTATCAATGCTGCTTCAGTCAGTCTGTCAAACAATAAGATAGAGAAGTTCCCTTCAGAGTTGTTCACAGCCGGTTCGCCAATCACAACCATCGATTTGAGCGGCAACCAGATGCGTACCATCCCTAAGGGTTCCATCAAGGGCAAGAAGGCTTATCTGCTGCAGGTCATCGACCTCCGATTCAACAGGTTGACATCCCTCTCTGATGACTTCCGCTCAACCACATTGCCATACATTACCAATATGGACTTGAGCTACAACTGCTTCACCGAGGTGCCAACCCAGCCATTGAACAGTGCCGTGCTCCGTGCCTTTGCCATCAACCACCAGCGTGATGAGAAGACCGACCAGCGTTGCCTGCGTACATGGCCTACAGGAATCACAACCTGTCCGAGCCTGATCCAGTTCCAGATTGGTTCCAACGATATCCGTAAGGTAGAAGAGACACTGACCTCTCACCTTTATATCCTGAATATCGCAGACAACCCTAACATCTCTATTGATGTAACCAGCGTCTGCCCATACATCAAGGCAGGTATGTATAAGCTGTTCTACGACAAGAATCAGGACATCCGCGGTTGCGATGCTTTGGATCTCGAAAATTAAACCCTATAAGAAAGTAGTAATATGAAATATATGAATAAACTGACATTAGGTATCGTTCTCGCTGCCGGGCTTTTCACAGCCTGCAGCGATAAGGATGATGTCGATATCCCAGGAGGACTGGCGCTCGATAAAGAGGAGATAGCCATAGGCCCTCAGGGTGGAACAGAGCAGATTGCCATCGCTGCCTCACAGGACTGGGTGGCAAATACCTCTGAGCCTTGGCTGATGCTTTCGCCTGCCAACGGCGTGGGTTCTGTTGAGGGTACCATCAAGGTGGATTCTACTCTTTCCAACACGCTCCGCAGCACAGAACTCAGCTTCCAGGGTGCCAACGGACAGAGTCGCAAGCTTACCATCACCCAGTTCGGTTATGGCAAGCAGATCTTCCTGAAGGATCCTGTTGTAGAAATCGAAAACTCCGATTCTTACGATAAACGTGCTTTCGAGAGTCTGATTTCTGCCAACGTAGAATGCAAGATTGATAAGATTGAGTATTCCTTCGAGGGTGATCTGACCGATGCCGAGAAGGCAGAGAACGAGAGCGAGCACTGGCTCCTGAACAGTAAGGATGAAGATAAGCTGACAGGTACTAACCTGGGTATCGTGCTGGACAGAAAGTACCGTCCTCGCACCGTGAAGTTCAAGTTCCGCTGGACGATGAATGTGGTTCCTGCCGTTCGTGTGGCTAAGGTTCATCTCGTGCCAGTCAAGGCTGAAGACCAGCTGGTAGATGCAGATGGCAATCCTACAGATGATGTTATCCTGACCGTTCGTCAGAAGGCAGCACCAAAGATTGAGGACAACCGTGCCGGTGACTCTCTCTCTGTCATCATGATCAACCAGAAACTGGGTAGCATTGCTACCTTCGATTCCAGCGATAACATGCGCAACTGGAGCGGCGTAACGCTCTGGGAAGCTACTGATGATTTCGTGAAAACTCATCCTGAGGCTTTAGGACGTGTACGTTCTGTCAAGTTCAGTATGTTCAACCTCAAGAGTGGCGAAACTCTTCCTAAGGAAGTGGGCAATCTCAAGTTCCTGGAGTCATTCTCTGTTGCAGCTAACGAGAACAACCAGATTCGTGAGGTGAAGCTCGGTGAAGAAATCTGCTCGCTGAAGTATCTGAAGAATCTTACCGTTCAGGCTTACGGTCTGACTCAGTTGCCTGCTAACTTTGTTAAGCTGGGCAAGAGTCTTGAATCGCTCAACCTGGTAAGTAACAACTTCAACAAGTTGTCGGATATCACCAATATCGTCAACGAGAAGAACTTCCCTAAGTTGCGTAACCTCATTCTCTATGCACAGCGCCGTACGGATGTTGTCACCAACATCGCTTCGCTGGGAGAAAAGAACGCATCAGGCGTCTATGTTTATAATAACTATCCTATCGGACTGTATGGAAAGGTAAATGCCGGAACCGCAGACCGCCAGGCGCTTCTCAAGCTCCTGACATGGGATAAGTTGAATACACTGGAGTTGTCTTACTGCTTCCTGGAGGGTGAACTTCCAACCGATGAAGAGATGACTGAGGCACTGGAGGCTGCCGGCAAGGCTACCCGATACACCAAGTCTGACTTCTCTACCAACAAGGAAGATTATCTCGACAAGCTGGTAGGCGATACCTGCAAGTGGTTGCTCTCAGGCTGGGATAATCCTGTAACCTGCAAACACAAGGATGGTTCTGTAGTTAGTGCGGATGTTAATCCTCTTCAGGTGCCACGTGTATTGCCAAACTGCCGTCAGTTGTCACTCAACCTGAACTTCTTTACAGGAAAGGTGCCAAACTGGATTCTCTTCCATCCACACCTGGTAGAATGGAATGCACCTACGATGGTGTTCAACCAGCAGCCTAAGGGTAAGAATAGCGATGGCGCTGCCGTTGGTTTCTCTAATATGACAGACGACAGCTACAGCTACGACTACTATTACGGAACCAGCGACCCAGGCAGCAACTGGGAGGTTCCGGGTGTAGCTTATCCGCTCTACTACCGCACATACGTGGCAGCAGGCGATATTGATGAAGCTGCGCTGATGGCTAAGTACAGGAGAACTAAGAAAAAGTAAGATAAACATAAAAACAATATAGAAGCAAACAATGAAGAAAAAGTTTTTCTATATAGCAATGGTCGCATTGGCATTGACGGGCTGTTCTGACAGCCTGTCAACCATCGGCTCTTCTGACGGCAATTCAGAAATCACCATTCCTGCAGATGCTGAGGCGGGTGAGCTGCTGATTAAGTTCAGTCCGGAGATGAGCGATATCCTCGACCAGGCACAACTGAGCAAGACCCGCGCCGGAAAGGCTACCCGTTCGGGTATTCCTTCTACCGATGAGGTGCTCGACATCCTGGGAAGCTACAGCTTCGAGCGTGTGTTCCCGGTAGATGCAAATACTGAGGCAAGAACCCGCGAGGCGGGACTCCACCTCTGGTATACGGTGAAGTTTAATAAGGGAACCGACCTGAAGACGGCTGCCGAGCGCCTGAAGCAGTTGGGCGAAATCTCAAAGGTTCAGACCAACGGCCGCATCAAGCGTGCTTACAATACCGACAGCAAGCGCATCTATCTCAGCGATAAGGCACTTCAGCAGAAGTCTACCCGCTCAGCAGCCAATGGCGAGCCAAACGATCCGGGCTTTACCAGCCAGTGGCATTACCGTAACCTGGGCGAGGGCAACTATGATTTTGAGAACCTCAACAACAACAAGGTAGGCGCTAAGGCAGGATGTGATGTGAATGCACTTGAGGCATGGAAGACCTGTAAAGGCGATCCTTCTATCATCGTGGCTATTCTTGATGAGGGCGTGATGTATACGCACCCTGATCTGGCAGCCAACATGTGGTGCAACCCGGGCGAAAGTGTTCAGGGTGCCCAGACTGACGGCGACGGAAACGGTTATGAGGGCGACCTTCATGGCTACAACTTCGTTACTGAGAGCGGCGATATTACCTGGACTGATGCCAATGACACCGGTCATGGTACTCACGTAGCTGGTACCATTGCAGCCGTAAATAATAATGGTATTGGTGTATCTGGTGTTGCCGGTGGTGACGGAACTCCTAACTCTGGTGTCAAGATTATGTCTTGTCAGGTATTCTCCGGTCAGAACAGTGTAACCTTGGCAGGCGAGGCGAGAGCCATCAAGTATGCTGCCGATAATGGTGCAGTCATCCTGCAGTGCAGTTGGGGTTACAACTCTTCAGAGTCTAGTATCATCAACGGTTATACTCCGGGCCCTGCTACCGAGAAGGAATGGTCTGAGACCTATCCGCTGGAGAAGGAAGCTCTGGATTACTTCATCAACAATGCCGGTTCGCCTAATGGTGTCATCGACGGTGGTATTCCAGTCTTCGCAGCCGGTAACGAGTATGCTGGCAATCCTGCTTTCCCTGGTGCTTACTCTAAGTGCGTCTGCGTATCTTCATTAGCTGCCGACTTTACTCCAGCCTGCTACACCGATTTCGGTTCGCTCGTAACCCTGAGCGCTCCTGGTGGCGACTTGGAATATTACAGCAAGATTGGCAAGCAGGAAGATGAATACTGGGCAGAGACCACCGAGCAGAAAGGTGCTGTGCTCTCTACGATGATCAAGAACGGTCAGCCTGCTTACGGCTACATGGAGGGAACCTCTATGGCTTGTCCTCATGTTTCGGGTGTGGCTGCCTTGGGTCTCGCTTATGCTGCCAAGACGAACCGTCATTATCGTGCTGCCGACTTCGTAGCCCTGATGAAGAAATCAGTGAAGGATTTGGATAGTCATTATCAGAATGGTGCAACTAAGACCTACTATATGAACCATACTACCGTAGGTGCTTCGCCAGAGATTGTACAGCTCTCTAAGTACATCGGCAAGATGGGTGCTGGTCTGATTGATGCAGCTCAGCTCTTGAATAACATCACGAACAAGGAATTCAGTTCTGATATGAAGTTGCCTAACGTCTATGTAGGCATCGAGAAGACAGTTTCTCTCAACCTCGCTGCATATTTCGCAGGTCAGACAGGGGGATTTTCTTGCTCTGTAGCGAAGAACGGCGTAGCTTCTGCTTCGGTAGATGGCAAGACGCTCATCGTGAAGGGACTCGCTGCCGGAAGTACATCGCTCACCGTAACAGCTGCCGATGGTACCAGCCAGACCGTAGTTGTGACCGTTAGAAAGAGTGCCGGTAACAATGGTTGGATGTAATATGAAGATATTTGCTTTCCTATCGCTTTTCTTTCTGGCTTTGCCTGTTACGATGAATGCGCAGGAGGAACTGCTGAAGTTTGAGCATCCGCTTATCGATGCAGGTACGATGACCGAGGACGATGCGCCTCGCACCTTCACCTTCGTAGGTAAGAATGTGAGCAAGAAGATACTGCACATCACACAGGTGAGAACCACCTGTGGATGTACCAGTTCTTATGTCAGGGGCGATGTGATGAAGCCTGGCGATACCTGTCAGGTGCAGATCACCTTCACGCCTAACCGCTATCCGGGCACCATCAATACGGGTGCTTATCTCTATCTGAAAGAGGTAGAGGGACAGCCTGCCGTTAAGCTTGCCTTAACGGGAAAGGTACTGCCGGGTGCTGACCAGTGGGCACGCTATCCGCACAAGATGGGCGCACTCAGACTGAAACAGGCGAAGGCAAGTATCACAGAGGTAAAGCCGGGCACAGAGCCTGAGGCACGTATCCTCTGCGGAAACAGCGGTGACAAGCCGCTCCGTATATCCAGCCTCCTTCTTCCTCCTTATGCCCGTCTTACGACAGAGCCTGAGGTGATAGAACCGGGTGATGAGGCTGACCTCGTCATCACCATCATAGCCGATAAGATTCCGGCTACGATGCCCGAATCCTTCACCTTCCCTGTTATTCTGGAGGGCTTGGACGCCCGCCCGTCTGACAGAACGATACAGGTCGTTGTAAAGGTAAAAAGGTAAAAAAGGAAAAAAGTA
>ULXQ01029457.1_pt1 | contig 14910 bp, 3 predicted proteins | sample 1961481 | NCBI WGS metagenome assembly ULXQ01 (sample SAMEA4835843, study PRJEB28245) | human gut metagenome | biome: gut microbiome; material: fecal sample | place: Denmark | collected 2008 | reverse complement strand
TACAACGGCAAGCACTTCGATATTCCGTTTTTAGGAAAGTATGGGATAAAGTTTCGCCCGGATGCAGTGATCGACGATCCGATGCTTTACGGCGCAGTCGTGTACGGAGAGCTGCGCGGTGAAGGAGAAAACACAAGCTATAAATGGCAGAAGCTCTCGGTGTTGGCAGAACACTTTGGATATAAAGATGCCGGGTGGCATAATGCTGCGGCGGATTGTATTGCAACAGCATATGTGTGGCATAAATTGCAAGAACCGGAAATGGTAGAGCGATACAATGCCAATTTAGCGAGGCTGAATGAAATATTTGAAAATGGCAAGGATAGCCAGAAAGTCAACTCTGTGAGCGACTTTGCTGAACGATACAGGGAAGAAAAAGAGCATTCATCAGCACGAGAATTGTGAAGGTGGGCAACTTTGCCCACTTTTAGGAGGTGGAAATGGGATGACCGTTACGAATAATAACGAGAAGAATGCGCTTGCACAAGAACAAGCAAAGCATTTGATGATGAGCGAAATTTTGGAGCGTTATTACCATACCGGCAAACATAACAAAGTATGTTGTCCTTTTCACGAAGAAAAAACACCGTCGTTCGCCTATAAAGAAGGAATTTTCACTTGCTTTGGTTGTGGAGCAAAAGGCGATCAGGTCGAGTTTGTTCGTAAATATTTCAACTTGGATTATATCGATGCCTTAAAAAAGATCGACCAAGATTTTGGCTTTGGTGTTTATGACGACGAACTTTCAGATGATGAAAGAAAGAAAATCCGTGATCGGCAAGTTTTAAGAGAACGGCAGCGTAAAGTCGAACAGGCATTTGAGCTGGAATATATCAAAGCGTGTGATGAGTTAGCTGAGGTAGATAAAAAGCTTATCGAGATACGTAAGCATGGCATTAGCGATGATAACGTGATTGAATATACATCCTTGCTAAAAACATACGAAGAAAAAGGCTATATCGTACAGGATATGGAAGATCAGCGGCGTTTGCGTGAAATGGGAAAACGCAGTCAGGCAATATATAATAAACCTCAAAACGTTGCTGCCAAGTTTCCAGAAAGGAAAAAGTGTATGAAGCTCGAAATACATACGAGACCTAACCCTAAAGCTGATAAAGATGCCGCGAAAAAAATACTCGGCTGGGCCAATCTTACCGTTAATGATCGTATTACGGTTTGCGATATAGCAATATATCAACCGGAGGAAGGCAAAAAATCGGTTATATATCCCTCTTATATCAACAATAAGGGAGATCGCGTTTCTTTTGCTTTCCCGAATAACCCGGAAGATGCAGAAATTATCCGCGAAACAATCCTTAATACATTTAGGAATGACAAGCCAAACACATATGTTGCAGGAGAGATTCCAGAAATTCAAAAGCTCGAGGTTAAAAACGTATCACCTGTGAAAAACAATACCGGGAAAATCAGAGCATTGGCAGCACTCGATATTGAGTGTCTGCATGTTTCCAGCATAAAAGTCATCACTACGAAAAACGATGGCTTGTATGTGGTTACACCGACTAACGGGAAGTATATAGATCAAACCGGCAAAGAAGTTTATAAAGACGCAATTCGTATAGAAGACGACGCGATGAAGCATCAGATGATAGAACGCGTATTGGATAAGTATAAGCAAAGCATCAATAAGAATGTGGAGCAAAACTTAGAAGACATACCAATTCGCGACGGCAAAGATTATTTCTATGATCGTCCAGAAGTAAACGCCGTAGAAGGAGTTTACTATAACCCGGATGCTGCGACCGGAGGCCAGTTTGTGCGCGCACAGTATCCATACAGTTTAATTGCCGAAGCGAATAACAGGACCGAAAGCGTTGAGCAGTTCTTTTCGTATTTAAATGATCGCGCCAGAACAGAGCTTATCGATAGAGGCACGGCTGAATACGAAAATATGATGCGGGATTTGAAAAATTCAAATCCGTTAGCAGTGGGGAGAACGGAAGATAATAAACTGCGCCTTGCTTTGTTGGCAGGTGAATACCTGAATACGAGAACGGTTGTAGAGCCACACAGGCAGACGGTAACGCCCACTCCGTCTCATGCAGCACAGTCTCATGTAAAGTTGGCTATGGATGCTTCTCAGCTTATAGAGGCTGCTGAATTGTTCCAGCAAAATCATGCCGATGAACAAATTACGGCGGTTAATGCGGCAAGCCACGGCGTTGTTTTTCGTGCGAGCAGCGGGAATAAATATCGATTTGTATTTGAAAATGGAAACATGAAAGAATACAGCGAACCGAAGATGATATTGAATTCCGAGTTCAGTTATGCGGAAGATCAAAAAAAAACGACATTTATAACGAATAACAAAAGTAAAGGTAACGAATACGAAAAATAGTAAGGAGATCAATAATGAGTAGAAACGTCGAGTTAGAAAGTGCAATTAAATATACTATATCTAATCCGACCCGGTACAATGGGTTTTTACGTGTAGCTGCAAATAACTTTAGGCTGAGTACAGCTAACCAGCTATTTGTTTATTACCAAAAAGAAGATGCCGATATAGTGCTCGACGCAGGGCGTTGGGAAAAACTCTTCGGACGTATAGTTGCGGATAATGCGCAGAAAATCAGAATTGTGCAGACTGGAAAGACAGGAAAACCGCAGTGGACAACGTATTACGATATAGCAGATACGATAGTCACAGATGATTCCAAACCGGTTATGAGGGCCACAGTTGCGCAAGATGTATCAATGGAGCAGATTCGCGAAATTGCGGAAAAAAAGATGCTGCTGGCTTCTTCTCAAATTGAAGATTACATGGCGGCAAACGGGATTATTGCTCCGGCTGAACGTATTATTGGCTTCATCAAAGATTCTATTATCTCTGAGGTAGCAATTAAATGTGGACAAGAGCCCTTACTCTATTACGAGCAAATCAATGATTTTAGAAAATGGGCTCTGAAAGATGAACGCATATTTAAGGTTTTTAGTGCCTTTTTCCATAATATCAGCAATGAAATGGTCAACGAATTGTCGGCCACACAGCAAAGGGAAAATGACATAAAGACAGAAAGGACTGGAGGCAATAGAAGTGATAACACTCGAGGAATTGAGGGAGAAGGAAGCAGTGCTGGCACAGATGGCGAGAGAAGACGGGGAATCGCTGGTATCAACCACAGAACTGAGATTATCTCAGGGAAGGTACGCGAGGCTGAAGCTGGAATACTTGGAGAAAGTGAACCCAGTACAAATAATGATCTGGGAAGAGTTCCCGTGGGAGCAGATTCAATATCTGAGTCGAGTTCAGCAGCAAGCGTTACAAATGAAGCAGCTGATGATGAAACAGCTCATCACGAAAAGGGGGATAACGGAGGAATTGAAACTTCGGAATCCGATGTTGTGGGCTCAAAAAATGACAACGGCGCAGAGCGAAGTGGAGGAAGTAATTCTCCACGATCTGATTTACACCGGATCGAACAGACCATAGAGCTTGCCGACTATTCTGATGAGGAGCAAGATGAACTTTTAAACCAAGTGCTTTGTGCATCGAAAGATCTTAAGTATAAAATCTACTTTACCTATGAACGGCAACTGCGTGATGAAAAAATGTCCGCGGCAGATTTTGCTAAATTCATTGCTAATGCATACGGTACGGGTGGAGCATATCCCTTTACGAAATATAAAGGGCAAGACATTAACCTCACCTATGATTTGTCAAAAGGATTACAACTTCGTTCGGGATTTAAAGACAAGGGTCTTTCTTACACATGGAGAGTCGTAGGCCGCAGAATTCGTCATTTAATCGAAGATAATCGATATTTGACGGAAGACGAAAAAACGGGGTATTTGGAGTATATTCATAACGAAGAAATTCGTACGCGCAGAGCTGCCATAGGTAAGGATTTGCTGTCTCTTGTTCGAAAATACAATGAAGAAACAGAAAACAAAGAAACATGGGTAAACACCTATGAGCTGACGTTCGTTTTGAATGCTTATGAAGGACGCGAAATCTCTTTCGGAAGCAAATCCGTCCGCAAATCTCTGGATTCTGTATTAGACACGATTACCAATTTCGGAGGTGAAAAATATCTTCCGGCGGTAGATGGTATTAAAAACCGTCTTATAATTGAGGACAATGCAGAAAAGCAGGAAAAGAAAAACTGGATCTACTCTGCGGCAGACTTGGCAGAACCAAAAGTTACAATTCTCTGGTCGGAGAGTGAAGAGCTTCAGGACGGTCAGGTCATGTCTCTGTATGAAGCCAATTCTACTTTTGAAAGACTTGACGGGGAAAGACATGAAGCTCAGGGATACGACAAGACAAAGTTCAAAATCAATTATGTCCTTGACGGAGAAGTGGGCAGTTACGAGGGCCGATATGATATTGGTGATGGCGACGGCAGTTTGATCGACCACATCAGTACTTATCAGACTGATTTTCTTGATAATGAGAAATGGGATGCCTATATAAAAGAAAGAGACGGCGAGGAAGCTTTAGCAGCAGATAAGAAGCAGAGAAAGCAACTTGTTTACAAGTTTATTCCTTATCTTAACCTTCATGTAGCTTTGAGTGAAATTGAAGCTCAGGCTAATAAGAGGTTAGAACGTAGCGCAAACCTTTCCGATGGCATCAATGCATACTACGACGCTTTGCTTGAGTACGTTGTAAACAGTCGAGCATCTATCAATAACGGTAACTTTGATTTACCCAAAGTACCTCATATTACCGATTACGACGAAGAGCTGATCGCCTATGCAAAGCAAGTAAACGATGCAGTTATCGCAGAAGCCAATAGCGATGTAAATGATACCGCCATTATTGATAATGAGGAACATACTATTCCTCACCATCAGTATACGGATGGTGAAACGGTGTACATCGGAGCTGAAGAATATGTTATAACAAGCATTTCTGATAACTTCGTTGTCGTAGCGCAGGCAAATGCGCCCCTGTTTACAACTACATATAACAAGGAGGAATTTGAGCAGAAGTTGCTTGAAAATCCTCTTAACAGCAAGTATCTCTGCGAGACGGATACGCTGAGTTTAGCCGCAGCCGATGAGCCGGATGCTGATGTTGATCTGGACAGCAACGATGTAGAAGAAGCCAAAGAAGTATCGGAGAGTAAAACGATTACGGATGATTTCGCAGAATATGAGAATGTAAAGCGTGATTACCCCGAAAGTTATGTCCTGTATCAGGTGGGGGATTTCTACGAGGCATACCGAGAGGATGCGCAAGAAATTGCACAGATGCTCGATCTTCGCGTTACAAATCATCTGGTTCATGACGATTTGCGTGTGTCGATGTGCGGCTTCCCTGTTTATGCGTTGGAACGGTATCTTCCGACTATACAGCAGCATGAAAAAAGTGTGGCGGTATGTAGCAGAGACAGCAATGGCCTAATTGTAAATACGTATACTGCTGTGAGTGTTAACGCAGACGTATCTACATATATCGGTAGACATATTACAGATGGAGATCGCGAATTCGTTGTAGAAACAATTCAGGGCGAAGATGTTTCGTTACGCGATTTGACTTTTGAAAGAGCAAACGGCTTCCCCATCACGCGTAAAGAGCATTTAGATTGGCTTATTGCCGCGATTGATAATGAAAACGAAGATGCTCCGATCACAGAGGAAAAGCAGGAGAAAATAACAGATACCGATTATGTATTTCCGAATGAAAATCCCGGTGTTGGTACACCGTCTGTACGCATTAAAAATAACCTCGCGGCAATCCGCTTAGTTAAAAAACTTGATGCTGAAAAACGTGTGCCAACGGCAGAAGAAAAAGATATTCTCGCAAAATACGTTGGGTGGGGCGGTCTCCCGGATGTGTTTGAAGAAAAGCATACAGCATACGCAGAATTAAAAGAGCTGTTGACCGAAGAAGAATACGATTCAGCGCGCAGCTCTGTGCTGACAGCTTTTTACACGGACCCGCAGATCATCCGCGGTATGTATGAAGTGTTAGAGCGTATGGGCTTTGACGGAGGTAAAGTGCTGGAGCCATCCTGTGGTATCGGTACGTTTATCGGCTGTATGCCGGAAAGCATGAGGGCAAACAGCGAGGTACACGGAGTTGAGCTTGATACCATTACAGGCAAAATTGCGAAATACCTTTATCCGCAAAGCAATATTCAAATTTGCGGATATGAAAAGACTGATTTCAAAGACAATACATTTGACCTCGCAATCGGAAATGTGCCGTTCGGCGATTTCGGCGTAATTGACAAGCGATACGATGCAAAAAAATGGCTTATTCATGATTACTTTTTCGCAAAGACAATGGATAAGGTTCGCCCCGGCGGCATCATTGCTTTCATCACGTCAACCGGCACGATGGATAAGAGGGATTGTACATTCCGTGATTATCTTGCTTCGCGCGGCGAGCTGCTCGGCGCAGTACGTTTGCCGGATACAGCGTTTAAGACTGCTGCCGGGACATCCGTCAATTCAGATATTATTTTCCTAAAAAAGAGGGAAAAGGTCTTATTGACGAGCAATATGCTATCCGCCAGTGTGGAAGAGAAGTTGTCTGATTTACGTGTACCGGAAGTCGAAAAAATGTGGTCGATTGCTTCGTTTAGTTACTACACACGCTCCTACATAAATGAATACTATGCCATAAATAACGAAATGCTTTGCGGAGACGCTAAAAAGGTTTCTGGGCGTTTTGGTAATGAAGTCGTTTACAAGTGCGATTCCGAAGAAGAGTTTAAGCAGCGCTTTGAAAATGCGCTGTCAAAAATTCAAGGTAAGTACGAGGAAAAGGCAGGAGAAAACGAAGTGATTGAAGAAATCGCCGATGATGATCTTCCGGTTCCGGCTGATGTTACTGCACGTATGTACAGCTATCTCGCGTATAATGATGACATTTACTATCGAGATGCAGAAGTTATGCGCAAAGTTGATACAACAGATAAAACGAAAGATATATACAGCCGACTTATCAGAATTACTGCCATTACGCGTGAATTGCTGGATAATGAAGCTCGTGGCATGTCCGATTACGAATTATCTGAATATCGTACAGCGTTGAATACAGAGTATGACAATTTTGTTAAGCTGTATGGCAGAATTCAGTCGAAACAAATTTCTCGTCTATTCTCAACAGATTCTTCTTATAACCTTATCTGTGCGCTTGAAGCTTATGACGGCGAACAATTTAAGGACAAGACGGACATATTTTACCGCCGTACAATTCGCGTGAATGAAACTCCAACGACTTGCGAAAACGCACATGAAGCGTTGGCTATTTCTATCAACGAACGCGCAGATATTGATTTCGACTACATGACGAACCTTTGTGGATTATCGGAAGATCAACTCATTGAAGATCTCAAAGGAGAGATTTTTTTCGATCCGCAAGAAGATAAATATGTAATGGCAGATGAGTATTTATCCGGCAATGTCCGTGAAAAGCTTATTTGCGCTCGAGCTGAAGCACAGAAGGATGCAAGTTTTAACATTAACGTGGAAAAGCTTGAAATAGTTCAGCCCGAGTGGTTGACAGCCGCAGACATTTCCGTAAAGCTCGGGTCTTTCTGGATTCCGCAAGAGTATATTGCGGAATTTATCAACAAGATTTTGCAAGTGCCTCAATATGGCAGTAAAGCTATTGTCGAATATTCCAATAGGACAGCAACTTGGAATATCGCAAACAAGGCGCAAATAAACTGCTATTCGAACGCAACCACAGTTTATGGTACTCAAAGAGCACCGGCAGCAAATATCATTGAGCAGTCTCTTAACGGCAGAGAAGTTGTTGTGAATGATGTGTTTGAAGACGCGAATGGGAAAAAGGTTACGGTTAAGAACGTGGTCGAAACAACAGTTGCACAAACCAAACAATCTGAAATTGAAGCAGAATTTATTGATTGGATCTGGAACGATGAAGAAAGAAGAAGAAAGCTCGAAGACATCTATAATAATTTGTTTAACGCAGAACGAGTACGCGAGTATGACGGCTCTCATTTGACTTTCCCCGGTATGAATCCGGACGTTACACTTAGACCACATCAAAGCAATGCGATTGCTCGGCAGCTGTATGGTGGGAACACGCTTCTGGCGCATAGCGTTGGTGCAGGCAAGACCTATACCATTATTGCAACGGTTATGGAGCGCAAACGACTTGGCCTGTTTAATAAGGCCCTCGTTTGTGTGCCGAACCACATTGTAAAGCAATGGGGGCGTGATTGGAACTATTTGTATCCGAATGCCAATATTCTTGTTCCGACAGAGGACGACTTTAAAAAAGAAAATCGCCGCAGACTGTTTGCCAAGATTTCAACCGGTAATTGGGATGCTGTGATTATCGGTCATTCTCAGCTTGAAAAGGCTGATTTAAGCCCAGTGAGAAAAGAAAGATACTTAATGGATGAAATTTCAGATACTTTAGCTGCGTTAGCTGAGGCAAAGGAGCAACGAAAGGGATTTACCGTTAAGGATCTTGAAAGACGAAGAAAGCAGCTTGAGAAGAAGCTTTCAAAAATGCACGAAGGGCAAAAATCCGATGATTTCCTTTTTTTTGAAAACTTGGGTATTGATTCTCTGTACATTGATGAAAGTCACATGTTTAAGAACCTTTACTTTGATACGAAAATCAGCAACGTAGCCGGAGTAAGTAGTACAGATGCACAGAAAACTGCTGACTTGTATTACAAAATTAAGTATTTGAGGGAAATCAACGGTGAAAAGTGCGGCGTTACATTTGCGACGGGTACACCAATTTCTAACTCGATGGCAGAAATCTATACGATTCAGCGTTATCTGCAACCCGAAGAGCTCGCAAGACATCAGATGTCCAGCTTCGATGCATGGGTTTCCACTTTCGGCGTAATCGAAACAAAATTAGAATTGCTGCCTGAAGGTAGTGGCTACCAAATGAAGCGAAGATTTGCAAAATTTCATAATATTCCGGAACTCATGACGATGTTTAGAAGCTGCGCGGATATTCAAACGAAAGATATGCTTGATTTGGTTTTACCAAAGGTAGAACGCGAAACGATAACGACAAAGCCGACGGCTATCCAGCGCGAAATGATAAAGGCGCTCGGCGAACGTGGTGAAAAAATTAGGAATAAGGCAGTATCTCCGGATGAAGATAATATGCTCAAGATCACAAATGAAGGGCGCATGATTGCACTTGATCCACGTATTGTCAATAAACTTCTACCGGATGTACCGGATAGCCGTGTATCGATTGTATCTCACAAAATCTTTGATATTTGGCAGCAGACAAAAGATGATAGAAAAACAATCGCTGTTTTCTGCGATCTATCCACACCGTCAGCCAAAAGTGCTGAAAAAGGATTCTGTGTTTACACAGATCTTCGCGATAAGTTGATCGCTCTCGGTATTCCGGAGAAAGAAATCGCATTTATCCATGATGCGAAAAATGCCAAACAAAAAGAAAAGATGTTTGAGCGTGTCAATAATGGCGAAATTCGCGTCATCATGGGTTCAACATCTAAGATGGGCGCAGGCACAAATATTCAGAAAAAGTTATATGCTTTGTTCCATTTGGATTGCCCTTGGCGTCCGTCTGACCTTGAACAGCAGGAGGGACGAATTGAGCGTCAGGGAAACGGCAATGACACGGTGAAGATTTTCACATGTATTACCGAAGGTACTTTTGATGGATACATGTATCAGCTCATCGAAGCTAAACAGCGTGTTGCTGCACAAATCATGACATCTAAATCTCCTGCGCGTGAAGTGGAAGAAGATGATGTAATGACGCTGAATTACGCTGAATTGAAGGCACTCACAATGGAAAACCCGGTGTTTAAAGAAAAAATGGATTTGGAAATCGCGATTAGTCGTTTGAAAATGCAAAAGTCAAATTATCTGTCCAATAAATACCGAATGGAAGATAAGCTCGCAAAAGAGTTTCCTCGTCTAATCAGCGAGACGAAGACAGGTATTGAAAACCTAACTAAAGACGCAGCTACGTATGTGAAAAATGAACGAGCTGAATTTACCATTACCATTAACGGTGTTGTTTACACAGATCGCGTAGAGGGCGGTAAGGCCATGACCGCATACGCTGGAAGAATGCTCGGAAGAAAAATTGGTGAGTATCACGGCTTTGATCTTTACGCTGGCATGAAAGCAGAAGGGCTGCAAGTCATGGTTAAAGGTGCAACAGCTTATTGGTTTGAATTAGGTCCAGATGCCGGTGGTAATATTCAGCGTCTCAATAATCTAATTAAGAGTTATCCAGAGCGGTTACTCACTGCTAAAAAAGATTTGGAAAACCTTTATGCTGAACAGAAAACAGTAAGTGAAACAGTTAAAAAGCCATTCTTCCATGAAACAGAATTAAAACAGAAACTCGCACGCTTGGCGGAAATCGATAATCAGATTGCGCAAAGTGAAAAAGAGAAGAGCGAGGACACGGCGAAAGGGGTGATAAACGATGAACAAGAGAAAAAATTCGGCGTAGAAGATTATTGCCGGGAATATGCAACCGGTGAGATTGCCCCAGAATATGAGGCGGAATCTTCTATGTAAAAGGAGGTAAAACAAATGAAAAAAGCTAAAAAGCTTTTGGCGTGGCTGCTTACAGCGGTAATCGTTTCGTCTTCTTTGCCATTTAGTGTATTTGCAGATGAGACTAATCAGCCATCAGCTGCGGCAGAGGATGCTTCCGGTTTTGAGGTTTCTTTTGACTTAGATACAGATGTTGAAGATGTCGTTGAAACTGAACCGGAGGCAACTCCTGAACCGACAACTGAACCAACGCCGGAGCCAATAGCGACACCTACACAAGAACCGACGTCAACACCCACTCCGGAGAATATCGCTACACCGGAGCCGACAGTAACTCCCACAGCTACACCCGAAGTTACGGCGACACCAACGGCAGAGCCTACAGCAATGCCGGAACCGAGTGCTGCTGCATCACCTACGCCCAGTGCTGTACCGAGCGCATCACCGGCTGTAACGCCAACGCCCACGCCGTCACCGCAGCCGGTCACAAACCCGGTAAAGCTTGAGCACGACGTACCTGATAATGTAGATAAGGAATGTATCTACCTGTTCCCTGTGCCGAACAGCAGTGAAATCACACAGGAATACAGCGCCGAGCACAAGGCGATAGATATTGCCGCATCAAGTGGATCGCCTGTATATGCGGCAGAGAATGGTACTGTAAGCTATGTGCAGATTTGGGACGGATCGTATGACACCACCGGCATGATGAGCTACGGTCACATGGTCGAAGTTCGGCACGCGGACGGCAATACGACGCTGTATGCACACTTATCTGAGATCAATGTGCAGCAAGGCGAAAAAGTCGTGCGCGGGCAGCGCATCGGGCGTGTCGGCAGCACAGGTAATTCTACCGGCCCGCATTTGCACTTTGAAGTCATAACTGCGGAGGGCAAAGCCGATCCGGCAGACTACCTGTGGACAATGCCGGGTGAGTGGATCATGGGCTATGCCGCCGACACCGAGGCGGGAATATCGCCTACTGCTGTTGGCGATGCAGGCAAATCCGTTATACATTATAATTCGCTTGCCAAAGATACGACGACAACGGTGACCGGCTCATTAGGTCTGCTGCCCACAAAGACGATTAAGTCCGGCTCAACCGAATATCCAGCATATTGCTTAGAGAAGGCAAAGCTAATTTGGGGCAATATAGATTTTACGTGGTCTTCTTTCAGCGTGCCGCAGCAAACGACCATGAAAGCCATCTTAGCGGAAGGTTTCCATGAGGTAAATGCGTTGGATAAAACCGGTTGGATGGTATCTCAAGGCAGCGGCAGAGTGGGTAACTACCGCGAGGAGACCGCAAAATGGCTTGTCACGCAATACCTGATCTGGGCAGCCGAAAAAAACTACATCACCAAGCACAGCAATACAAGCTGGACATGGAAATCGCAGGTCGATACCGACCTCGAAACCGTTGCCAAAAATGCCTACAATCCCACAGTAGTTCGCAGCTACTACGCTGAGGTCAAAGCCAAGCTGCTCAATGCTTATACGATTCCGTCCTTTGCTTCAAGCAGCTCATCCAGCTTTTCGACGACAATAAAGCTATATTGGGATGGCAGCAAGTATACAGCAACAGTCACGGACAGCAATGCTGTTTCTGCCTATTATACGTACTCCTATAACGGTATTACATTCGCTAAAAACGGCAATAAGCTCACAATATCGACTACAAATGAGTATACGTCGGGCGTTGTTGCAACGGGGTCGCGTACCATAGGCGACGATTCAAATTTGGCTTGGTGGAAATGCACAGATTCTGCTATACAACTTATAGCCACACCACTTGGCAAGACCAAAACTGTACGCAGTTACCTCAAGGTGCAGACAGTTACACCGTCCTATTACATCTATCTAAAAAAGTCCAGTGCTGACACATCTATGACTAATGGTGATAGTCGATACAGCCTTGAGGGTGCTGTGTACACCGTTTACAGCGGCAATACAGCAGTAGCGACTATAGCCACGGACGCATCGGGGTACGGATACACAAATGTTGCTCTCCAAAACGGACGGTATTCCATCAAGGAAACCACATCTCCGAAAAACTACTACAAGGACGAAACAACGCATTGGGTAACGATTTCTTACGGAGACGCTGCATTAAATGTATCAGATACTCCGATACCATTGGAGTATAGTATTAACCTCACGAAGACGAGTGCCAATGTCTCTATTACAAACGGCGACAGTGGATACAGCCTCGCCGGAGCTGTGTATAAAATCTATAACAGTTCAGGCACGGAAGTTGCATCCATCACCACGGACTCGTCAGGTAAGGGCACTTCAAATGTGAAACTCAAAAACGGCACATATACCGCCGTGGAATCCAAGGCTCCTCCGGGGTATGCTTTGGATACGACAAGGCATACCGTTAGGATCAACAATGCTAACGCGACTCTGAATGTCAGCGATGTGCCTTTGATTAAGACGGTGACACTAACCAAAACGAGCGCTAACACGTCAATCACGGCAGGCAACAGCAATTATAGCCTTGCCGGAGCTGTGTACGATGTGTACGAAGGTAATTCTGCTACGGGTACGCCGGTTGCATCATTCACAACTAACTCGTCGGGCGTTGCGACGTTAAGCCGCAAATTATATCCAAATCGAACATATACAATTTTGGAACGAACTCCGCCTCCCGGATATGTAAAAGATACGACGCCACATCCATTCTATCTTACTTACAACTCGGCAACAATGGATGTCGTGGACGACCCAACGACCATTCGTCTTACGGTTAAGAAAAAGGATTCCGAAACCAATACCAGTGTGGCACAGGGCAACGCTTCGTTAGCGGGAGCGCAGTATAAAGTGACCTATGTCAACGGCACAAAAACCGTTGAAAATATCGTTACGACGAATAGCTCGGGGTCTGCAACGCTTAGAGGTCTTCCGATTGGTGTGACTGTAACTGTACAAGAAATTACAGCCCCAGCAGGATACAAGTTGGATTCCCGTGTGCACACCTACGTTACAACAACCAAAACAGAGAAAATTGAATATGACCTCGAACCCGAAGATTTCACCGAAGATGTCTTTAAAGGACACATCCAGATCACCAAACAGATTGAAATGCTCGGTGCGGATGCACAGCTTGAGCAAGGCGCTGAATATCAGGTGTATCTCAAGAGCGCAGGCAGCTACAATGCAGCAAAGGATACAGAACGAGATTATCTTGTGACCGGGGCGGACGGCAAGGCGACCACCAAAGACCTGCCCTACGGCACGTATACGCTGCATCAGGTCAAAGGTGTGCCGGGGCGTGAGTTTAAGGACATGGATGTTGATGTCCACGAAAATGGCAAGACATACGAAGTGACGATCATCAACGAGCTTAAGTATGCGCAGCTCAAAATCGTAAAAACATCCGAAGACGGCAATGTTGCCGGTTTTACATTCAAGGTCACACGGCTTGCGGATGGCGCATCAGCAACATATACCACCAATGCGGCCGGTGAGATCATTACAGATCAGATGCCTGTATACGTCGATGCAGATGCAACGCAACTGTATGAGTACAAGGTCGAAGAAATCAACGTGCCGGATAAATATCGCACGCCGGATGCACAGACGGTAACACTTACCTATGGGCAGACGGCAGAGGTTAGCTTCTATAACCAAATTGCACGCGGCTCTTTGGAAATCCTCAAAGTGGACCATGACGGTGTGACGCCGCTTGAAGGCGCGAAGTTTGAGATTACAGACGATAACGGTAATGTAATTGCAACCGAAACTTCCGGGCCAGACGGAAAAATCAAGGTAGACTCGATCCTTTACGGACAATACCACTGGTCAGAAGTGGAAGCGCCGAAAGGCTATGACCTTGATGATACCGTGCATGACTTTGCAATCGAGCACGATGAGCAGGTCGTAGAAGTCACGCAGGAAAACACTCCGAGCGTGGGCTCCATTACAGCTAAAAAGATCGATGCTGACGGCAACGCCATGCCGGGCGTAGAGTTTACGCTCGAGTACAGCACTGACGATGGCGCGACTTGGGCCCCGGTGGAAGCCCGCGCAGAAGACAGCAAGCCTTCAATCGGGGGCTGCACAAGTGCAGTCGTTGACGGCGCTTTGGAGACCGATGAAAACGGCGTCGCTACCTTTAATGGGCTTCAGATCAATAATCAGACTGTGACGATCCTTTACCGACTGACAGAAACCGCCACTAAGTCCGGCAACACTCTGCTCGCAGCGCCGATGTTTATCGGCAGCTTACCGCAGGTGCTCGACGACGGAACAGAAATCGTCGATGTGACTGTAACGGCAGTCAACAATCAAAACTACACATTGCCGTCCTCCGGCGGCAATGGCATGGTGAGCGTGCCGGTGGGCATTGCTCTCGCACTGATTTCCGTGTCCTGCTTTGCAGCATGGCTGTGGAAGAAAAGGTTATTTTAAGAGAGCATCTACACTCTCTTAGAACATAAAAAA
>ULXQ01014674.1_pt1 | contig 15276 bp, 18 predicted proteins | sample 1961481 | NCBI WGS metagenome assembly ULXQ01 (sample SAMEA4835843, study PRJEB28245) | human gut metagenome | biome: gut microbiome; material: fecal sample | place: Denmark | collected 2008 | reverse complement strand
CAGACTCTGCAGATCTTCCGCCATCCCGGTGACCATACCGTACAGGTTAGAAACCGTCAGTGTCGGACGGGCAGCACTGCCCTTGCCGTTCAGTTCAAATCCCGTCCCCTGAATGGGGTATACCTGATACTGCCGCCCCTGCCAGATAACCGGCTCACCTTTTTCGTTCTGCTCATTACAGAAAAAATAACGTTCACCACCGACCTCTGTCAGATCGATTTCCCAGAGCACCACCTGGGCTGACTGAGTGAGGCGTGTCGTCTCATGATGTGTTTCCTGTGGAATATCCTGCATCAGAGCCTCCTATGCCACGACCTGTTCAAAATCTGCCGTTATGGTTACCCACAGCGCCCCCACGCTTGCCGACCATTTACGACAAACCACCCTGATCGGTTTCCAGTCATAAGGTGGCGTCCACTGAAATGCACGGACGCCACCGTGCCGTTCCAGAAAGGCTTTTAAAGATGGGTGGTCACATTTACGAACACGTATCGTCACGCTGTAAGTCGACAACTGGTTATTCAGTCCCGCCGCACGACGCTGTTCATAACCATCGCCCAGCTTCACTGTCACCACTTTCGGCTCTGATACTACATTCATATCCGGGCGCACTTTCCAGTGAAACGTCTCCATTACCGATATGCTCCACTTAACCGACCACCATCACGGGCCTGCTGTTGCATAAAGTCCGCTGCCGCTTTTTTCCCGAGGTCATAAACCGCCTTCAGGGCAGCCGGACCTATCTGCCCGTTCGTGCCATCGTTATTGATCTCGATGTTGTACTGCGGGGAAAACATCGCCATACCTGACCCCCCAATATCCGCCACAACCCCCAGCTTACCGTCAGCACCACGACGCAATGGCAGAATGGCTTCAGGTCCCGCTTCCCCCATCACACCCGCGCCTTTTGCAAAAGCAAAAAACGTCGGACGGTTAACCACCGTGCCACTGTAACGACTCAAATCAGCAGACTGATAAATCCCCCCATTGGCATTCAGGGAAAGGCTGCTGAGATCAAATCCCAGTACACTGCCAATCCCTTTTATCGATTTCATCATGGTTGCCTGCGCCAGGATTTTCGCCATATCTGACAGCACAGAAGAGGTGAAGGATTTGAAATTGAGTTTGCCGGTAGTGACAAAAGTTGCCAGGCCATTTCCCATGTTGCTGAAGGCTGACGAGAACACCTGTTCTGCTGTTTCTGCCGTATTATCTGCATCCACGGTAAAATCCTGAAATGCACGCAGGACTCCGTTTTTCCAGTTACCCTGCACAACTTCAAGCTGTTGCCAGTAACGGCGATTCTCATTCAGTTGTCGGTTCAGGCTCTCCGTCAGCGCCTGCTCGGCCTTTCTGTAGTCATCCGTGTTATATGTCCCTTTCTGCTCACTATCCCGCCTCAACTGCTCCAGCTGTTGCTGGTATTTCTGGCGAAGACTCAGTTGTACCTGATATCGCTGTCGCTGCTGATCACCCATACCCACCGTGGCGATATCCAGGTCATGTTGCTGACGCTGAGCGCGCTCTTCTTCAGCCAGTTGACTGGTCAGCTGAATTGTTTTTTTCTTCAGCTCGTTGAGTGCCGTCTGTTTCTGAAGCTCCTGCTGTTTTACATCCAGCAGCGTCAGTGCCTGAATCAGTTCATCTTTACGGGCCAGCACACTCTTTTCATCTGCCGTCAGTTTTTTCCCGTCCAGATCGCTGATGCGCTGCTGCAGAGCCAGAAGCTGTTTATGCGCTTCTGTCATCTTTTCAGTGGCAATGCCTGCTGACTGTCTTGCAGCAGCAATCTGTCCTTCCACCTGTGCCTGTTGCTGACTGTACTGCAGCAATAACCGGGTGGCCTCATCATTACGGGTTTCGCGTGTTTTTTTCTTACCGGATGCCAGGGCTTTCTCGTAACGTTCATTTTCACGTTGTATCGCTGCATCCCTGACAGCCTGATCGGCGTACTGCATGGAATTAATACGCGCAATTTCACGCTGATGTCGTGCTGCTTCCGTTTCATTCATCCGGTTCAGTGCAGCATTTTCAGCATTACGTCGTTTCTGTTGCTCCTGATAATTCCGCTCTGCCTGCTCTTTTGCATCCTGCAAATCCTTCTGGCGTTTTTTCTCCTGAAGATCGTTAAGACGCTGCTGATCGTATTCAACCTGAGAAGATGATGCCGTCCAGGGGAGTCTTTTCGCCCGCGACACTTTCTCCTGTAAAGCGGCAATCTGTTCATCCAGCGAGTCTTCACGACCAATATTCATGGCCGCATCCCAGAAACGACTCCACAAATCAGACAGATACTTCAGCGTACTGCCAAGCGCATTGAGGTTATTATCAATATCCGCAGTACGCCGACCGGTTTCCTCTGCCAGTGCAGACATGGCTATCCGTGCAGCATCACTGGACCGTCCCTGATCCCCAAGGACACGTATCTGCTCAAGCTGAGTGGCAGTAAGAAAATGCAGCTCATTGTCCAGAGCCTTCGCGGCATTTACAGGATCATCCTTCAGCCGCTTAAACTGATTTATGGTATCGCTGACCGACTGGCCAACCGATCGCTCCATCTGTGCGGCAGCTCTCGCCACCATACCGATATCGTTTCCACGAAATGCACCACTCCCCACCACCTGAGCCAGCGCACCGGCTGCAGCATGTTGCGTGATACCATTCCCGGAAATAGCACGACTGAGCGTCCACAGCTGCCCGGCAGTGACTCCGGCATAATGCCCCGTCAGCGACAACTGGCGGTTAAATTCTTCCCCCTCCTTCTGACCGTCATACCAGGCTTTACCCAGACCATAGACGGACGCGGCAATACCGCCAATAACCCCGCCAAGCATCATGCCTTTCGGTGACATCAGAGTGTCTATCCATCCGGCACGGTTAGCCAGCGTTATCCCGGATCCCCTCAGCGCCCCTAAATTGCCGCGGGCCAGTTCACCTATCAGAACGCCTATCTCCTGGCGGGCCGCTGCACTTTTCAGACCCAGCGAATGCGTGGCTTTTCCTGCCTGCTCCATTTTGCGGATATACACTTCTGCAGCACTGCTTACCCCCAGCTGGGCAGCCTTAGCACGAAGCAACTCAGAAGAAGAAAGATTCTGGCGGGTTGCCTGCTCTTTAAGCTGACGGATAAACGCCACTTTCTGTCGGGTAGCCTCTTCCTCAGCCTGCGTAAGAACACGGGTTTTCGCCGTAACCTCAGAAATCAGCGCCAGATAATCCTGCTGACCAATCCCGCCACTGTTTCTGGCCTGTCGGATCTGCTGCTGAATACGCTGTAATTCCTGCAGCCCCGCACTGGCCTGTTTCACACTGTCAATCTGACGATAAAACGCGGCAGCCGCTTTATCCTGAGCCTCCGCCAGAGCCATGGCCTGCGCCTGTTCCTCGCGCATTTTCTGGCTCAGTGCCTCCATACGCTGGCGGGTTTGCTCCACCTCGCGGGCCATGCGTTCATGAGCCTGTGCGCTCTTCTCCACCGTCTGCGCATGGACGGATGCGGCTGTTGCAGCCGAAGAAGCCGCCTGCATTGTCTGCCGGGCGGCCTGAGTCTGACGCTCCATAAAACGCTGCATACGGGCAGAAGACCGTTCTGCATCGCTGGCTGCACCATTCAGAAGGTTTTTGATACGGGGAATTTCATTTTTAAACTCTGCCGCATCAATCCCCAAATCAATGACCAGGTTGGCTATCTGGTCCATAACGCACACCTCCGGAAATACCTTCCCCAAGATGCATCAGTTCTTCGTCCGTTCGCTCCGGTATCCCGTTCTCTTCCGGTAAAAGGCTGAAATCAGCCACCGCAGCATCACTGCTACCGGACACCATTCTCACGATCAATGCCTTCAGCGAGGCAAACTGCGCATCCATCCACACATCACTGAAGCTCTGCATCCGGAAATAATCGCCCCACTCACCAAGCTCAGTGGCCGACATTTCCGACAGCATCCGCCGCCAGTCTGCCCGCCGGAACTCCCGGGCAAGCCGCATGACAAACTGCATTTCCCGCGTCAGGACTTTTCCGGCGTCAGCACCTCATGCTCCAAATCCCCGGCATTCTCAATGACTCCCATACCGCTCAGCGACAGAACCATCTCCGCCCCCGCTCCCAGGGCATCATACGACCATGTTGTAATAACGGATGCGCAAAGCGTCTCAACATCCTGAGACTGTTCCGCATTCCACAGTGAGCGGGAAACCAGCCAGGCATTGATATCCATCCCCATCCGCAGAAAAGCAATCTGTCGTTCAGCCTCCGGCAGTTCTCCCTCTTCGGCATCAAACTTTGCCGTTCGCTGCTGAACAAACGCCAGATATTCAATTCTCTGCAGCCCGGACAGCTCACTGAGCACCACGGACTGCTTTTCATAATTAAACGTGCCCTGTTTCAGAAACATCATGTTCTCCACCTGCAAAAAAGCCCCGGATAACCGGGGCAAATGATGAGTATCGTCCTGTTAACCTGCGGCGCTGACAGCCACCGCAGCCACTGCCACAAAATCGCCGTCAGAAGTCATGCCCACAATGCTGACACTGCCCTGCTTCACGCCTTTCACCGTGGCCACAAGCCCGTTCAGGGTCACCGTGGCAGTCTGTGGATCTGTCGAATGCACACTGATCGCTTTGTCACTGGCTCCGTCAGGTTTTACTGTAAAGGTCAGCGTGGTGGTTGCTCCCACTTTTACACTGGCAGATGCCGGTGCCACCGTCAGCCCGGTAACGCTCACTGTTTCAGTGCCTTCCTCTGCCAGATACGGACGCCCCACACCGCTGATTTTCACTGTGCGGGTCATCACGTCTTTTGAGGCAATGGTTTTACCCAGTGAGCTCAGCCAGCCACGGAAAACATCAACAGTGCCGTTGGGATATTTGATACGAAACGCGCAGACTTCACCGGAGTCGAACAACTGAACCAGTTTTTTCTGCCCGCTGTCACCCGGACGCCAGGCCAGCGTCGCCGAAGTATCACCAACGGATTTCTGCCCCTGGGTTGTCGTTTTCCAGTCTGCATCTTCATCATCGAGATAAGTGTCATCTTCTGCATCAGCGGTCATTTCGCCAGGTTGCAGATCCTTCACCATCGCAAGACGCAGCCAGTCAGTGTCCGACAAAGGGTTCGCAAACGCATCGCCGTTGCCGGTATACATCCAGAACGTCGTCCCCGCACCTTTCGTCTTTGCCAGTGGATTTGGTGTGGTCATTACCACCTCCTTAATTCGTGTACGTGATCTGGTACGTGATTTCCGCCATCGCCCAGGTGGCCATCTCATTATCACGTTGATAGTTAAAACCGAGTGGGATCAGGGTGTCGATGAGTCCGGAAAGTGCCGGTATATCATTCAGGGCAGGGAAAATGGTGCTCTCCATCCACATATCCAGCTCTGAATCCGGTGCCTGTGCCCGGATGAAGACGGCAATATGCAGAACAGCCTGCCAGTCATCTTCATCCGTCATTTTTCCGGTGTACTGAGCATCACTCAGCCACACCGCCACGGCAGGCAGTTCCTGCGCATCAATAAATGCCGGAAGCCCGTCAAAAAACGTGGCGCTGTCTCCACACTGTTCCCGAAGGCGTGCCAGTACGGCCTGGCGGATTTGTGTATGTCGGTTCATCGGGTCAGCCATAACCTCAGTTGTTGTTTTAGTGCATACCCCAGCTGTTTCGGCATTTCCGCAGCAATGATGTGGTCGCGGGCATCTTCAAATGCCTGTGTCAGCGGTCCGGACAGCGGGATTTTCACCACATCAATGGGGTAACGATTTTTGCCATCAATACGTCGCATCACATGCCAGCGACCATTCGCCAGTTGCTGAATAAACGCATCCCGGAAAAGATATTTACCCACCTTCAGCACACTGCCACGGTACTGCAGTTTTCCACCACGCCGGGCCAGTCTGACCCGGGCTGTCCCCAGCTTAATGGCGGGCAGATTGCCCCGGTTAACGCGGATCCTGACCGTCATTTTTCCTGACGGACTGGCTTTAAACACCAGGACACGCTGACGTACCAGTTTCAGGGGGATCCCTTTCACCTGGTTATCTCCCGCAACGGTATTCCCGGCAACCTGCCGGGTGGCAACCGAGACCGCTTTCTGTGCCACACGGTTTATCGCCCATGCGCTGGCCTGTGGCACCATACGGGTATCAAGGCTGTTCAGATTGCGGATGGCATTCTCAAGCCCCTTCATCCCACACCTCTTTACTCAATAAAGATCATTGGCTTACCGTTAAAACGTTCATGCCGTGTGACCGTCCATTGTTGTCCGTCATAAACAACGCGATCCCCGCGCCGTGGGCGGTATCCCGAAGAAAACACCACCAGAGAGACCGCAGGTCCGGACAGAGCATTCAGCTCTGCCAGTGTTTCTCCCGGGATCACAGTCATATCGACATCATTAATCGAGGCTGTCTTTCCCATCTTTCTGACCGTGATCGCATCCATACGCGCTGCCAGCTGGGAAAAGGGATCAGACATTGAGTTTTACCGGCACTTCTTCTGCACTGGTTCCGGCATCTGCCCAGACAACCCCGACCAGCGGCTCAGAGCCGCTGTTAGTCAGCTGAACTTTTCCTGACTTCAGATAAACCTTCTTACCCGTTTTCATGTCATCCGTTTTCAGCTTAGGCAGCATAAACACACCTTCGGTTATGCCGTCGCCTGTTTCTCCCTGTGGAATATCGGTCAGCGCCACCGCAAAAACATCCCCCACCTGCACCAGATCTCCGCTGCTGATGGCTGCACTGGCAACAATCGCCACCGTTTTTCCTTCTTCTACAAAATTCTTTGCCATAACTGTCTCCGCACAGCCCCGTTCAGGGGCTGATTTCAGGTACAAAAAAAGCCCTTACGGGCCATCAGAGTTGTTGTCTGCGACGTTTACGCCGTACATTTCACCAGGCCGCGGTGATCAACTGGCGCAACACCAGCGTCAATACGCACTTTCGTTGTCACGCCATCCACACTGAAGCCCTCCATCTGATCAATATATGGCGTATCCACACCGTTGAGATAAGCCACTTCAATCGTATCGGAGCCTTTGGACGCAGCCAGGTAGAAGGTGGTCTGGCTGTTATCATCAAGACGAGGCTCTGCAATAACGGTCGCAAAATCTTTCACCGGGTTAATAATACCGGCGTTAATGTCAGCCCCCTTGACACTTGAGGAGCGAATGACCTGGTTAGCAACAGACTCCATCGCCGTCGGTACCAGTACGAACGCAGGACGAATATTCAGATGACGCTCACCCTCTTTCTGAACGCGCATCAACTGGCGGGCTTTATCCAGCGATGCCACGTCCATTGCCGCGCTCTCCAGTACGTTTGCATGTTTCGCTTTATCGAACAGACTTACATTATCTGTGGAGATTTTCGGGTTAGACGTCAGAATGGCATAAACCAGATCGGCAATAGTGGATTTCGCCGCACGGCCCAGCTTCATCGGGACATCGGTCAGCATATTCAGATCATCATTGATAATGGCCTGACGGGTGATACTGAACAGCTCGCCATAGGTCGCCAGTGCAATAGTGGCCTGTTTATCTCCGGTGGTGACGTATTTATATTCTGCCCCTTCACGCACCTGACGCAGAGCACTGAAGCCCCCCATACCCACACGATGGGCAATTTTAAAATCAGACAACTGACCTTTCCGCGTCCACTGTTCATAGGTTTCAGGGGCATCTTCCCAGCCCTGCAGAATGGCTTTGTTCGCAACATCCAGCAGAATATTACCGAAGTCAGACGTACTGTGTGTGAACGCCGCACCGACCATCTGCATCGGGTTATAACTGGAAACACCAATACCACGTTCAGTCAGTGACATACGGGCATATTCACGCAGGGTCATCCCGTTGTAGACATTATCACGTTCAGTTTTTTCAAACCCGGCGCGCGCCATCAGCGCCTGGCGGATCCCGTCCCCCACAAAATTACCGTTACCGGCATAAATATGAGCCGGGGTGTTTTTATTGGATGGCGTGGACTCGCGCCCCATCTCGTTCAACAGCTTTTCGCGGGCCTGCTCCAGCGAACATTCAGGATCGGCAAGACACTGAGCCTGCAACGACTGATAACGCCCGCCAAACATGGCAAACAGATCATTAATACCGTTTACACGCGCTTTTTGCTCTGCCAGGACCTGCGCACGGATGCTGTTTTCATCCACCACGGGTGCTGCTGCCTGCACTGGCGTCCGGGAGGCTGCAGGTCCATCATCCTGTACGCGTGGAGCACTGTTGCGTGGCGGAGTAATCATATTTCGAATGGATTCCGGCATCTTTTTAAATTCCTCTGTACGTTTTGACTGAATACATGCCATTGCCTTAACGGCTGGTGTCACCTGATCAGCAAATCCCTGTGCCAGACATTCGGCACCGGACATCCAGGTCTCATCCGCCAGCATGGCAGCAATTTCATCGGTGGTTTTCCCGGTTTTCTGTGCATAAGCGGGTAACAGAACCGCCTCAACTTTATCGAGCAGGTCGGCATAGGTGCGCATGTCCTCCGCATCACCGCCCGTAAAGCCAAATGGTTTATGAATCATCATGAAGGAGTTTTCCGGCATAATGACCGGGTTTCCCACCATCGCAATGACCGACGCCATTGACGCCGCCACACCGTCGACATAAACGGTAATGGACGCACCATGTGTTTTCAGTGCATTAAAAATGGCGATGCCTTCAAAGACATCGCCACCCGGTGAATTAATATGGAGATTAATGTGGGTGATATCGCCCAGTGCATTCAGATCACTGATAAACTGCTTCGCCGTAACACCCCAGTAACCAATCTCGTCATAAATATAAATATCCGCGTCACTCTGGTGACCTGCCTGCATCCTGAACCAGGAATTATTCTTCGGACTGGTCGTCGGTGTGCTGCGGCTCCTGTCGTTTCGTTGCGGCACTGCTGCCTCCTTTATCACTGGCCGGATCGGTATCAAATACCAGATCCAGCTTGCGGTTTTCATCAATTTCGGCCTTGCGCCGACGTTTGACATCATCTGGATTACGACCACCTGCACGTACCCAGTCTGATTCTGTCGCCGCTCCACCACGAATCTGAATTTTCCAGGCCTCAGCCTCCTTAACAGGGTCAATCCACGGCATCACCGGTCCGGAATACACCGCGGTATACAGTGAAGATCGGTCCAGATCGCGGGGTAGCCTGATAACACCGGATGCCACAGCCTGTTTCAGCCAGGCACGATACATCGGGCGGGTGACGGCACCAATAAACCAGTCCTGCAGGATCAGGTAGCCATCAGTAGACTCAACCAGCTCCTGACGCTGGGCGCTGTAAGTGCCGTTATAGTTTCGTGCCGTACTGGAAAAACTCAGACGACTGCCCGCCGCCACGGCACGCAACTGACCATTACGAAAAGTTTCAAGGTTAGGATTGGGACGATCCGACTTCACCATTCCGATTTCTTCGCCGGGTTTCAGATCGTCGTAAATAATGCCTGGCTGAATGGTAAGCTCGCGTTCCTTATCCTTGCTGCCATTACCATCCGGTTCATAGCTCTGCCCGTCGCCTTTGCGGATGTACATCCCCAGAGCAGCGGCGATCCTTGCTGCAGTCAGCTCAGAATCTTCATACTCTTTCAGGGCACTGAGGCGGATCAGCACACCGGACAACAAAGACGTCCCGCGCATCTGGTGCAGACGGCGAACAAATTTAAGATGCAGCATTCGCTCTGCATCCACTTCTTTGGTTTCCATCTGCCGTCCGGATACAGGACGACTTTTATACACCAGATATTTTTCGGGACGCCCCCAGTCATCAACAAACACGCCCTGATTCAGCCTGTTGCTCTCATCACTGGTCATGGGAATAAAGTCCGGCTCGAGCGCCTCCAGCCAGAAATGAACACCGGCAGAAGGCGTCAGGCTGTTTATGCGCCCGGAAACCATCTGGGCAAACACCTCACCATCGCGCAGCCAGGTACGCAGCATCAGACGTTCCAGCATCGGACGGGTAAACTGCCCGGTGACTTCCGGGCTGACAGACCATTCACTCCATCGGGTGCGAATCTCCGCAGCCAGATCACGGGCAATGGCCCCATTGCGTAATACCGGATGTGGCTCGACAATAATCCCGTTTTTCCCCACCACCCGTTCTTCCAGCTTGTCAAATACACCAATGACCAGATCGTGGTTGTTATCAAGGTAACGGGCCTGCTCACGTAACGACACGGCCCCGTACTGGCTTAACTGGTCGGCAGTTCGGTTTTCCCGCCGGGCTTTGTGTGTCCGCGTCGTTTTTACGGCCTCATAAGCCTGGATCACCGCCCGGGAACGCAGCCTTGCCGCTTTCCATCCTGGTGAAAAAACGCCAATCACATCATCAAAAATTGCCATCAGAACCTCGCCAGCCGGTACCCGGGATGCCCCCGTCGTCGTGTAATCAGAGCCGCAAGGCGGCGCTCCCACTCCTGCCGTCCCTGCCGGATCTCAGATAAGTTTTCCATGGTCATCTGCTGACCATTAAAGGTGACGGATTTTCCGTCCAGCACCGCCATTTCAGCTTCCGTATAACGCTGAATCATGGCTTCGATATCATTCTGGTTCATAACCATCCTCCGGAAGTCAGCCAGGGGTTAACATCGTCAGTTACTGTTTTCTTCCGTTTTTGTTTTTTAACAGGCGTGGATACCGGTTCCGGTGAGGGTGACGGTTCGATACTGTCCGGGACACACTCCAGCCAGGTTTCCCGGCTCGCCCACTCCGGTGCATCCGGCCAGCGGATCTTTTCGTATCCATGCAGAATGACCAGAGCCTCGGCATACACCATCAGGTCAAAAGCTTCGTTGGCACCGCGACCCGGCTTACTCCATTTCCCGTCACTGCTCCGCTCTTCATACGTCAGTTCGTCGTAAAACCAGCTCTCCAGCCAGTCAGGGAAATGCACATAGCCGGGACCTGGCGAGTCACGCCATAACGCGTTATTCACCCGGTCTTTCAGTGCATCCGTCTGAAGAAGCCAGAGCGGCACATCACCTGCGGCCTGCGCCCGTCGGCCCGTTCGTCCGGTGTTATCAGGGAATGTACGGGTGATCAGTTTTGCGCGCCGGATGCTGTCGCCCTTAAACAGGTAAATACGTTTACCAAGGCCATCACGACGGCAACGACGCCAGAATTTATAGGCATTATCAGTGACCCCGTCTTCACCGCCGGAGTCCACCGCCATTGCCATCAGTCGCATTTGTTGAGAAGGATCGGAGGCCAGCGGCCAGCTTTTATGAAAAACATCCGTCAGCAGGACATCCCAGTCTTCCGGATAGCTGGCCGGATCAATTCGCTGGCTCTCCCCGTCGCTGTCACCGCGCAATGACTGCGTGATGTTGTAACGATCAATAATCCAGCGTTCGCCACGGCTGCCATAGCCCGTTACCTGAACCACAAAACGGCGATGACGTCCCGCCTGCACATCCACTGTCGCCACAAGAAAATTAACGCCATCCGGCACACTGCGGGAAGGAACTGGCTCTGCCCGCTGCTCAAGCAGTTCACTTTTTCGTTGCTCCATGCTGGCGCGGGGAAGATAAGGTAATCCCCAGTCGGTATTGATAACCGTCTTGAGTGTTTCTTCACTTCCGGTTGTCTCGTATTCCTGTTCTGCAGTAAGCAGTTTGTAAACGAGTTGCGAGAGTGTCTGGTAAGCAGCTGCCGGCCCCTCCATCCAGAATGACGCAATACGTGAGCGTCGGGGATCACCATAACGACTGCCATCCGCATTGATGGATTCACCATCCCGCAACCAGACCCCACGTCCGTTCAGCTCACGTTTTTGTTCAGGCATAATCCGTCCTGAACAGGAAGGACACTGAATATAAGCCGCCTCACTTGCCAGCACGGGATCGGCAATATCACGGAAACCAGCAACCACATCGCCGCAGGGCTGAAAATACTCACCACAGTGTGGACAGGGCCAGTACCAGCGACGGCGATCGCCACGGTTATAGAGCGACAGTATCCCCGTGGTTGGTGGAGCCTCATGCGGTGAAGTCCGTCGCCATTTCACATCCTTCACATCCCTGCCGGGGGAACTCTCCACCAGCGTCATACCACTGGACATAAATGTTGTGGTACGTTTTGAGGCAAGAGAGAAAGCATCCCCCTCGCCATCAATATCTTCCGGAAAACGGTCATAATCCGTCAGCGCGACGCATTTATAATCTGATGAGGACATGATATTGACTGACGGCCAGCCGATTTTCAGGTAGTTACCAGCAAGGAATGTTCTGTCATAAACGTTGTTGTCATTTTTGTTCGGACTCAGGCGACTGACCACTTCCGGGCTGACGCGAAACGTTCTGGCGAGTCGTTTTTTGGAGTGTTCGCGGGCTTTTTCCTCCGTCATCTGAATAATCAGCATATCAGCAGGATCGCAAATCACGTTGTAAATCACCCAGCCGTCAATCAGGCCGATAGTCTTGCCGGTTCGTGCCGGGCCAACAAATATCACTGCGTCGTATTCACGCGAGGCCAGGCAGTTCATAGGCTCAATAACATACGGTGCCACCAGCGGATCCCACGGGACTGAGTTCCCTGCCCCCATGGGCACCCGCATATACTGAGCAACGGCATCAGCAACCCGCATTCGTCTCGGTGCGCGAAGGATATAACCTGAATCGGTTCGTGCTGCCTTTGCGGTTTCCTGATTCAGCATTACTCCTCCTGCTGTAATTCCTCCTCATCATCCGCACCTGCTTCAGTCACCCGCAGGGCTATCTGATCGCGAAGATCATCAATAATGGACTGAACACGGCTCACAGCGGCAGGCTGCAGACCGCAGTCACGTTCAAGAATATCCGGTAATGTCTCCAGCACCTGCACGACCGCTTTTGCCCAGATGGCAAACTCCCGTCTGACATCACTGGCCGGAATGAGTTGTGCCGTTTCCTGTTCGAACTTAAGACGCTCACGTTCAGACTGATACCAGGCTTTGCGCTCATGCGCGTCCATTTCGCCTTCTGCAACCGGCGGTGGTAATGCCAGAAATGCCGACACAATATCAACCACCCGATAAAGCTTGAGGTTGCTTTCATGCCCCCCTGCAACGGGTAGATTTTGCAGCCTTGCCGCAGCAGTCTGGCGATGTACACCTGACAGTGCCGCCAGTTGACTGATATTCAGCGTCAGATTTTTTAACTCTCGATCCATACCCGCTCCAGAATGTTTTAAACATGCATCTTGCGAACAACTTTAGGCAAACGGTGTTAGTGATGAACAAAAAACAATCAAAATCGACACTACAAAAATAAAACCACTGTAATATCAATATATTATATTAGTGGTGATGACGAATGAAATTTCAAAAACTAGCCTTTTTCCGCGACGCTCCCGCCCCGTGGCAGGGGCCCCCACCGGGAGGACCCGACAGCCTGACAGCCTGACAGCCTGACAGCCGTGACGAGCATCTGATACAGCGCTTTACATAATGGCATAGGAATAATTCAGAAGGACATCACAGCATGCCCACACAAATTAGTGTGAGTGTCCTGTTTCTTCCTACGCACAGGACTGACGAGCATGAGGGGAAAATATGCGAACCATAAATGCCTCATCTTCAGCAATGCAGCCGGCATCCGAACAGGACGATATTGTAAATTCACCTAATTACGAGGACATTGCAGTAGTTGAATTGCAGCTCTGTATTAGCCTGACAGTGACAGAATGCGATATTGACTCTGTCACAGGTGAAATAGTTTGAATGATTAGCAGTTATGGTGCTCAGTCAACCACCAGGGAATAATCCTTCGAATTCTTATCGTGCTTCACCAACGCTGCCTCAATTGCCCTGAATGCTTCCAGAGACACCTGATGTTCTATACATGCAATTACAACATCCGGGTAACTCATAGAAATGGTGCTATTAAGCATATTTTTTACACGAATCAGATCCAACGAGAGTTCATCAGCAGATTGTTCTTTATTCATTTTGTCGCTCCATGCGTTTGCTCGTCATCTAGCGGTTAAAATATTACTTCAAATCTTACTGCATAAAAGAGGAAAAGTATGAAAGTTTGAGTACATCGACCTTACATACATCTGTCGGTTGCATATCCCTCCTGGATGCCAGCAAGGCTCAATTTTGTTACGCAATCAACACTATTCATTAAAAACAGGCTTAATATTTGACATAAATCATCAACAAAACACAAAGAGGTCAGACCAGATTGAAACAATAAACACGATAATGCAAACTACGCGCCATCGTATCACATGGAAGGTTTACCAATGGCTCAGGCTGCCATTTTTAAAGAAATATTCGATCAAGTGCGTAAAGATTTAAACTGTGAATTATTTTATTCTGAGCTAAAACGTCACAATATCTCACTTTATATTTACTATTTAGCCACAGATAATATTCACATTGTGTTAGAAAACGACAACATAGTGTTAGTAAAAGGACTCAAAAAGGTTGTAAATGTTAAATTCTCCAGAAACAAACATCTTATAGAGACCTCCTATAATAAGTTGAAATCAAAAGAAATCACATTTCAACAATACAGGGAAAATCTTGCTAAAGCAGGAGTTTTCCGATGGGTTACAAATATCCAGGAACACCAAAGATATTACTATGCCTTTGATAACTCATTACTATTTACTGAAAGCATCCAGAAAACTACACAGATCTTACCACGCTAAACCATAACGTCCGGCTTCTCTCACTCCTGAGCCGGACTGCATTGGTTTAATAAAAACCATCAACAATTGTGATTTAGATATTCGGAACCATTCAAATATAACAAAACCCCGTAAAAACGAGGTTTATGGATAAATTTTATTATTGAATACATCAGATTAAATTAATCTTGACATCATAGCTTTCAAGACCCGTCATTTTTTCCCGTGCGGTAAACTGAATACTGGTAACTTCTTTCCCGGTCTTTTTCTTAAGTTCAATAATTTTTTTTGTTATATATTCAGAAATATCTGCTTCTGCTTTTGTTTTTAAGTTTTCAATATTCATCATTTCCTCTTTTAGTCTGTTATGACTTTCCAGTTACACAGTAAGTCGATTATATGGTGCAAACGTGTAAAAGATAAGATGAAACATCGCAATAATCAACATACGATAGTCTAAATTTTACACAAACAGACAAAGAGAATTTTCCTGAATTATCAATACAATAGCATCAAATCAACTCAAGAGCCTTATTGCTGCTTCCAGAATTTCTTCTGAAGTAACATGTCGATCCGCGGCTACATAAATGACTTTATGATCTCCGGTCAGAGATGGAAACCCTGCGGCCATTACAGTAAGGTGTGTTTT
>ULXQ01045660.1_pt1 | contig 15353 bp, 23 predicted proteins | sample 1961481 | NCBI WGS metagenome assembly ULXQ01 (sample SAMEA4835843, study PRJEB28245) | human gut metagenome | biome: gut microbiome; material: fecal sample | place: Denmark | collected 2008 | reverse complement strand
GGCGGGGGACCAGCCGCAAGGCTGGTGGTGGGTTAGCAGCGACAGCTGCGTTTTTCTCAAGGGGACCCGTGCACCGGGTCCCTTCCTTCGCCCATTGACAATTGACCATTGACCATTGACAGCAACAAGGACGATTGTATCTTTTGTAATTTTTACAGATACAATCGTCCTTGTTGCAAATTTGTGGTATAATGAATACAATTTACACCAAACGGAGGGATACAATGGAACTGGAAATGGAATTCATCCGGAAAATGCCTTCTCCCCAGGAACTGAAGGTGGAACATCCTGTGGAGCCGGCCATTTATGAGACCAAACGGCGCCGGGATGGGGAGATCCGGGACATCCTCACCGGGAAGGACAACCGTTTTTTGCTGATCATCGGTCCCTGTTCTGCGGACAATGAGGACGCTGTGGTGGACTACTGCCACCGGTTGGCAGAAGTCCAGGAACAGGTGAAGGATACCCTGTACATCATTCCCCGGGTCTACACCAACAAGCCCCGGACCATTGGGGTGGGGTACAAAGGCATGGCCCACCAGCCCGACCCGGAAGGGAAGGAGGACATGCTGGCCGGGATCATCGCCTGCCGGAACATGCACATCCGGGTGATCCGGGAAACCGGCTTCACCTGTGCTGAAGAGATCCTTTACCCGGAAAACCACCGGTACCTGTCCGACCTGATTTCCTATGCGGCCATCGGGGCCCGGTCCGTGGAAGACCAGCTCCACCGGATGATGGCCAGCGGGGTGGGGATCCCGGTGGGGATGAAGAACCCCACTTCCGGGGACATTTCCGTTATGCTCAACTCCATTGCCGCCGCCCAGCATGAGCAGCAGTTCCTGTTCCGGGGCTGGGAAGTCCGGACCAAAGGGAACCCGCTGGCCCATGCCATCCTTCGGGGGTATGTGGACAAGTTCGGCAAGAGCCTGCCCAACTACCATTATGAAGACCTGGTCCGGCTCCACGAGGAATACGGGAAACGGGATCTGGTGAACCCGGCGGTGGTCATCGACGCCAACCACGCCAATTCCGGGAAAAAGTACCTGGAACAGATCCGGATCTCCAACGACGTGCTCTACAGCCGCCATATGAACCCGGACCTGAAAAAGATGGTGAAGGGCCTGATGATCGAAAGCTACATCGAAGACGGCAGCCAGAAAATCGGCGAAGGGGTCTACGGAAAATCCATCACCGATCCCTGCCTGGGCTGGGCCAAAACCAAAGATCTGATTTTGGAACTGGCCGGCCGGGTGGATTATTGAGAAACAGGGAGGAAGTACTATGCTGAAACAGATTTCGCTTTTTGCAGCCAACCATAAAGGGGCTCTGGGGAAGATCACCAACGACCTGGCCCGGGAGAACATCAACATCTACACCATGCTGGCCACCGACAGCGCCGAATTTGGCATCATCCGGCTGATCGCTGACAATCCGGACAAGGCCCTGGAGGTGCTCCAGAAAGCCGGCTACCAGTGCCGGATCGACTATGTGCTGGCCGTGGACATGGGCAGCGACCAACCCGGGACCCTGGACAAGATCCTGACCCATCTGAAAGACGCCAACGTGTTCGTCCGGTACCTATACATCTCCTTCGACCGGAAAACCTCCAGCCCTATTGTGGTGCTGAAAACCGACGAACCCGAAACTGAAACCTTCCTCCAGGGAAAAGGGTATACCCTGCTGGACCGGTTCTGAGGGAAAAGGGCAGGGGCCGCTTTTCCGTCTTACGCAGAAGGAGACCATCTGCCGGAGGCAGATGGTTCTGAAGGGAAACGCAGCCCAGGGGCTGCTAACCCACCACCATTGCGCAAGCGCAACGGTCCCCCGCCCTTGTAAAGGGCGGATAGTGGGTACGCGGGCTTACGCCCTGGCACCCACATAAAGCAATGGGGCAAAGCCCCGAGCGTATATCCGCCCTTTACAAGGGCGGGGGACCGGCCGATAGGCTGGTGGTGGGTTAGCAGCGTCAGCTGCGTCCTTATTCAGAGGAAACCGGTTACGGGTTCCATCCATCTTTCCTTCCATCCCGGCCCCCCAGGTCGCAAAAAAATCAGGCCCGCAGTCACATCGACTGCGGGCCTTTTTTTGTACAGACTATATTGTATCCGTTCTTTTATATCACAATTCCCTGCAAATGATCCACCTCGTGCTGGATGATTTCTGCCGTAAAATCTTTGAATGTCTGTTTTTGCTTTTTGAATTCCATATCCTGGAATTCTACCTGGATTTCCCTGTACCGGGTGGTTTTTCGGGTTCCGGATAGGGACAGGCAGCCTTCTTCGGTTTCGTAGGGATGTTTCTTTTTGAGAATCACCGGATTGAACATGATCAGATCCATCATCCCCAGATTCACTACGATAATGGCTTTGGGGACTCCGATCATATTGGCAGCCATGCCCACACATTCCTGCCGATGGGCGGCCAGCGTGTCCAGCAGGTCCAGGGCCGTCTGCCGGTCTCCGGGAAAAGCAGGAAGGGCTTTTTGCTGGAGGAAAACAATATCGTGGACGATTTCTTTGATCATAACGGATACCTTCTTTCTTGCAGGAAAAGACTCTGATTTTTTGAAAGAACAATCATCCTTAAAGTTTGATGAATCAATGATAGACCATAGATAGGATAAATTCAACCTGTTGCAGTAACATCCAGGAAAACAAAAGGACAAAAATCCAGGGGATTTTTCCCGAATGGATACCCGTCGGGTGGCCGGGAAGGGCGGGCCCGGGGCTCGCCCCTACAGCGTCAGGGTCGGAGAAACGGGGAGGCAGGGAGTTTCGGCTTTCATCGAATCTTCGATGAGCGGGCCTGCCGTCCCTATGGCTTTGTGCACGGCCCGTATTTTGGTGCATAAATCGGCACCGTAGGGGCCTCACGCCGGGAGGCCCGCAAACACACCGAATGTACGGGCGTAATGATAATCATCCCTACGCCAACCAAGTCATACCGAACGAAGGAAATCCTCTGCCCCCAACGTGGTAGGGGCTACCCGGAGGGAAGCCCGTCCCGGCCGCCCAGGGGGCCCGAAGCTTCTTTCAAACAACCGTATATCCGGCTTCCGCCAGCACTTCCAGAGATCGGTCGAAGTTTTCCTTTTTCACCAGGATGTAATCGGTATTGAACGTGGAAACGGCGAAAATACTGATCTTGTGTTCGGCCAGGATGCCGGACACCTGGGACAGGATCCCAATCAGAGAAAAATCCAGGATGCCCTGGATCCGGAACCCTTTCCAGCCATCATCCCGTTCCAGGGTCCGGAGAGGAGCATCTTTCGTCCGGCAAACCAGGGACAGTTCCTCATCGGTTTTTCCAATAAAATAAAAATCAGCATCCAAACGGATATCAGACAGCTGGCTGACCTTGCATACCGTCAGATTATAAGGGATTTTTTTCAGTTCCATGGCAGGCTCCTTTGCAGTTAAATATGAAATTTCATTGATAATTTAGTATATCGGCAGTGAGAAAAGAAAGCAAGATAGAGGAGAAGAAAAAGATCATACAGATTTACCCCGAAGGGAACCCTCCGGGAGGCCGGGGAAGGGCGGGCCTGCGGCACTCCCCTACAGCGCTGCAATCGAATGTCTGATCCAACAGTCTTAAAAACGGATGTTTCGACGATCCCGTTTCTCTGATTTTCCGTTGGTTCTTTGACCCCAACGGCGTAGGGGCTCCCCGCAGGGAAGCCCGTCCCGGCCACCCAGGGGGATGCTCTGCGCTCTGCACTCTGCACTTATGTTCCATTTCCCCCTGCCCATACTCCCTCCTTTTCTGTTATAATAACAGGGAAAGTTTCACCCTACAAAAAGTTTGGCAGTAGGAAGAACCCGTTTTACTATTTTCATCCATGAATGAAGGGGAGACTTTTATGATTGAACGGCCTACCACGAAGCAGTTATTAGCTGCTTCCCTCATTGAACTTGCTGGGAAGAAATCCGTTGACAAGATTTCGGTCAAAGAAATTGTCACCAACTGCGGCATGACAACGACAACCTTTTATAATCATTTTGCGGATAAATATGTACTACTGGCTTCTATCTATAACAAAGAAATTGAGCCGGCTTTCAGCCAACTCGGCAATAAAATCAGCTGGTGTGATGCGTTGCGCATATTCTGTACTACCCTTTCGGATAAACAGTCATTTTTCCTAAATGCGTTGAAAAACACAGCAGGGCAGACCTCCTTCCGCTATGCGACTAATGACTACGCCATTGATTTACTGCGTGAGCGCCTGCGTATTTTAGGTAAAGAAGATGCACTTCCTACAGAAATCGATTTTTTGGCTAAGTACTATATGCGTTCTATCTCTGAGATGATTCAGGACTGGTTTATTGGTGGGCAAAAAATTCCTCTCGATAATTTTATCGAACTGCTTGTCCTCGCCATGCCAGAACCATTAAAGAAGCGTCTGCTTTAATGGCAGGTTGGCATTCTGCACAAAATGACAAGTTCGTTTAGAAACACACGATTTTCTAACGAGATTCTGCCTTTCTCCCGTGCTATAATTCAGTTGAAAAAAACAAGAAACTTACTCAGGAGGATTATCCATATGTCTGTTTTTCCAGAAATCATCCGCCATGTTCCACAACGTGACTATGGTATAGAAGGGCTGACGGTTCGCGTGGACCATACGTCTACAGGCACGGTCTACTTCGTCAGTGCGGAAAAAGAAGTCCATTTCCCAGAGCATGCCCATGCGGAACAGTGGACAATTGTTGTCAGCGGTAAATGCCTGTTGACAATGGATGGCGCAACCAGGACGTATCAGCAGGGCGATACATACGTCATCCCAGGCAATAAGAAACATCAAATCACACTTTGCGCTGGCTATGCGGAAGTTGATTACGTCGACGATCCGTGTGACGGCGAAGCATAATCTATTTTTGCGCGGCCTGCGGTTATGAGTACATTGGCGATATCAACAAAAAATCATAGAGGAGGAGAGATTCCTATGAAAAAGATACTGATACTGGATGGTGGCCCCCGGAAGAACAACAACACTGCAAAACTCCTGGCATCTGCCAGGGAAGGTGCTGTTTCTGCCGGAGCCAGCGTCGAGACTATTGACTTATATAATCTGAACTTTACCGACTGTCGCAGCTGCCTGGCATGTAAGAATAAAAAGATTGCCGTGCCTTGGAAATGCTATTGGAAGGACGGCTTGACGGAAACGCTGGAGAAAGTCTATGAGGCAGATGCAATTATCATCGGCTCGCCAATTTACTTCGGGGAACCAACGGGCGAGGTCCGTTCCTTTATGGTCCGCTCGACCTTTCCGGCACTATCCTATGATGATTATAAGAGCACGTTTACGGGAAAAATCGATGTCGGCATTATCCTTACGATGAATGCAGACCAGAACTACTACGATGAGCACTACAAACCGCGCATGGAAGAATACTTCTGGCCGTTCCATTTCCTGAACGGGAAAACGGAAATACTGGCTTCCTGCGATACGCTGCAGGTACCGGATTACAGCCGATACCGTATGGCATCGTGGGATGAAACGAAAAAGAAAGCGCATCACGCCGAGCAATTCCCGAAAGACCTGCAGGCGGCATTTGATCTTGGAAAGAGACTGGCCAGTCAGCAGTAACTGTTTTGTTGTGAAAGGATAAACTTTTATGAATACAAAAGATTTTCAGCCAGAGATTTTCAAACTCTTTGATGACCAGTGGGGCATCCTGACCGCCGGCGATAAAGGTGCCTTCAATTCGATGACGATTAGCTGGGGTATGCTGGGAACACTCTGGTGTATGCCTCACAAGGGGAAGAATGTCTGCGCAGTATTTGTCAATCCGGCGCGTTATACGTATGGTTTCATGGAAAAGAGCGACTACTACACTGTCTCGTTCTTTGACAACAAGAAGTATCAGAAAGCTCTCGGTATCATGGGAAGCAAATCCGGCCGGGATATGGATAAAGCAAAGGCCAGCGGTCTCACCCCAAAATATCTGGAGCATGGCGTGACCTACAAAGAAGCAGAGATTACTTTTGTCATCCGGAAAATCTACCGCCATGAGCTTCAGCTGGGGCAAATGCCAGCGGATGTCATCGAAGGATTCTATACCAAAGGCCGTGTGCCGCACACGATGTATATCGGAGAAATCATCGAGACCATCCGGTAAATCCCGGCCATCAATCCTATAAGCTTCACATAATCATAATCTCCGTCAGGGTCGGGGGACCAGGGAGGGCAGGGAGTTTCGTTTTTTATCGCACCCCCGATTCCCATATTGTCACCGTCCAACAGATCAAACGAGAGTGCCCGACCCCAACGGTGTAGGGGCTACCCGCAGGGAAGCCCATCCCGGCCGCCCAGGGGGCAAAAAAGCAGGTCCGCAATCTTGAGAAGATTGCGGACCTTTTTCTATCGGGATTTTTGGATAGGGCATTTGCTATAATGACATAACGCAGGAAGATAAATTCAGCTGTGGGTAAAAAGAACCAGAGGGAGAGAAAAATGAAGGTAAGATATGTTGGACCTTCACAGCAGGTTAAGAGTCTGACGGATCATCAAATCTACTCTATTGAACAGGAAAAAGGTGCTTCATTGAATCCATGGGACGAATTGGAAAATACGATTTTTTATGGGTCTGCCCAAGATGTTGAAAATTTAAAATGTCCCAAGTGCGGTGGACCCTTAACGGTAAGATTTGAAAAATCGGAATCCTGCCTCACCATAGAATGCCGGCAATGTGGGGCTCGATCTCATGGGGATAAGTGTCTCCTGGTGCCAAAGTATTTACAGGAGGACGGTGAATTTAATGACGGCTGATGATGGAAAGAAAACGAAAACGCTTCTAACACCTTTTGGTGAGATCAAAATCCTGGTCGATGGAAAACCAATCCCCTATGTTGCACAAAGGGGAAGGAATTTGGAAGGAATGTGTCCTCATGTTCTGGGAAGATATCAGATTGCCATCCATTTTATCCCTGATGGAGAGAATCATACCCTGGCATGTGTTTTTGAAACTGGTTTATCCTATGAAAGAACGCCGGAAAGTGGTGATCGGCTGGAATGTCAAAGCTTTTATAATGATTGCGGGTTTAAAATGTCCATCGGCCTTGAATGTGAGGGAGGATATGTCGATGGCAAGCGGTTCTCCAATGAATATGACTATGATTCAGATTATCTGGCTAATGGAATGGCTTTCTTGATTGACAGGAATACACAAACAGAGCGCTATGTGTTTGGGATATCCTGGATTGATAACGCAGTCTGGAACGATCATACTGAAGACAATCGTAAACGGGATGTTGAAACCTGGTATGGGGCAGACCCAACGATAGGATTGTAAATCTTCGCCACTCAGTTACTAGGACCTCAATCGAATAAAGACTTTCGGCCGCTGGCCGGCCAGGGTAAGGCGTGTCAAGCAGGAGCATAGCAAAATGGTCGATTTATTTTTGCAGGAAATTACGGAGGAAAAAGTTGCCTATAAATATGTCCCAGAAGGTAAAGAGAATGAATACGGGTATGGATTGATTGCTATCGATAAAACAACCGGCGAACTAGAACTGGTTCAACGAGATCCACAGAAGTGGGATGCTTATGCAAGGCATGCAGTTTTAACGATTCATAAATTTTACAAACAGGGATTTTACCCTGAAAAATATACGGTTCTCTGGTATTGAACAAAAAAGATTACGGTGAACATCCATGATTGACCTGGCGAAAGACAGGAAAACTGGCATTCCTAATTCTGAATCTTTGACTTTGAGTTTGTGGTGGCCAGGATTGATTTGCCTTGGTTGAACCCCTACCACGTCTGCGTCGGAGTTGGGTGCAGAAAGACGAGCCGCGAGCCATTGCAATGCCGTAGGACTCGCAGGCCCGGCGTTCCCGTTAGATGCACGAACCTATGACCCCAACGGTGTAGGGGCTCCCCGCAGGGAAGCCCATCCCCGGCCGCCCAGGGGGCAAAAAGCAGGCCTGCAGTCGAGGGATTACGGGCTTTTTTCTGTCGTGATTTTTGGATAGGGCATTTGCTATAATGAACATAAAGCAAGAAAAACCTTCAGGAAGTAGAAAATTAAAAAGACTGCATATAAAAAATCGAGGTGTTGGAGAAAATGAAATCAACACAATTAAAACAAGAAAAAACACAGAATATATTTGCGGGTCTCAAACGTGGAGATTCCAATGTTCTTTTACAATATTTAAAGGGATCACCGGAAACTAAAATCATTGGTATTATAGCTGCCATCATCTATAATAATAGATCTGATGAGTGCGTTAGTCTTTTAAAAGAGATTGCCAAAGGTACGGATTTTGCAAGTTATGGCGGAGTTGTAGCAGAATACGCTATAGCAGCTTTAGATATATTAGAAGTAGAAAAATATCATGGTTCGAATGAAAGAATACTTGGCATTATTAAATATCAGTTTAAAGACTTGAAGGATATCTTTAGATAAAAATCATCGATTTATGCACTCCAACTTCTGCAGAGTGATTATTATGCACGGTTGGACGAGTGTAAGAAAATTCTGCTCTCCGGGCGCCCCCTACGGGCCGGTATTCTTCACATTCGACTCATTCCCGCCTGCCCATACCCCCTCCTTTTCTGCTATAATAACAGAGAAATTTCACCCCACAAAAAGTGCAGTAGTAAGAACAGTCCGTTTTACTGCTGAATACAAGATATGGTAGCTAATAAATTACGAACAACCACATCTTGTGTATGCCCCAAACTGTTCATAAAACATTGCAAATAATGGGAGAAAAAAGCTCTTCTTGGGTTACTTTTGTAATGAAATAAATTTACATTCAGATAGAGAAAAACTTGCTCGTATAAGATTGCAGCAAGAAAGATAGCCGTGGTGGGAGTTCCTGCCAAGGCTTTTTTATTTTGTTTTCTCGCAATGGCAGCCAATATGATCGGAGTACCAAAGACCATCATTGTGGTGAGCCTGGGAATCATGGACCTGGTGATGTTCAACCCGGCAATCACACAGAAGAAAGGGCCTTACGAAACAGAAGAAGGCTGTCTGTCTCTCACAGGGACCCGAAAAGTCACCAGGTATCAGGAAATCAAAGTGGAATTCCAGGATATGAAATTCAAAAAGCAGAAAAAGACTTTCAAAGATTCCCCGGCAGAGATTATCCAGCATGAAGTGGATCATTTGGAGGGCGTATTGATTTAACAGTCTTGTCAGCGGTCGACAGATATCCGGCCAAACAGTCACAGAAAGACCTGGAACAGGCGAGAGCCATGGGTTTGAGGGACTGATACAGGACTGAGTACCAGGAAAACGAACGCTAGCAATCTGCAAAAACCAATTTTTCTAATTTCCTTTGAATTTAGAAGGAGAATCTGCTATAATCTCTTTCGGTAACTGAAAAATCCGGTGCTGACGGCTGCCGAGTCGTCAGAAGTAGGGCCGTATCCCCATCGTCAGGTCTTAGCAGATGAGGATGCGGCATTTTTTATTACAGGAGGTCATGATGGAATCATTTTTTTACAAAGATCCCTATGAAGAAAACGGGAAAACCATTCTCGAACTGAACCTGTTCCCTGGCAAATACTGCAATTTTAACTGCATTTTCTGCCCTGTGAGCCGGAAGCTGCCCCATCAGCAGACCCAGGACCCGGTGAATGTGGGGAATCTGGACGCGGCCATTCTGGACCTGCAGCAGAAGATCCGTGCGGTGAAGCCGGACCTGGTTTTCATCAATTCACTGGGCGAGGCACTGCTTCTAATAGGCCTAGAAAAGGTGATCCATACCATCCACAAGGAAAATGTCCCTGTTCGCCTCCTGTCGAATGGCTATCTGTACGGAAACCAGAAGTACGCGGCCCTCGCCGGCACCTGTGAAGAAGTAATCGGTGAACTGAAAATGGGCCGGGAAGAAGCTTTCCAGAAAGCCCAGAGACCTCTTGCAGGCTATACGGTCCGTCAGCATATTGAGAATATGGCAGAATTCCGGAAATCCTACCCGGGCCGCTTCCACCTGGAAATCACTGTAGTCAGAGGGTACAGCGACGATTCCGCATCCCTCAGTGTCTTCCGAGATGCCGTAGCTGCCATCAAGCCGGATGTGCTCCAGGTCGTCACTCCGGAAGCCCCCTTCGACAAAGTACTGGGACTTCCCCAGGACAGACTGGAGGCGATTGCCGGGGAGCTGCAAAAGAGCCTTGGCGCATGAATACAGGGAGCCGTGAAAAATGGGATGCCCATTTTTTCACAGCTTCCATTTTTATGGAAACAAAGGATGGACTCCACGGTAATGGAAGGAGAGCCGCACCGTTCCCAGCACCATGGCACCATGATAATATGTTATACTGTATTTAACTATGTATGTTTGCAATTATTCTTTGACAACACACATAATATTTATTAGAGAATAGGATTTGCAGGAAAAGTTGGAAAGACAATATTCTAAAAACGGTAGAAAAGGAAAAGAACCATGAGCATAGAGGGTCTGGAAAATCTAATTGGAAAAATCGTCAGGATAAAACCAATGGTCATCCGTTCTGAAACCGGGGATATCATCAGGGCCAGATGGCTGCCGGAGGAGAGTGACTTTGGGAAGAAGGAGACCATCTGCCGGGGGCAGATGCTTCTGAACGTGGGAAAACCGACGGCCGGGAAGGGCGGGCCTGCGGCGCGCCCCTACAGCGTCAGGGTCGGGGGACCAGGGAGGGCAGGGAGTTTCGTTTTTTATCGTACCCCCGATTCCCATATTGTCACCGTCCAACAGATCAAACGAGAGTGCCCGACCCCAATGGTGTAGGGGCTCCCCGCAGGGAAGCCCATCCCGGCCGCATTTTTGACCGATTTCGAGATACGTTATCATGGGTCAAACTATTTGGTTCCAGAGCCAGAGGAGATTACAAAACAACTTCGGATGTGGATTTGGCGATTGCCAGTAAAACAGATATACTCACTCCTTTGCAGACGGCATTGGAAGACAGTCAATTGCCTTACACGTTTGGTTTAGAGGATGGAATAGAAAGAAGTCAGATCGGCTCATCCGGGCCTATCAGATGTCAGACGTCAGCTGGTTGGCGATGAGCAGATCGGTCTTTCTACTTAGTCAGAACAAAGCTGACGTCTGACATCTCAAGGCTCGCAGGACCGTTTCTGACGTCTTATTCCCCTCCGGCTTACAATGCATCCAGGTTGGCGATGGTACGGATGCTTTGCCAAAAGTAGTGATAGACTTCTTCGGGAGTATCTTTTTGTCCCCGATGGATCCAGGTGGAAATGGCAACCGGCAGCAGGTAACTCATGATGTCAATGAGGTATTCTCGACTTGCCTCTTCCAGTTGGGAAGGAATGCCGAGCAAAGAGCCCATATCTTTGAAATACCGCCGATGATTCTGGGCCAGGGCATCCAGCCGGTTGCATTTTTCCAGTGCGGCGAACAATTCTGCATGTTCCATAATGGTTTGGAAAAACGAGAAAAGAACGGCTTTCCGGGTTCCTTGTTTGGGCAATTCCCTGACAAAACCGGCAAAAAGTTGGTCCATCTGCCAAAGCAGCACATCTACCGGGGTGTCGAAGAGACGGTAAAAAGTGCTGCGGCTGACCGAGGATGCCCGCTGGATGGCTGCAATGGAAAGCCGGTCGGCCGGTTTGTTCTTGGAAAGAGCCAGGACGCTTTGGGCAATCAGTTCCGCACTTTTCCTGGCCCGGGGATCATTTGCAATATGATACATTTTTACGCCTTTCTGTTCTATATCCCAGGAGTGGGTAGTTGGAGCCTGCTTACTGTGATACAATCGTATCACAAGTCAGCAAACAGAACAAGAAAGGCGGTCTTTTTATGACATTGTATACTGGGAAAAAAGTGGGCGTCAGCAAGGAAGAGAAAACCCTTTCCTATTATCCCCTGTTCCAGCGGAAAATGACGGAGGTGCCGGCTGCGAAACTGGCCCTGATCGAGGAACCTTCTCCGGTCCCTGCCGTTCCTTTTGCAGAGCGGAACCGTTTCCTCCAGGGGATGGACAAGGAATTCTGTCAGGTGGGCTATGGCGTGGCTGCTGACGGGACAGGGTTTGTCTGCAATGCAACCTATATGCCCGGAGTGACCGGCGATATGCTGGACTGGTGGTTCCCCTGGCACAGCGTAGGCTCTGACCTCCGTTACAAAATCTGGGACCCGGAGGATCATTATTTTGCCCGTGCCAACAATGCGGCATACGTTTGCGACCCTTCCGTCCCTGTTTCCCAAAAGACTTGGGATGTGGATCATTACATTATGGAAGATATCGGCTTCGGAACGTCCTTCCTGCATTTGCAGTTCAAGCGGCCCAGAGATTTCGGGTATGATGAATCCCTGCTGGGGACTGCAGCCTGTCAGTCCTTGGTCTGCGCCATTGGGGCAGGGGATTGCGGGGCGGCCATGACCCATAAATGGTTCCCGTATAAAGAGGGTGTCCTGTTCTGTTCCCGGTTCTGGATCGGATATGCCCTGCACCAGGGGGAGATTATCAAGGCTCTGCCGGAAGGGGATTCGGTACCGGTGGAAGTGGCTCGGGGCCTTTTTGTCCACAATATCAAGGAATTTACCAACCTGGCCGCTATTTTGCCGGAAGTTTACAGGGAGAATAAGGAGAATTTTTGAACAAGACGTCAGGTCCGGTAGGGCCGGTCTGACGTCTTAAATCTGATAGGCCCGCAAGAGCCGGTCCGATATCTCTCTTGACCATTGACAAAAAAGCGTGCTGAGATTTTTTTTCGCAGCACGCTTTTTCTCTATTCCATCTTCACTGCCATGCGCAGCCGTTCGATGCTCTGGGACAGGTTCTCCAGTTTCTCTTCCATCCGTACCAACAGGTACCAGGAGATGACCATGGGGAAGCCGTACTGAGCAGCCTGGTCGGCCAGCAGGGTCAGGTTGTCCATGGTCAGCCCTCGGCGCTTTCGTCAGCGGCCGGGTCCGCCAACAGGTCCTGTACGTCCGTCACCTTGGCTGCCTGGACGGTTTCCAACGGAAGGTTGTTCCGGGAGAGGAAAATCTTGCTTTCCACTACTTTTTCCATCACCGGGAGCACCGCTTCCTTATCCACGTCCGTACGGGGATTGGGGATGCGGATGTTCTTGGTGGCTTTTTTGCTGTCTTTGAAAATCAGGTCCAATTTCCGGGAATCTGCCATCTGTCATGCCTCCTTTACGCTTCTTCCGTGAGCTGATGCCGTTCCACCACGTACAGTCCGTGGGGAGCTTCTTCCATCAGCCCGCCGAATTCTTTGCCCATTTCCGCCAGCTGGTCCGCTGTGGCCTTGGTGTCCAGGTTGTCATAGCTGATGTTCTTGAATTTGGGCTGGTCATTCTTATCCACCCCATTCTTCACTTCCAGCTGCAGGGTCACTGCAGTCAGGTCTTTCGCTGCTGCCATTGGTTCATTCCTCCTTTGTTTACAAGATGATTCAGGACAGAGAGTGTAAGGAGGCGGCCCATGCGGGCCGGCTGCCAACGCCGGTTCTCACGTAATCACCATCCAATCGATCAAACGAGAGGGACCGCCCCCAACGCCGTAGGGGCTCCCCACAGGGGAGCCCCTCCCGGCCGCCCAGAGGGCAAAAAAAGCAGGCCCGCAGTCGTAGTGATTGCGGGCCTGCTTTCTGTCCACTTTTTTGCACAGCTCATATGATATACTGAGAATAAGAAAGATTTGGATATCACCAGAAAGCAAGGGAAGTGAACAAAATGAAAGTTTGGATATGCACTGGGGAGTTACGGGCTGTTCTATGTTGACTATGCAAAACTTCTGGCAGCCCGGTGGGCAGAATTGACCGGGACGAAGGATGAGTATGAAGATTTTTAAATATCTGAGCTGTTGAGATAACCGCCTATCATGAATTATTTTTGCGAACCGAGTAAGGGAGAAAATGAAATGTGGAAGTCAATTAAAAATGATCTTATTGGTTCAGAGGGTGGAATCATTCTTCAGGATGAAGAATATGAAGGTTCGTGCCGCATAACATTGGAACGCTGTCGGCCATATGATGCCATTACTTGTGGTGTATATGGTGACATGGTGCATACTGTCTATTCGGATCCTTTAGTATCCCAGCATCTTTATGAAATGATGAAAAAAGATTTACAGGCTTTCATTGATGCAGATATTGAAGATCTAGGCCGGCGTAGCGATTTTTATGAGGCATTTATTGAAAGGTATCGTTGATATACTATTTTACAGCAGCGTTCAGGAAAACAAAAGGACAAAAATCCAGGGGATTTTCCCGAACAGAACCCTCCGGGAGGGCCGGGGAAGGGCGGGCCTGCGGCACGCCCCTACGGCGCTGCAATCGAATGTTTGATCCAGCCGTCTTAAAAACGGATGTTTCGACGATCCCGTTTCTCTGATTTTCCGTTGGTCCTTTGTGACTCCAACGTGGTAGGGGCTACCCGCAGGGGAGCCCATCCCCGGCCGCCCAGGGGGCTAAAAAGCAGGCCCGCAATCTTGAGAAGATTGCGGGCCTTTTTTTGCAAGAAAAGACATGGAGCTATTCTTGATGATTGGAGGTCAGCCCATTTTATCAACAGGGATTTTATCTTGGTAAATATTGTGTCACAAAGAGTACCTGCTGATTATCCGAACAAATCACTGTGGCTTCCTGTACGGGTGAGAGTCAATGTCAGGATATCTTCTTCGATTTTGTAAATCAGCAGCCAATCCGGCAGGATATGGCATTCCCGGAATCCGATATAATCTCCAGACAAGGCATGATCTCGATATTTAACCGGCAGTACCTGCTCTTTAATCAGGATTTCAAGAACATCCTGGAAAAGCTCTGGTTTATGTCCTGGACGCTGGACAGTCCTTTTATAATCCTTTTTGAATTGCTTGCGGTAGCGGATCTTAAGCATTCAGATCCTCCATAAGGTCTTTTACGGAATCATAGGTTTTACTCAGGTTCCGATGATGATTTACGTCATCGATTGCCTGCAGAGTCTCCAGTTGGTTGGCAGAAAGACGCAAGTCAAAAGGAATTCCTCCATGACGTACAACCGAACGCAGGAACATATTGATGGCCGTAGAGGTAGGAATACCAAGGTCAGAAAAAATCAATTCCGCCTGATGCTTCAGATCCGCATCGACACGAAGATTCAGGGTCTTTGTATCGGACATAGCAATCATCTCCTTTCATAGCTATTGTAACGTTAATTAAGGAAAATGTAAAGAAAATTACTTTTTATCGCGTGCCTGCAAGTCTTCTTTTTGTCAGTTTTTTTGGAAGACAATAGGGATATAACGGAAAGAACTGGAGCAGGTGGGCGAGATCCAGCCCAAGGTAATCCGGTTGCCAAAGCTAAGTGCAGAGTGAAGAGCGAAGAGTGCAGAGCGGGACGGAAGGTGCAAATGGTCCATTGCGATGCCGTAGGGGCCTCACGCCGGGAGG
>ULXQ01019448.1_pt1 | contig 15478 bp, 10 predicted proteins | sample 1961481 | NCBI WGS metagenome assembly ULXQ01 (sample SAMEA4835843, study PRJEB28245) | human gut metagenome | biome: gut microbiome; material: fecal sample | place: Denmark | collected 2008 | reverse complement strand
GTGCCTTCCTTTATGTACTTTTGTTTAATTAAAGGTGAACTGATGGCAAGGTTTATTTTTTATTATTGGTTGGGGGTAAATGTTTGGACATTTTGCGTGTTTGGCTTCGACAAGTATTGTGCCCGATCTGGAAGGCGGCGCGTACCGGAGTCTCGTTTGTGGTGTTTGGTCTGGCTTGGCGGCAGTTTGGGAGCTTGGGTGGCCATGTGGGTGTTCCGGCATAAAACGCTGCATAAAAAATTTAAGTATGGTGTGCCTTCAGTGTGGTTGCTTCAGTTGCTGGTTGCGGTAATCTTATGGTATGCAGTGGGGATGGAAGTGGTATGACATTTTAATACTGAAAATCATTTTTTTGCGTTTTTTTTGATGAATAAAAAAAGGAAAGACGATAGAAGCCAAAAAAAATGGTTAACTTTGTGCGATATTTTGGATTTGAATTAAATAAAAACGCAATTTTTAAGATGAACGTGATTACAAAAACTGTTTCCCTGCCTGATGGACGTACTATCAGCATCGAAACTGGCAAGTTGGCCAAACAGGCTGACGGCGCTGTCATGCTCCGTATGAACAACACGATGTTGTTGGCTACGGTGTGTGGTGCCAAGGATGCCGTTCCGGGCACCGATTTCATGCCGCTTCAGTGCGACTATAAGGAAAAGTATTCTGCTGCCGGACGTTTTCCGGGAGGATTTACCAAACGTGAAGGTCGTGCTTCTGATTATGAAATCTTGACATCACGTCTCGTCGATCGTGCTTTGCGTCCTTTATTCCCGAGCGATTATCACGCTGAAGTGTTCGTCAATATTACCCTTTTCTCTGCCGACGGCGTAGATATGCCTGACGCTTTGGCTGGTTTTGCAGCTTCTGCAGCGCTGGCTTGCTCTGACATACCTTTCGATGGTCCTATTTCAGAGGTTCGTGTGGGTCGTATCAATGGCGAATATGTTATTAACCCTACATTTGAGCAACTTAAGGAGGCTGATATGGATATCATGGTAGGTGCCACTGAGGAGAATATCATGATGGTGGAGGGTGAGATGGACGAAGTGAGCGAGCAGGACCTGCTGGGTGCGCTCAAGGCTGCTCATGAGGCTATCAAACCGATGTGTCAGTTGCAGAAGGAGCTGATGAAGGAACTCGGTACAGACGTTAAGCGTGAATATTGTCATGAGGTTAATGATGAGGAACTTCGTCAGCAGGTTAAGGATGTTTGCTATCCGAAAGCTTATGCTATTTCTGAGGCTGGCGATCACGACAAGCATCAGCGTGAAGATGCCTTTACTCAGATTCGCGAGGATTTCAAGGCTGCCTATGCTGAAGCACATCCAGAGTTGACGCCCGAGGAACTGGAAGAGAAAAATGCTTTGATTGATCGCTACTATGGCGATGTTGAGCGTGATGCTATGCGTCGTTGTATTCTGGATGAGGGCAAACGTCTCGATGGTCGTAAGACTACCGAAATCCGCCCCATCTGGTGTGAGGTAGATCCGCTGCCTTGTCCTCATGGTTCAGCTATATTTACCCGTGGCGAAACTCAGGCTTTGGCTACTACGACATTGGGAACCAAATTGGATGAAAAAATTGTGGATGATGTTCTGGACAAGAGCTATATGAAGTTCTTGTTGCACTATAATTTCCCGCCGTTCTCTACCGGTGAGGCCAAGGCCCAGCGTGGTGTAGGTCGCCGTGAAATCGGTCACGGACATTTGGCATGGCGTGCCCTGAAAGGTCAGATTCCTGCTGACTTCCCTTATACGGTGCGCGTGGTCAGTGACATCTTGGAGAGTAACGGTTCGTCATCGATGGCAACGGTTTGTGCCGGAACCCTTTCATTGATGGATGCCGGTGTGCCCATCAAGGCGCCTGTTTCAGGTATTGCCATGGGATTGATTAAAAATCCGGGTGAAGACAAATATGCTATTCTTTCCGATATCTTGGGTGATGAGGACCACTTGGGAGATATGGACTTTAAGACCACCGGTACAGCCAAAGGTTTGACTGCCACCCAGATGGATATCAAGTGTGACGGCCTTTCTTATGAAATCCTGGAGAAAGCCTTGATGCAGGCCAAGCAGGGCCGTGAATATATTTTGGGCAAACTGACCGAGACTATTGCCGAGCCGCGTGCTGACTTCAAGCCGCAGGTTCCACGTATCGAGCAGTTTACGATTCCTAAGGAATTCATCGGTGCCGTTATCGGTCCGGGCGGAAAAATTATCCAGGGCATGCAGGAGGATACCGGAGCCACCATCACCATCGACGAGGAAGACGGCGTAGGCAAGGTGCAGGTGAGCGGTCCGAACAAGGAGAGCATCGATGCTGCTTTGGCCAAGATTCGTGCCATTGTAGCCGTGCCCGAGGTTGGCGAGGTTTATGATGCCAAGGTTATCAGCATCATGCCTTACGGATGCTTCGTAGAGTTTATGCCGGGCAAGGAAGGCTTGCTGCACATCAGCGAGATTGCCTGGAAGCGCCTTGAGACCGTAGAGGAATCTGGCATCAAAGAAGGCGACAGCATCAAGGTAAAACTGTTGGAAATCGACGAGAAGACCGGTAAATTCAGACTTTCTCATAAAGTGTTGGAAGAAAAACCCGAAGGCTATGAGGAACGTCCGGCCCGCCGTCCGCGTCCGGAACGCCAGAACCGTCATCGTAACAACGGAGAGAATCAATAAGATCACGATTGATTAAGGGATTTTTCTATAACCTTATAATATGAAAGAGAGCCCCGAACCATTTGATGTTCGGGGCTTTTTCTTTTTTGTGCGAATCAGGAAAGATTCCGATGTTACTCTTATAAATCATTTTCCAACGATATCGCCGTCGTACTGTATGCTTTGTGCGTTGGACGGTTGTAAACTGATGCGTGCCGTTCCCTGTTCGTTGAGTTGTATGCGGAAACGATAGTGAATACCTTCGTTGTCTACGGTAAAGCGCAGCGTGGTACGCTTTTTCTTATCCGTGTTTTTCTCCATATTTTGCAGCGGAGCTTTGAAGGTGAGCCCGTCGCGGCTGCCATAGGCCAACTGGTATACTCTTCCCATGTAGGGCAGGCTCATGTCGATGGAGTCTTGTTTTATGTTGATGAAGTAATTGTCATGTACCTGATAAGACGGGTATGAAGCCGGGCAGACGTTCCATATGTTAATGCGCAGCGGCCATGTTTCTGCTACTGCCGGTCCGCCTGCTATTCCCAGCAATACTCCCATAGTGAGTAACCATTTTTTCATGATCATAGGATTTTATGATTAATCAATTCTTTTGTATTCTTTCCGAGTATCCGATGCTGATTTTCAGGATTCCAATTCAGAAAGAAATAGCCTGTTCCCGAAATTCGGAAGCAGGCTGTTCCCTTTTCTGCCTAGTCCGTCAGTAGGGTGATGTCTTTGGTTGGTTTGGCATATTTCTTTCCGGCAATATAGTCTTTCGTTTCCTGTACCATTTTGTCGGTAACCACAAAATGATAGTTGGCATAGTCTCCGATGTCGTAAGTACCGGTTACGAAGAATCCCCATTTCTCAAAGAAATCAGTCAGATCTGTTTGTAGCAGATCACACGAAACCTTGATGAACTCATACATGTTGTTGATGGAAGCGTCACCTTTTCCTTTGTCCGGGTTGTTGCGCATGTGTTCCATAAGGTCGGCATAGAAATCCGGATAACCTTTCTCTTCAGCATACAGATACAGTTGCCAGAAGGGTACCAGTTTTTCAAATGGTCCGCCGGCGTTCATGATGAACGGTTTCTTTTCGGCATCAATGAATATTTCGCGGGCCTTTTCGTAGTTTTTACTTTTGCTCAGTCGGCTGGGCTGTCCTGCCTTTCGTGCCACATACATGGTGAACAGATTGTTGCTTACTTCGGTCATGCCTCCCCAGGTCAATTGTGGACTCATCTGCATGACGTGACCTATTTCGTGATTCACTCCCCAGTCGGTATAAATATCCGGTCCGAGAGCCGATTTCATGGTACCCTCGTTGCCGAGAAAAGCAACCCCGTCGCCGTCACGGAACATAAAGTAATTGAAGTTTACGCGTGCCAGGATTCGTTTGGGGGGGATGCGGTTGTATTTGATGGCACCATTAAATGTATATTGCTGCTCCATAATCTTATCGTAGGCCTGAGCCAGTTCCTTTCCGTCTTCATAACGGAACTTTTTCAGAAATTCTACCGGATAAGCCAGTTGCATATAGCGTGTCTTGACATCCATAACCGGACTTACCGCATGGTCCAGCAGGTTTTTCCAATCCTCGTTGGTCTGTTTTTCTGCATCAAAATATCCGTTGGCTTTTCCGGTTACGAAATGAATGGTGATGGCAGGTGCTGTTTCCGGATCATCTGCAAAATAGTCAATATACACATTTCCGGCTTTCTCTACGTTGATTACATTGACTCCTTCGTGCAGCCGGTATTCCTGTCTTTTCAGTCCCCAGCCCTGAGGGTCTTTGGTCGGTTCGAATCCCGGTGTCGGCTGGCGCATCCATTCGGCAATAAGCAGACTCACTTTGCGTCCGTGCAAATCGCCTACCAGCACTACATTCTCGCCTTTTTCCAGATACACTCCGGTGATGTTCTCATAACGGCTGTATCCGTTGTAAAGTTTCAGCTTTTCTTCCAAAATCTTGTTCGATGGTATGGGAGAGTAGCTGTTGAGCAGATATCGTGATTCATACGTTCCTTTTTTCAACTGTTCGGCCAACTGGCGCATTGTCGGGCTTTGAAACTGCTTCAACTGTTTGTTCTTGAAATCATCAGCCAGTTGCGATGCGGTCCAGTCCTTGAAAAATTCCAGGTCCTTGGTGATGGCTTGGGTAGAATAAGAAGGTGATTGTCCGAAAGTGTTGGCGGCCATGCAACAAAGTGCCGCCACGGTCCATGTCTTTAGTGCTTTCATATTGATTTTAGATAATGGTAATGTGATTATGCGTACACAAATATACACCAAATAGTTTCCAATGAATAGAAAAATAGGTTTAAAAATTTACAAAGTGTATTTAGTGAAGTGAGTTCTTTTACTTCCATGAATTGTTTCAGTAAAGTCCGTCATTTTTATAGGGTTCATGCTTGGGCAGAATGGGGAGACTTGTAGTTCTTTTTTTGAAAGGTACGTTGTCCATATTATATTATGTTTTTGTCAGCCTGCCTCAAAGGCCAATTCTTTTTTTTGTAGTATCTTTGCGTAACGAAGTAGCAATCCTTTTGCATGAAAGAATTTATTATCTCCGAGGCACAAGCAGAAACCGCCGTGCTGGTGGCGCTGGTGACCAAAACACAAAACGAGCAGAAAACGGCCGAATATCTTGATGAATTGGAATTCCTGGCCGAAACGGCCGGAGCTGTAACCATCAAGCGTTTTACCCAGAAGATGGACGGCCCCAGTTCAGTAACCTATGTCGGTAAGGGTAAGTTGGAGGAAATCCGCGCCTTTATTGAGCAGGAAGAAGAGCAGGAGCGCGAGGTGGGTATGGTTATTTTCGATGACGAACTCTCGGCCAAGCAACTCCGCAATATCGAGCAGGCACTGAAAGTGAAGATTCTGGACCGTACGAGTCTGATTCTCGACATCTTTGCCATGCGTGCCCAGACGGCCAATGCCAAAACTCAGGTCGAGCTGGCGCAGTATCGCTATATGCTGCCGCGTCTGCAACGCCTTTGGACGCACCTTGAACGTCAGGGTGGCGGTTCCGGAAGTGGTGGCGGAAAGGGCTCGGTGGGCCTGCGTGGTCCGGGTGAAACCCAGCTCGAAATGGACCGCCGTATCATCCTCAACCGCATGTCGCTGCTCAAGCAGCGTCTGGCCGACATCGACCGCCAGAAGACGACGCAGCGCAAAAACCGCGGGCGCCTCATTCGTGTGGCGTTGGTGGGCTATACCAACGTGGGTAAATCCACGCTCATCAATCTGTTGGCCAAGACCGAGGTGCTGGCCGAGAACAAGCTGTTTGCCACGCTCGACACCACGGTGCGCAAGGTGATTATTGAAAATCTGCCGTTCCTTTTGAGCGACACCGTCGGCTTCATCCGTAAGATTCCCACCGACCTGGTCGACTCCTTCAAGTCTACGCTCGACGAGGTGCGCGAGGCCGACCTGCTGCTGCACGTAGTGGATATTTCGCATCCCGACTTCGGGGAACAGATTGAGGTGGTCAACCGTACGTTGGCCGACTTGGGCTGTGCCGAGACGCCGCGTCTGCTGATTTTCAACAAGATTGATGCCTATCAGTGGGAGCCGAAGGATGAGGACGACCTCACGCCCATGACGCGCCGCAACATTTCGCTCGAAGAGTTGGAGCGTACCTGGATGGCCAAGACTTCCGACGAGTGCATCTTTATTTCGGCCGCCAAGCGCCAGAACATCGACGCGCTGAAAAAGCTGCTCTACAAGCGCATCCGTCAGCTTCATGTGCAGAAGTATCCCTACAACGATTTCCTCTATCCCGCTCCCGAGGATGAGGACGATTCCAACGACACATCATTACAGTAAACATACTAAAAATATAACTTATTATGGCACAAACACCCGAATTCAAGTATGCGCCCATGTTCCAGGTTGGAAAGGACGATACGGAGTATTATTTGTTGACCAAGGACTATGTATCCGTAGGTGAATTTGAGGGCAAGCCGGTATTGAAGGTTGAGGCCGAGGGCCTTACCCGGATGATCAATCAGGCTTTCCGCGACGTTTCGTTCCTGCTTCGTCCGGCTCACAACGAGCAGGTAGCCAAAATCCTCAGCGACCCTGAGGCCAGCGACAACGATAAATACGTAGCCCTGACTTTCCTGCGCAATGCCGAGGTAGCCGCCAAAGGCCAGTTGCCTATCTGCCAGGATACCGGTACGGCTATTGTACACGGCGAAAAGGGCCAGCAGGTATGGACCGGCTACTGCGACGAAGAGGCTATTGCCAAAGGTGTTTACAAGACTTATACCGAGGAAAACCTGCGTTATTCTCAGAATGCTCCTCTCTCCATGTACGAAGAGGTCAACACCCGCTGCAACCTGCCTGCCCAGATTGACATCGAGGCTACCGAGGGTATGGAATACCGTTTCCTCTGCGTGACCAAGGGTGGCGGTTCGGCCAACAAGACCTACTTGTATCAGGAAACCAAGGCCATTTTGAATCCCAAGACTCTCGTGCCCTTCCTGGTAGAGAAGATGAAAACACTCGGAACGGCAGCCTGTCCGCCTTATCACATTGCCTTTGTAATCGGTGGTACTTCAGCTGAGAAGAACCTGCTCACCGTGAAGCTGGCTTCAACTCACTATTACGACAACCTGCCTACCACCGGCGACGAAACCGGTCGCGCCTTCCGCGACGTTGAGCTGGAAAAGCAGTTGCTTGAAGAGGCCCACAACATCGGTTTGGGTGCCCAGTTCGGCGGTAAGTATTTTGCACACGACGTGCGTGTCATCCGCTTGCCGCGTCACGGCGCTTCCTGCCCGGTAGGTCTGGGCGTAAGCTGCTCGGCCGACCGCAACATCAAGTGTAAGATTAATCGCGACGGTATCTGGATTGAAAAGATGGATGACAATCCCGGTCGTCTGATTCCGGAATCTCTGCGCCAGGCCGGCGAGGGTGACGCCGTACGCATCGACCTCAACCAGCCCATGACGGAGGTTTGTAAGGAACTCTCCAAATATCCGGTAGCTACCCGCGTATCGCTCAACGGTACCATCATCGTAGCCCGCGACATTGCCCACGCCCGTCTGAAAGAGCGTCTAGACCGCGGTGAGGACCTGCCTGACTACATCAAGAACCACCCCGTGCTCTATGCCGGACCGGCCAAGACGCCTGCCGGTATGCCTTGCGGCTCTATGGGACCGACTACGGCCAACCGTATGGACCCCTACGTTGATCTTTTCCAGAGCCACGGCGGTTCACTCGTCATGATAGCCAAGGGCAACCGTACGCAGGTCGTTACCGACGCCTGCCAGAAGCACGGCGGTTTCTACCTCGGCTCTATCGGTGGCCCGGCTGCCATCCTTTCGCAGCAGAGCATCAAGAGCATTGAGTGCGTAGAGTTCCCCGAACTGGGCATGGAGGCCGTTTGGAAGATTGAAGTCGTTGACTTCCCCGCCTTTATCCTGGTGGATGACAAGGGCAACGATTTCTTCAAGCAAATCAAACCCCGCTGCCCCAAGTGCTAAGGCAAGCGTAGGAGTGTAGACTTTAAGCTTTCCCGCCTGCATGGGTCGGGAAAACATAACAGCAGGGCGCGTGACTTTACCGGTTCCGTACGGACGGTAGCGTGACGCGCCTTTTTTATGTCTGTTGCGGAGCGGTTCATGACGGCCGGGCGCGGAGAAAGAAAAAGGTGGGACTTGAAAAAAACAACTTCCCACCTTTTTCTTTTTAGTTCCCACCTTTTTTTGACAGTCTTTGCAGGTAAGTTCCGCATCTTCCGTTCCTTTTTCAGGGTGTTAAAGGCGTATTAAATAATGCATCTGGTTGGGCCGTGTCGTATTTATTATGTAACTTTACTTGCTAAAAATGTCCGTATCCGGTTGCGTGCTTTTGGGGCGCTGGCCGGCAGAAGCCGGGCATACTTGTTGGCGGGGGCAGAAATACGCCGTGAGCGGAACGCCCCGAAAGGCCAATACCGTATGATGAGGCTGCACTTTTCCCTTCTTCAGGGGGGAGGGTCTCATTTTGAGCAAGAAGAAATAAAAAAGAACATATATAATGAATTACAAATGGATTTACCAGCCCCCTACAGCCGAGCAAAAGGCTGAGGCGCGGAACCTGGCATCCCAGCTTGGCATTCATCCCGTATTAGGCAAACTCCTGATGGACCGCGGCCTGAACACCGTCGCCGAAGCGAGGCGATTTTTCCGGCCGCAACTCTCGGACCTGCACGATCCGTTCCTGATGAACGATATGCAGGCGGCCGTTGACCGCCTCAACAAGGCTATGGGCCGCAAGGAGCGCATCATGGTCTATGGCGACTACGACGTGGACGGCTGTACGGCCGTAGCGCTGGTCTATAAGTTCCTGCGTCAGTATTATTCCAATATTGACTACTACATCCCCGACCGTTATGATGAGGGGTATGGTGTGTCGCGCAAGGGCGTGGACTATGCAGCCGAAACGGGCGTGAAGCTGATTATCGTGCTGGACTGCGGCATCAAGGCCGTTGACGAGATTGCTTATGCCCGCGAGTGCGGAGTTGATTTCATCATCTGCGACCATCATGTGCCCGATGATGAACTGCCGCCCGCCGTGGCCATTCTCAATCCCAAGCGCCAGGACAACCATTATCCCTATACCCATCTTTCGGGTTGTGGCGTAGGCTTTAAGTTTATGCAGGCTTTTGCCGCCAGCAACGGTATTGAGTTCAACAAACTTGTGCCGCTGCTTGATTTGTGTGCCGTGAGCATTGCGGCCGATCTCGTGCCCATCATGGGCGAAAACCGCGTGTTGGCCTACCACGGCCTGCGCTGTCTGAATGCCAACCCGTCCATCGGCCTGCAGGCCATGATTGAGGTGTGCGGCCTTTCGGGCCATGAGTTGAGCATGAACGACATCATCTTTAAAATCGGTCCGCGCATCAATGCTTCGGGCCGTATGCAGAACGGAAAGGAAGCCGTGGAGTTACTGGTGGAGAAAGACTATGCCGAAGCTCTTGAAAAGGCCAACCGCATCAATCTCTACAACGAGGCCCGCAAGGACCTGGACAAGCAGATGACGGAGCAGGCCATGGACATGGTGGCCGGATTGCCCGACCTTGACGACCAGCGGGCTTTGGTTATTTACAACGAGGCCTGGCACAAGGGCGTCATCGGTATCGTGGCTTCGCGTCTGACCGAGCAGTATTACCGTCCGGCCGTAGTGCTGACCCGCAGTGAGGGCATGGCCACGGGCTCGGCGCGTTCGGTTTCGGGATTCGACGTTTATAAGGCCGTGCAGAGCTGTGCCGATTTGCTCGAGAATTTCGGAGGCCATACGTATGCCGCCGGCCTGTCGCTCAAGGTGGAGCATGTAGAGCAGTTCCGCCGGCGCTTTATGCAGTATGTGAGCGACCATATCCTGGAGGACCAGACGGAGGCCACCATCGATATTGATGCCGTTATTGACTTTAAGGACATTACCCCCAAATTCCATGCCGACCTCAAGCGCTTTGCTCCCTTCGGACCGGGCAACAGCAATCCGCGTTTCTGTACCCATCGGGTATATGACTACGGAACCAGCAAAGTGGTGGGGCGCGGTCAGGAGCACATCAAGCTTGAGCTGGTGGACAACAAGTCCAACAGCATCATGAACGGCATAGCCTTTGGCCAGAGCTCGCAGGCGCGCTACATCAAGACGAAGCGGGCTTTTGACATCTGCTATACCATTGAGGACAATACGCACAAGCGCGGTGAAGTCCAGTTGCAGATAGAAGACATCAAACCTTTGGAATAAGTGGCGAAGCCCGTGTCGTGAAGCAGGGCTGAGTGGTGTGGATTATGGAGCAGGTTTATCTGGACATCTTGAAGCGCTATTGGGGCTACGATGGCTTCCGGGGCGTTCAGGCCGATATCGTGGAAAGTATCGGTGCGGGCCATGACACGCTGGGGCTGATGCCCACCGGGGGCGGTAAGAGCATTACGTTTCAGGTGCCGGGTCTGGCCCTCGAGGGCGTGTGTCTGGTGGTGACTCCGCTTATCGCCCTGATGAAGGATCAGGTGGCCCATTTGCGACAGCGGGGCATTCTGGCTGCGGCTGTCTATTCCGGCATGTCGCACGACGACATTCTGGGCACACTGGAAAACTGCATTCTGGGGCGAACCAAGTTTCTGTATATTTCGCCCGAGCGTCTTTCGTCCGAACTTTTCCGTGTAAAATTACGGCACATGAAGGTGAGCTTCATTACGGTTGACGAGGCTCACTGTATTTCCCAGTGGGGGTATGACTTCCGTCCGGCTTATCTTGAAATTGCCGAAATCCGCAAGGAGTTGCCTCAGGTGCCCGTGTTGGCGCTTACCGCTACGGCTACTCCGCAGGTGGCTGATGACATTTGCCGGCGGCTGTCGTTTCGTGAGTCGGGCCATGTGTTCCGCATGAGTTTTGAACGCAAGAATCTTTATTATTATGTGCGCCGTGCTGACGATAAGATGCAGGAATTGCTCCATATCTTGCAGCAGACCAAGGGCTCTGCCATTGTTTACACCCGCAATCGTGAGCACACGCGTGAAGTGGCCCATGCACTGACCCAGCAGGGACTCACGGCCGTATATTATCATGCCGGTCTGACATCGCTCGACAAGGACGTGCGCCAGCAGTCCTGGAGCGAAGGCGAATTCCGCATTATGGTGGCTACCAACGCCTTTGGCATGGGAATTGACAAACCTGATGTCAGGTGGGTGATTCACATGGATGTACCCGATAGTGTGGAAGCTTATTTTCAGGAAGCCGGTCGGGCCGGACGTGACGGTAAGCCGGCTTATGCCATCCTGCTCACCAATGCCTACGATAAGGCCAAGCTGCGCCGCCGTATTGCCGAGCAGTTTCCCGAAAAAACCTTTATTGCCCAAATTTACGAGGAGCTGAGCTATTTCCTTGAAATTGCTCTGGGCGACGGCTTTCAGGTGACGCGCGAGTTTAACCTCGAAGCTTTTTGCCGCGAGTACCGACATTTTCCCGTGCCGGTGGTCAGTGCGCTGAACATCCTGACCCGTGCCGGTTATATTCAGTATCGTGACGAAGACGATGCCCACTCGCGCGTACTGTTTATCGTGACGCGCGATGAGCTGTATCGCCTTTATCACGTCAGCGAGCGGGCGGAACGCGTATTGCAGGCATTGTTGCGCAGCTATTCGGGGCTGTTCAGCCAGTATGTGACGGTTGAGGAGAAACAGCTGGCGCAGCAAACCGGGCTTTCAGCCGACGAGGTGTATGAAATACTGCTTGACATGACCCGTCAGCGCATTCTTCATTACGTGCCGGCCCGGCGCGTCCCGCGTGTGACTTATCTGATGCGTCGTGTGGAGAGCGAACGGCTGGTTATTCCGCCCGGCGTATATGAAGACCGTCTGGAGCAGTACAGGCAGCGCATGGATGCCGTGATTCATTATCTGGAAGATACGACACATTGCCGTAGCCAGCTTTTGCTGGCTTATTTTGGTGAGGAAAGCAAGGAGCGTTGTGGCCATTGTGACGTATGCCGGGCTGCACAGAAGGAAAAGCCGTTGTCGGTAAAGCCGGCGGCGCCGCCTGCTGACGATTTGCAGCAGTTTATCCTGTCGCAACTTTCTGACGTGGTGCCCGTGCCATTGCACCAGTTGTTGCAGCGGGGCAGCCGTGAGGCCTTTCGTGAGGCGGTGCAACGTCTGGCGGACGAAGGGCGTGTGCAGGTGACGCCACAAGGACTGATACGATTATAATCATCATTGATAACGTAGTATAATTCAATATATGAAAGTATGCATCGCGGAGAAACCGAGTGTGGCGCGTGACATAGCCCGCATACTGGGCGCTACGGAGGCGCACGACGGATATTATGAAGGAAACGGATATCAGGTGACGTGGACATTCGGTCATCTGTGCGAGCTGAAATATCCGGAGGATTATGACGAGCGCTGGAAACGCTGGACGCTGGGGCAGCTGCCTATGATTCCTTCACGTTTTGGCATCCGGCTTAAATCCGACAAGGGCGTGGAGCATCAGTTTTCCATTATCCGCTCGCTCATGCAGCAGGCTGACGAGATAATCAACTGCGGTGATGCCGGCCAGGAGGGTGAGCTTATTCAGCGCTGGGTGATGCAGAAGGCCGAGGCCCGTTGTCCGGTGAAGCGGTTGTGGATTTCGTCGCTGACAGAGGAAGCCATCACCGAAGGTTTTGCGAACTTAAAGGAGCAGGACAATTATCAGTCACTTTATGAAGCCGGCTTGTGTCGGGCTATTGGCGACTGGCTGTTGGGCATGAATGCCACGCGGCTTTACACCCTGAAATACGGTCAGCGTGAACGACAGGCGCAGCCGCTTTCGGTGGGGCGTGTGCAGACGCCGACACTGGCCCTGATTGTACGCCGGCAGCATGAGATTGACCATTTTGTGCCTGAGCCTTATTGGGTGCTGACGACAACATACCGTGACACCGTGTTTACGGCCACAAAGGGCAAGTTTGCCGATGAGGCCGAGGGGCGTGCTTTTCTGGAAAAGGTGACGGATAAGGAGTTTGAGGTGACGGATGTTACCCGTAAAAAAGGAACTGAAGCTCCACCCCGTCTGTTTGACTTGACCTCACTGCAGGTGGAATGTAACAAGAAATTCTCTTTCTCGGCCGAGCGGACGCTGCAGATTATCCAAAGTCTGTATGAAAAAAAGGTAACCACTTACCCGCGTGTGGATACCACTTATTTGAGTGAAGACATTTACGCCAAGTGCGGCAGCATACTCAACGGGCTGACGGCCTATAAATCATTGCTTGAGCCCTTGCGCGGAAGGCCGCTGAAAAAAAGTAAGAAAGTGTTCGATTCGTCCAAGGTGACGGATCACCATGCCATTATTCCTACAGGCGTCATTTCCAATATGCTTACGGCAGATGAGCAGAAGGTGTACGATCGGGTGGTACGCCACTTTATTGCCGTGTTCTACGATGATTGTACGTTTGCCACAACAACCGTGCAGGGACGTGTGGAGGATATCGGTTTCAAGGTATCGGGAAAGCAGATACTTACACCCGGATGGCGCAGCGTGTTTAAACGCGAGGAACTGCAGGACGAGGACGACCGCTCGCGCGAAGAGGAGAAAACGCTGCCGGCTTTTGAGAAAGGCGAACATGGCCCTCATCGTCCCGATTTGGCCCAAAAGTGGACCAACCCGCCCAAACCTTACACGGAAGCTACCTTGCTGCGTGCCATGGAAACGGCCGGTAAGATGGTGGACAGCGAGGAACTGCGTGAGGTGATGAAGGAAAACGGAATCGGGCGCCCTTCTACGCGTGCGGCCATTATTGAAACCCTGTTCCGGCGCCGTTATATTGTACGTGAGCGTAAGAATATTGTACCTACGGCCACAGGATGTGAGTTGATCGGTATTATCAGTGAAGACCTCCTGAAGAGTGCCGAACTGACTGGTATATGGGAGAAAAAATTGCGTGAAATAGAAGCGCGTAAATACGACGCCCGGCAGTTCCTGGATGAACTCAAGCAAATGGTCCGTGAAATAGTCATTGCCGTACTATCGGACAATACCAATCGGCGGGTGGCCTATACGGCTGCTGAGGAAGAAAAGAAAGCCGAGCGAAAAAAGAAAACAGCTGCGGCCGGACGCAAAACTGGAACTTCACGCAAAAAAAAGGCAAGCAAAGCGGAAGAACCTGCCGACGGCGTGGTTGGGAAACCCTGTCCGGCATGTGGAAAGGGCGTGATTATCAAGGGACGTACGGCTTATGGCTGCTCTGAATGGAAACAAGGTTGTACTTTCCGTTTGCCGTTTGATCAGAATCCGGAAAAGACTGAAAAATGAAGAATACTACTGTATGTTCCAAAAGAAATGCGGAGAAGAAAAATCCCTGTGCTCTGATCGTGGGGGCCAGTTCGGGCATTGGTCGTGAAGTGGCTTTGCTACTGCTGGAAAAGGGATGGCGTGTAGGAGTGTGTTGCCGACGTTTGGAACGGTTGCACGAACTGGCCGACCGCTACCCTGGTCAGGTGGAAACTGAAGCTTTGGATGTCTGTCAGGCTGAGGCCCCTCAGGTTCTGGAACGATTGATGGAACGCGTGGGACGAATTGATGTGTTCTATCTCATATCTGGGGTAGGATGGCAAAATCCTCAACTTGATCCAGCCATTGAACTGCAGACGGTGGCTACCAATGCAGCAGGCTTTACGCGTATGGTGACAGCGGCGTTCCGTTATTTTGAGTCGGTGGGCGGAGGACATATTGCGGTGGTCAGTTCCATTGCCGGAACACGGGGCTTGGGCGCGGCTCCGGCCTATTCGGCTACCAAGCGTTTCCAGAATACCTATATTGAGGCGTTGCAACAGCAGGCACGCATGCGCCGTCTGCCTATCCGTTTTACCGATGTGCGACCGGGCTTTGTGCGTACTGATCTGTTGGGGCAGGGGCATTATCCCTGCCAGATGTCGCCCCGCCAGGTGGCATGCAGTATTGTCAGGGCCGTGAGCCGTAGGCGCGAAGTGGTGGTTATTGACTGGAGGTATGCTGTTGTTACCTTTTTGTGGCGATTAATTCCGCGTTGGATATGGGTGCGGATTTCAGTACATAATTAAGTAGTATGTTATTCTATTGAACAGTGGCGTTCCCTATTATTTTTATAAAGAATCCCGTTTCCCTCTTTTTATATGGTCAGGGAAACGGGATTTATAATTTATAAAAGATACATCATGTTACCGGCGTCCGTCGGCAGGGCGGGTGAGGTCGTTTAAATACCATTGATACATTTTCTGGACACCTTCCTCGATTTCTATTTTGTGATGCCATCCCAAACGATGCAGCTTGCTGACGTCAGTAAGTTTGCGCATGGTACCGTCA
>ULXQ01020498.1_pt1 | contig 15565 bp, 24 predicted proteins | sample 1961481 | NCBI WGS metagenome assembly ULXQ01 (sample SAMEA4835843, study PRJEB28245) | human gut metagenome | biome: gut microbiome; material: fecal sample | place: Denmark | collected 2008 | reverse complement strand
AGCATCATGATGATAGTCATGCAATCTCCTTTCTGTAAAATAAAAACGCCATACTGTGTATGGCGTTTAGGTTGTGCTTGAACATGGATATAAGTGCAAGTCAATCTTCAAAATGAATATCAAACTGTTTCAAACGTTCTATCTCAACCTGCATCAATTTCTGAATCATTTGCTTTAAACCATCTGTATTGCAATCAGCCAGAAGATTCATATATTGTGTTCGTTCTTCTTTTGGAATAATGAAAGGTGCATATCCTTCTGCCATAGCAATTTTATTCATAAGAACACGTCCTGAACGACCATTTTCATCTTCAAATGTATGAATTCTTTCATACCTAGCAAGCTCCTTTCTAAGATAATAGCTGTTTTATTATATTTTCAGCTTTTTAGGAACGCTTCCGTGATTACCCATTATTCTATTATAAGCTGGTGCTAGAATTAGATTGTACCTCTCCCTGAGCATGGTTTTATAGAATTCTTTTTGCAAATTATCTATTAGATCGATTGAATCAATAAGAGTATTTATTTTTAAAAAATCAATCTTTGGATATATCATTGATAGTTCATGCAAGCATAATGTATCATCAGTCGTTCTCCAAAAGTTACAATAAGATACTTTTTTATTGTTAACCTTTATTGCAGAGGTTGGGTAATTGAAAATTCTAGTATGCAGTTCTCCAACATCTGTTAGTATTTTCTTCACAGTGCTTTTGTCTGCTTGCGGGTATAAACAAGATCCACAGTCGTACACTGGCGCTAACTTCATTGTATCAGTTATTTCATCGTACAAAAAGCCCCAATTTCCATTGTGACGATCAAAATTACCCAAAAGAGTATCAACAATAAACATATCCCAAAAGCGAGCAAGAACTATTGCGGGATCTAAAACTTCTTGATGCTCAATAGCATTAAGAATCTCATCAAGTTCTGTATCAAATCCGCCTGTTAAGGATTCTATTACTTGATTCTTAATTGATGCGAAATCTTGTAATACAAGACCAGGTTTTGTGAAGTCTTTACATATAACTGCTATGTAATTCTTACCACCATATGTATATGCACCAAGCACTGTTTCCTGAGCATCTATGCCTAGCATTGCATAAATGTGGCAGCCTATATATTCAGAAACACAGCTATTTGCATAGCTTAAATCAGACTTACGCTTTGGGTGTGATGGCAGCTTAAGCATGTAATTCTCGCCATTATACACGATACATTTTTTTGACCCGTTTGCACCACCATAAGCCTTTTTGAGTACTTTACAACTTGTAAAATCTATCATATATTGTCTTCCTTTCGTAATCCCAGATACTTTTCTCTTAAAAACCAAGCTTGTTCAGACGTAATAATCTGCTCAACCTCTGCAACATTGATATCTGACTGCAGCTCACAGTACAAGCAATCCCAAATTGAGCTATCTTTGCCGTTCTCATAATTCTGTATGCTCTCCGACAGCCATTCTGGTAACCCACATTCAAAATAATTACTCATCAGAACCATCTCCTTCTACAATAATAATCTATTATCTCTTCAGCCTGATCCTCTGTGATACCATTTTCGCCGCCTGTCACGCCATGAGCAGATCCTCTAACTTCATCCTGCAGGCAGTCAACATATGATACCTCATTCTTTACACCCTCTTCAAGAGCATCAATATCTCTCTGTAACATTTCTGGTATTTTGTATGCTGTTTTTAATTGCTGAAATTCTGCCATATAATGCAACTCCTTTTTTATTTGCGAACTCTGCCAGTCAACAAATACTTTCTCTGATCAGGTGATACGCTATATTTTGTTTCAAAGCTGCAGAATGTGATTAGTTTAATCCAAGGGATGACGCGCAGTCATTACAATAAAAGGCATCTTCTGCACCAAGATAGTAACCATCCTCATAACTGCCAGCAACGCAATGAATTTCATTATGTGCATCTTTCTCTTCCGTTAAAATAAATTTTCCACATTTCTTGCAATAAATACTCCATCTTTCCATTCTCAATCACCTTAAATATTCATATGAATAGGACCTCTTGCTTTGCGATCCAGTTCTAAGACAGCTTCTATTGTATCATGTAACATTACAGTAAGTGACTCAAGTCTCCAATCTGGTAAATTTAATTTTCTATGCTTCTCAAACTTGAAATCATGTAAATCAATCAACAATTTCCGTGTTTTTGATGTTAAGCACATTGCAGCGGCCTTAACCCACTCATCACCGATTCTTGGTCCATGCTCTCTGTAGTATTCACTATCAAATGTTAATTCATCAGCATCAATAGCATATGGCATTAAAGCGAGATTATGATCGAATAGTGGTGCCATTGCTTGAATCTCTAATGTTTTATTATCAATAATAAAACCAAAATTATTTTTATGCCGATCAGCATTCATAATTAAAGCATCAACAACAAACATTGTTCTCACTTCATTCACAAACCCAAGATCTTTCATATTACGCAATACTTGCATTACTGAAGTATTCCTCTGATCGACTGCAACGTATGGAATAAAACCATAATCTTCTGATGTGAAAATATCACAAACAGAACATAATCGGTTATCTTTAGTGCGCAAATCATAATTTACGAAATTACTAGTAAACTTTGAAACCAACTGTGATGCATAAAATTCAGAATATGGTTCTAAGCCTGCATTGCTTGCTCCAGAACTACCACGCTTCAGCATTTTAATTGTTTCGTTTTCGCGTATCCAGCATTTAGCAAAAGAGCCATCGGTACCGTACTCCGGTGATGTTGTACTAAGCTGCTGACCATGCAAACCACCTTCGAAAGCAGTCTTTGCTATCACTTCATTGAATGGATGCGTAAATAAAGAGACTGCCTCCCAATCTAAATTACTGTGTTCATCTTTTACCCAAAAAGTGTCAATTAAGGACAATGCATGAGAGATGTTTAAAAAACCACTCAGAGTATTGCAGCCACTCTGCTGTAGTAATTTCTCAATATTTTCTCTATGTTTAGGTGCTCTTCTATTTTGAATAAAAGTGTCTAAATCTCCGTACCAAGAAGGTAGCTTAATGTACTGCTCTTCAATTGTGATGGTATCAAACACCTCATCTACACTAAATTTAGCGATTTTCTGATTCTTATTCAAAAGTAAATACAAAATAAATACCTCCATTACTTTTAATATAACATATTTATTGCAATTTATGGTACAATAGAATGAGACTTATACTCTAGTCCTTAAGACCATAGTTTCATAGTTATTAATATTGTATATTATGAGGTGCACAATGAACAACACTCTTAGTATTCCAGCGCAGGTATTTTCTGTAACTGACACAAATGGCAATATAATCCCTATACATGTCCGGTTCAGAAACACACAGGATGAAATAGAGACATACAATAAAATTGAAATACTTAAGCCAAATATGAAGCAAATGCATGCTTCATATTTATGCAGTACAGTTCAGTATGATAGAGTTCTTAAATTTGTATTGTGCTATAATTATGCAAGGCATACATGGACAATAGAATTTAGAAACACAGCTGAAGAATACAATTATATTCTCAATAATTAAATTAGTCAGTTGTCTCAACAATAAGTTGTCTTATTTTATCAAGTTCCTCTTTAGTATGAGGTGTTCCTCCAGAATTCAAAGAATAATACCACTCAAGAATTTCTTTGTGCGTCTCAATGTGATTCATGTGCACATTAACTTTAAAATCTGCGCTAGGAATACCTGCGACATCCCTTATAGGGAACCCAAAATCACTACAATGCTGACCAAAAAGCACAAATCTCATTATCTACAAATCGTTCCATTGCAGTTGTTCTTTGTAATCCATCTACGCAAACGAACTCACCTGTAGACAAATTGAGATTAAAAAATACATCTCTACCAGATATCCCACCTTTTAGGAAAAATTCAATATAAGCAACCTGCTGATCTTCAGTCCAGACATGTTGTCGCTGAAACCATGGTTGCATTTGAAGTCCTTGGTTCTGTACTGCATCATGAATAAAATTAATATACCCAACAAACCCATAAGCAAGATTTGTATCAATACTAAAATTTTTGAATTTTGGTATTTCATCGTATCTCATAGAAACCCCCCTGTAATGTATTTAGTATAACACATTGCAAAATAATAGTCATTATGAGAATAGTATTAACTACACAGCAAGATAGATGTAACTACTAATGCAGCTCTGAGTCATCCTTAGCATTATCAGAGTCAATCTTCTTATGCAAACGATGCGCTAAAATGTGAAGTGAACATACAAACACCTCACCAAATATAAGGACAAGGCACAAGCAAAGACTAATTAATGTCTTACTTGCAATAGCCATACATGCGCTCAAAAGTATAACAACTGGTGATGTAAACAAATAAATTTGTTTTGCTGGCATTTTACTTACTGAGAGGAAAACCGTTCTCACAAGTAAGCAAACTGTCAATAAGCTGTTTATAACTAAAAACTGTATATTTGAGATACCTTTTATAATTTCAATCAACTCTCTCATTTTTTCTCACCCTTACTTATTCCAGGAAGCAACCTTAACACTTAATTCCTGATACATACTGTCAATAATGCTAAAATCAAGACTATACGGATCTTCTACACTAACGACACCTGATGGAAGTTCAAATTCTTTTAGCACAGCAATAACTGAACCTTTACTTTCAAATAAGTAGACATGATCAATAGTCACGCAAGCCTGCCAGTCTTTATTTGAAGCAAAAGTACATTTAATATCTTCCTGTAAAGTAATTAAGTCTGTCAAATCCTTGGCACTCTGCAATAATTTCTGCTGATTCTGTTTAGCAACTATATGCTTCCTGTCAATTGCAGGAACCGCATATATTGTCCAAGCCAAGCAACATGCTACAAAAATAACAACAAATAAAATACCAAAGTAAATAATGTACTGAACTAGCTCAGAAAGTTCAAAAATGTCTGAATAACTGCATAATGTTGTCACAATGTAAAAGAGAATAGAAAAGAAAAGTAAAGCAAATACTGTAAACATTAACCATTTACAACTCTTGGCTCTACTTTTTGGCAATGATAGTGCATTAATTCTCTCCTGCAAGATCTTAACTTCTTTTTCACTAACTGAAGCCTGGTTAACATGTAATTCTTTAATCATAATACCTCCTAAAAGAAAATATGGCTGTTGCGCCATATTTTCTTACACAAACTTCCTGACAAATTATCATATTCATAATTTTCTGTAAATACACTTTTACACGACTAAAGATCCATTTTCTTTGGTGTATTGCCTAATGCAGCTGCCAAACCTAAACGAATTTCTTCCATTTTCTCCCAGTTGTACTCTGGTCTTGCGTATGTTGAAACATCAAGATTTTCTTCTAAACCTAAGCGAATTTCTTTCATTTGCTCCCAGTCATACTCCTGATTCGCGTAAATTGAAACATCAAGATCTTTCATTAATCCTAAGCGAATTTCTTTCATTTGATTATGGTCGTATTCCGGCTTTGTATAGACTGAAACATCAAGGCCAGCCTCCAAGCCTAATCGAATTTCTTCCATCTGATTACAGTTGTACTCTGGTTTAGCGTAAAGCGTAACATCAAGATTTTTCTTCAAGCCCATACGGATTTCTTCCATCTGATCCCAATTGTACTCCGGCTTTGCATAAATTGTAACATCAAGATTATCCTTCAAGCCTATACGAATCTTTTCCATTTGACAATGTGTGTACTCCGGCTTCGCGTAAAGTGTAACATCAAAATTTTCCTCTAAACCTAATCGAATTTCTTTCATTTGATTCCAGTTATACTCGGGTTTTGAGTAGGGTGAAACATCAAGATTTTCATTCAAGCCTAGACGAATTTCTTTCATTTGAGCCCAGTTGTACTCTGGCTTCACGTAGTATGAAACATCAAGATTTTCTTCTAAGCCTAAACGAATTTCTTTCATTTGAGCATCATTGAAAATTGAAAGATCCATATCACCTTTCACTTCATTGTTTTCTAACCAAACTTTTGTCATTTTAGTTTCCTCCTAAAGATCCAGTTTCTTTGGTATATTACCTAATTCATTTGCTAAGTCTGAACGAATTTTTTCATTTGATAAGTGTTGTACTCTGGTCTTGCGTATGCTGAAACATCGAGGTTGTCCTTCAAGCCTAAACGAATTTCTTTCATTTGAGCCCAGTCGTACTCTGGCTTTGAGTAGGATGTAACATCAAGATTATCTTTCAAACCTAAGCGAATTTCTTCCATTTGACCCCAGTTGTACTCTGGTCTCATGTATGCTGAAACATCAAGATTTTTTTCCAAACCTAAACGAATTTCTCTCATTTGATTATAGGTGTACTCTGGTTTTGCATAAATTGAAACATCAAGATCTTTCATCAAACCTAATCGAAGTTCTTCCATCTGATACTGGTTGTATTCCGGCTTCGCATAGGCTGAAACATCAAGATTACTCTCTAAGCCTAACCGAATTTCTCTCATTTGACAAAAATTGAAAATTGAAAGATTCATATCACTTTTTACTTCATTATTTTCTAGCCAAACTTTTGTCATCTTAGTTTCACCTAAAAATTTCATTTTTCTTTCAAAGATATTCATAGCATCTCGTAATCCTTGATTATAGGCCTGAGCCATTTTATATTCGTCAGATTCCTTGACGCCTTTGATCGTAACATCCATAATTTTCATGGATGTTACGATCTCTTTCTTTATTTCATTTAAATGGTCCATATTCATAATTTTTATAGATCACACTTTCACATAATTAAAGATCTAGTTTCTTTGGTAAATTATCAGAAGCTGGCTGACCTGTATAATTATCGAAACCGACTCCAAGAACATTTTCGCAGGCCCGGTATTCGACAGAATCATTCGTAAGCAGGTTTTCGACTTCATCGCAGATAGCAATGTACTGCTCTCTGGTAAACTTCCGGCTTGTGTAAGTAGCAACGTAATTTCTGCCGTTATCTTCTGTTATTGCTTCGTAAATCTGGCTTACCATCTCCGGATCAAGATGAAATGTTTCACCATCTTTTGTAAGATCCATGCCGTATTCCCAGATGGAACGGTATTGGGATGAATCTGTTAATTCTTTTGATGAATCAGATTGTGCTGCCACTGCACCTGCAAGTTCAGCTATTCCCTGTTCAGCAATTATAAATTGTGCTTTACGATTTTCTACAGCCGAACCATCTGTAACACTGTCAATATGAATGCCACAAGAATTATAATTTTCATTAAATAAATTTGTGTTTATATCACGAGGTACAATATTAATGTACTTGATTGTGCCTTGACATACAGCAAATAAAGATCTGAAGAATTCAGCATCACCATTGTTAGCTGAATTATATTCAATAACAACCTCTCCTGCTAATCGATCGACAGTGATGTTTGTGAAAAAGCTATTCTTTGGTAAATTATAAAGACAATCTATCTCAGGAAAAGAGACATTTTCTGGAATAAAAGCTAGTAAAACATTTCCCAAATAATGTGTTTCACAACTTCTCTCCTGTAGCATCAGAAGAATCTCAGGTGAAACTGAACATTCACTTGATAAAGCGGAATACAAAGAATTGGATGCTGCAAAATGCATATTCAGAGTATTTGCAATCTGTGTGCTGTATTTACTGCATTTAATCCTTGCAATCATTGAATTAGTTGTTACTTGATTAATTAGTGTTGTATCAGAAGGTAAACGCTCCGCAAAATCCTTAAATAGAGTTTTAGCATCTGCTGCAGACATTGAGGTATGGTTACTATTAGCAGATAGATTATTGTCAGAAGGTGTGGTCACTGCCATTGAAGCAAAATCAAATTTAGACTTCTTAATAATCTCATCGCCTTTGATTTCAACTTTAGACAAATCTAAATTGAAAGCTGGCGCAATAACAAAATCGACGTTCTGAGCGTAGCCGTAGATGCTGCCGTCCGAGCTGACAAACCATGCGTAGTAGCTGCCGAATGCAGAACCGAGCCACGCGCTGTAGCTGGCATTCCCGAACGCACTGGTGTTCTCTGCTACTGCCTTTAATTCCGTCCAATAATAGCCTGAACCAGGATCACCAATTTCGGTAAACCCGGTTTTTTCTTTACTAATAAGATACAATCCTTTTCCGTAAGAAACTGATGTGTCTTCAACATCCTTGATGGCATCATACAGTTTCTGCGTCTTGTCATCATAACCGCTGATATCCTGTCCATCAATGGATTGGGAATAGTAATCACCATTTCCAAATTGTGGCATTACAAAGCCCGGCCATGTACCATGGGTTACCCCGTGGGACTGAATCACAAGGGTTTTACCATTGTTGATCAGTTCACAGGCCGTCCATTTGTAACCCATAAAATCATAAGTCTTTCCTAACTCCAGATTTGCATATTGTTCCTCATTATTCATAATTAACCCCTTTCTTAACTAAATAAATATGTTCTTCGGTTCCTCGCTAAATAAGTTCGTTTTGTCATAAAGCATAACAACGAATTCTTCATAATGGCCGACGTGATTATTTACATTCTTAAAGCCGAGAGATTCATAATATTTTACTAAATCGGGCACAATGTCATGTGCATCCAAATTGTTTGAAAAGATCTCATAATCACCATAATGCAAATATCCAGCTTCCAGTATAATTGGAGTACTTACAACTGCAGTAAGATCATTGATAAGCTTTGCACCAGCATCTTTAGCAGCACTTTCAATCTTTTTAATTGCAACAAACTTTTTACAATACTCTGTAAAGTCGTAAACGTAAAATGGAACATTATCTAAATAAAAATCGTCTATAATGTTGTAAAGTGCAACACTACAGCAAGCATCTTCTGTTCTGAGATCAATTGTCTTACTTGCAAAACCAGTAGTGAAATTATCACTTAAAAGAAATTGAATTAGAATAAGCTGAATGTACCGTAAACTCCCAACTAACAGTTGCTTTGTTACTTGATGAAGATGCTTGTGAAAAGTATCATCATTTGGAATTAAATTAAAAGATTTTTCTGTATTGGAATAATTAAGATAATACAGAAAAAATTTCTGCGCCAATTCAGTGTAATCATCATTTGAGCATGATTTAATATTTATTAAACATGCTATGTACCGTCCTACTGTTAATAGATCAGCTGTATACTGATCAAAGCCTTTGTGTTCCATAATTATCTCCTTCTCTCTAAATTATGATTGCAGAAGGCGACTGTTCAGAAACAATATCTTTCAAAAACTTTGTAGCCCCTTCTTTATCAATTACACCATCTAATAAATCGGAACGTTTATTTACCCAATCAGTGTTATCTTGTAAAACTGAAAAGCTATCAACGACAAAAATAACAGGTATCCGAGTATGCAAAAAGACTTCCGGAATTTGATCGCAAAGATTAATTTTTGCATTATTGGACAACTCTGTAGCCAAAGAATATTCACCTGAGAATACAACATTATCATCCTTTAACTTGGCAGAGTACTTCTTGTAATCTGCATCAGAAGACAAATTTAGGAAATAATACAGTGGCTCTGTAAAAATGGAACCATGTGTAAAATCCTCAGGTTCACATGCAAACGAAGCAAAATCAATACTTGTTGATTGCTCACTTGCTGGTAATGAACCAATATTTTTACTACTTGGTAACCCTTGCTGCTGTGTATTAATGGAACTGTCATCATCCTCAAGTGTGTACAAATAATCAAAAAGCTGTTTCCGCAATGCCAGGTCACCAAGTAAAATAGGGGCAAACGTTTTCATGAGTTGTATAAGAAAATCATGAAAACACTTAGTGTTATTATTATATCCTGAAAAGATGTCAATAATATCGCTGGCCTGGCATTTTTTATCTTGGTTAATCGTGCGTGAATTGTCAGTTAAGTGGCAGGAAACACCAATCAGTGCATAGAGTTTCATTTGAAAATTCGGACTAGCTATAGTGTAAGATTGATCTATACGATCTGATTCATTATAATATTTTAAAGATCCACCATTAGCTTTCGGCAAATTATCTATTCTGATAATGGAAGAAAGATCGTGTAATACTGTCAATAATAAAGAATGCAATTCATTAAAAGCTTCTGGATCTATTGTAAACTTCTGCAGTTCACGATAATCCAGTTCACTACCAAAAGATGAGTTATTGAGCCGCTTCATATAAACACTATCAGGTGAAGCAGCTACAATATAGCAATATTCATGTTCTTCACTTATATAAATTTTAGACAAATCCGGTTTGATCTGAATTTGCGTATCAGATCCTGCAAGAGCATCCATCTCTTCTGCAAACAATTCCTTAAATGCTGGTGTGAATTTTGGAAATACAGTAAGCATCTCCTTATATTTAGCAAATGCATCAGAATGACTGCTAAATATAACATTTTCAAACGTCTTGAGAATGGATGGTTTCCAGTGAACATCTAGATGGTCAGCGGCATCCAGGAACTTAATAATACTAGAGTAAGTAGTGAAGTCATCTCTTAATTCATTCCCAATAACAAAGAATACGCTAGTTGCAATCATTCCCTCTGATTTAATGCAACAGACAAAATCTCCGCGATGCCAGTAGTCCACCTGGCATTTATCAAATACTCCATAGATAACTGCTGAAAAACCAGGGCAAAAATCATGCTTCTCCAGCTCAGCGAACAATAAGTTACAATCAACACATAAATTCATAATGTTGCCTCCTTAAATTTATTTGTACTAAAGCACAAATGGGTGTAGAGCTTTTACACTCTACACCCATGAATAATCAAAATCCGCGTATAAGTAACTCTTAAGCCTCACACCTGAAGTAATAACAGTCTTAATCATCAAGGCTAATTAAAAGAACATCAGGCATAACGGAAGCATGAAAATTGCATACAGAACTAAGACTATAGCAGGAATAATCTTGCACCTGATCTGAAAACGTCTTAAGTCGTGTCGATAATCGGTATCCGACGGATACAATTCTTTTACACGATCAGCAAATACTGAAGCCCATTTATCTGAATGTGTCATATAATAAAATTCATCTGGACGAATGACGCTATTAAATGAAGCATCTCCTATGAGACATGGAGGTAAGGATGGAAGACTCTGTAAAATGTTAGAAAAATGTTTATCTTCTTTCAAAAACCTTCTCTTATCTTCAATAGTATCACCAGGAATACTCTCATACCAATTTAATGGAGTAAATGCATTACAATATTTAGTGAGCAATGTACATAATTTTTCATAGGCTTCGATGCGTGACTCTTTCTTACTAGATTCAAAAGAACTACATAAACGATGATATTCACCCTTAGCTTTATCACAATCTAAGACTATCTCGGAAAACTTCTTTAAAGTCTTTGAAGCAAAACCGCCTTTGTAGACACCCTGTCGAAATACTAATACAGGTATAGCAACAATAGCAACAATTCCGGCTAAGTATAAGAGTCCAATTGCAATAATAACAAACTCATATCCTACTGCCTGAAAATACTCTGCAGCGCCAGCGTTAGACCCACCAACATTTGTTAGTGCCTCCGTTGTATGCTTCAATAACTTAATATAACTATTTAACATTTCTGCCTCCTTTTGAAATCCCAATCCAAGAAACTGCTGATATGAAATGATGTAATCCCTTTTCGCTCTGCTTCACGGAGAAATGGAATCACATCATCTACAAATACTACATCTTGCAAGCTAATATCATGATCCTTACAGTATTGCAAAATGGTATCTGCTTTTGATTTGTTTTCCGATACAAGTAAACGTTCTGTGATATTTGGATAATACTTGTCCAGCCAGAGCTGTTTATCATCCATTTCTTTTTGCACCTGGCAGTGCCACATCACAATGTTCTGCTTCGCGCCACATGTAGACAACAACATCTGCATATGGCATGACGGCTTCCTCTTAAGAAAAACCCCATCCTTGATTTCTTTTAAACTCATACCATTATCGGTACCTTCCGGATCTGAAACATGCCCGTTAAACCGGTATGCCGCTAAGGTGCCGTCTATATCCCAGAATATGTATTTATTTTTCAGTTCATCCTGCAGTGGAAAATCGCAATCTTGTATAATCCTTGTAGCGGACTTCTGCTCAGATTCTTCATTGAACAAATTAACAACCTGCATTGGTGAAAGAGCAATGAATCCCTCACTCTCTGCTTTTTCAAGGTTTGGATACATATCATCAATAATGGCAATCTGGTTTTCATGAAGCCTATTAACCTTTGCAAGGACCTTAAGTTCAATAATCTTCTGTTCCTGACTGGATACACAGTAATTTTCCAGTAAATAACCGTAATTTTCTTTAACCCATTTGATTTTTCTTTCCGCAGTCTTACAATCATGCACTCCGCTAATTAAACCCATAGGGATATTCTTATAAGCAAGATAATCCATGAATTTCTTTAACTGCAAATTCGGTTTTGATTTATTCCATGATTTTGGAAATGTTTCACTTAAATGAATATATGACAAATATTCCATCATATCCTCATAAGAATCTGAGCGATGACTATGTATACACAGTGTATCATCAAAGTCAAACAATACCATTTCTAAATTTTCTAAATTTTCCAACTTATTCATTAACGTCTGTTCCTCCTTAAATGCTTTTTATAAGAATAATCTAATCTTTGGCTTCTATTTTTTAGGAAAGAATAATGAATTAATAGCCTGAGATTTTTCTATTACAATTCTTGCAGGATCACCATTCTGAATTACCCCTAAATACTATAATGACGCTCTAAAGAATGAAGATGCTTCTTTGTAATGATAATGATATCTATGTTCATAATATATATCTCTATCATAAGATTGATGACTGACATTATGAGAAAACATAGTAACATAAGCCACTTTTCTTGCATCAATAAATATAATGTAACAATTGTGACACAAATGATATACACCCCTAGCATACTTTGCTGATCTTTACGAAATAAATCTTTATAAGCATCTGGCAGGACAGTGAACAATTCAGGGTACCGATTAGCAAAAATTCGATTGCAATAAACTCTAAATACGCTTTCTGAAGATAACAGCAGAAACCCAAATGAAAAACTGATTGGTGCTAATTTAAATTTAAAATTGAGCATGTAAAAAAACATAATAATTGTTGAAATAGTTAATATCAATGAGAGTGTACAAAATATAAAGTCATAACAACAACATAAAATTTTACCTTTAATAGACATAAGTGATTCCTCCGATCCTTTGCAGTCGAAATATATTTAATTTCTTCCAAGTATATGTAGCACTTTATCTCGATTTTTCAGTAAACATGACAGCATACAAAACTGTGTTTTGATTGCTTATTTATCAATCAGGTAAATTTTTCCTTCCCTGATTCTAATATTGTATTTATCAAGATCAATACCGTTAATATCTATGTCATCTGTTTTCTTGCCATTGATATAAACTTCTGAACCGTTATCATAGTTTTCAATAGCTTCTGACTCAAGTTCTTCCTGTATTTCATAAGTCGATTTTCCATTCCGTCCTATGATCATACCAATGCCTAATAATACAACCATAATACCTTCGAAAATCGCAATAGGTCTCTTATTATGACTACCCCATCCGTATATTTCTAGAAGTATTCCAGCAACTATACAAATAATTCCAAAAATCAAAAGAAATGTACTCATTTCCTATCCCCTTTCTTATTAACTTCGTTGATCTTTTCAAAAACTTTCTCAATCCCTTTTTCTCTCTGCTTCACTGAAAATGGAATCACATTGTCTACAAATACTGCATCTTGCAAGCTAATAACTTGATTCATAGTAATAGTATTCTCTCTCTAACTAACGCAAAAATCACCAGTCACTGTTTCCAATAACTGGTGATAACCAAAACTTACACACTAAAATACTTAAGTTTTATACAAGCATACTTGCTTCAGACATTAACTTTTCAGAATTTAAGTCCAGTGTGTTCATTAATCTGATCAACATCATCTGAAGTTTCTGCAATGCTCTTATTCAATACTGCAAATGCTTCAATAACTGCCTTGGTATCATTAATGTTCGAAGAATTGCTTTCAACAACACTTCCAATATTTGCAATACACAAGCCAAATTTATCTATTAAATTCTTGATATGAATTTTTAGACTGATGCACGTCTTGTTGAGCTTTAAAGCCAAATACAAGACATGCAATGCCTACGAGTATACATAGAAGTCCAATGATATTTTCCCATTTGTAACATATGCAATCGTATGCAAAGTAAAACAAAATGCATGCTAGTATGCCAGCCAAAACAATAAACATTTAAAATCCTCCAAGTGCTGAAATCCCTATTTTGATATCAAATAGACTTTTCCATTCTTAAATTTGACATCATAATCTTTTAACCTAATGCCATCAATATCAAACTCATCACTTGTCGGTTCACCATCTATTACAATCTTCGCTTTACCAGATGCGGCAAGTTTATGTAATTTCTCTTCCTGCTCTTTTCTTGTTTGCGTTTTGTGATTAGATTGTTTTTCTGTCTCTACTGCCTGACTATGCTGTTCTGTATCTAGTTGCTCTCCAAGTTTGTGTAGTCTAGCAACTGCAGAGCCAGCTGCAAACTGCCCAAAAGCATAAATAAAAACAAAAAACCCTATCGTCAACCATGTCACAATAGTTTTTGCTGCAGGACTTAGAACATTATCAAATACTATATCAACTACAAATACTGCGGCAATAGCTATAATTATCAATACAACGTTATTCATGGTTAAAATCCTCCAAGTGCTGAAATCCCTGTTATAATATCAGCAACTGCTAAAATAATAAAGCATATATAGATAGGCAGGCTACTTCTATTAGACATTAATTTATGAGTTGCAATCTGCACAAGTAAGACTAGACAAAGAACTAATAAGGTTATTCCGCCTATCAATAAAAACAAAGGTACGATTTTCATAAGTCTTTCCTCCTCTCATCTAAACTGTCACATAATTTTCTCACAGGACACTTAGTACAAACTTCTGGGTGCTGTAATGTGTCTTCAGCACAGTTCAAGCAAACCTTATTGATTGCACTTAATAAATCAGATGCTCCTGTAGTAATAACATGTAAATCAGACACTTCCTTTATCTCTGGATAGCTTTCAAGATCAAATAAAAATTCTGCATGATGCTCTAATCTTTTAAACTCCTGAATATCCTGAGAATCATCAACAGAGATCTTCGCTGAAATATAAAAATCTTTCATAATAATCACCTCAAATTAATCTTTCTGTAAATGCTTCTTTGCCTTGAAAGCGCTCCGGAACACCAATAATGGCGATGTATCCAAATGCCATTCCTCGAAACGATACTTCTGCCTAATATCCGGATATTTGTTTCGATCAACCTCAGAGAAAAACATCTCAGCCGGGCGTGCAAAAACATCATAATTGACATGCATTTCAGTATCTTCATACAATGCCTGATACAAAACAAGTATCTCACCAGTTTCTGTATGCGTAGCAAAACCTAAAATAGCATACATGTATTTCGTTCCAGGGTCTTGCAAAGTCTCCCTCTTGAAATGCCTGACAATATCACCAGTTTTAAAAGTTCTGTCATTGATAGTTAACTGTCTCATAAACAATTCCTCCTATTTTAAAAAGGGGCTGTAAAATAAGTCCCTAATATAAGAAACG
>ULXQ01006700.1_pt1 | contig 15708 bp, 13 predicted proteins | sample 1961481 | NCBI WGS metagenome assembly ULXQ01 (sample SAMEA4835843, study PRJEB28245) | human gut metagenome | biome: gut microbiome; material: fecal sample | place: Denmark | collected 2008 | reverse complement strand
TAGAGGACGTAATCCTTCTTCGGTGTTTCTTTCCACTCCACTTTGTCAATGAAGTTGGGCATTGCCACAGTCTTCGTCGCAAACAGCGGGTTGCTGTCCATCTTGCCGTAGCTCATTGCCTCCAGTAGACTTAATGGCATTCCTTCCAGATCAGACGGCAGCGTGTAAATGTAAGCATTTGTCTCGGCAACAATACGATTAACTTTGGGAACAAAAACATTTGACACGGACGAAGAAAACTGAAGATATAATGTATTAATCTGTCCGCCTACTCCGTATACGGCAACTGCTGTCGTACCAGCAAATCTACCTAATAAAAATTTATCTACGCTCCAATTAATTTGATCTATAATTTGATTTAGGAAAATAAAAAAAGTGAATACCCACATTTCCTTAAGTAAACCAACCTGAAGTCCTCTGAATGCAAATCTAATATGCAACTTCTTAAAACAGTAAAACATATTAGATATCAATAACAAAAAGGTAAGGAATGTCGTTACAGATACCATTCCTATTGACCCGTATCCCATTATAAGTAACGGCAGGGTCAAAAACGGGCTAAATAAATTCTGAAGAAGTATCAGCAGTTTTTGAAACAGAAACTTTTCGTGCGCCGTAATTGAGCAGTTAAATACACTGTTCGGAAACGTCATCGCAAGGTTTATAATGAGTAGTCCCATCAAAACTTTAGCAGTAGCATATTCGCTTTCTGTAAGGCCCGTACCAAAAATGCCACGAATATTTCCTATCATTACGAGTCCACATAAAACACAGATAATAGAAATAGAACAGAAAATAAGCATGAACATTCCGTTCAACTTTGCAACGCCATCTTCATCTTTCTGTGCTTTATACCTTGAATAAAACCGTAAGTAAGAACTTCCAAATCCCAAACTTAAAAGACTCAAGTAAGAAACCACAGAATATACTAACTGATATAACCCATACTCACTTTGTCCCAAAAGGCGTAGCATTATGGGTGTATAAATTAAACTAACTAATATTTTTACTAATTCACCAGCATATGATAATACAACACCGGTTTTTCGCTGATTAATCATCTTTTCCATTTTTCAAAATTCTCTGTTTTAACCTTTCATCATTTGAACCTCAATGTAATTTGCAATGTTCAGCCTTTCAATGCATTACTCAAAAATTCTCTGGAAGATTTTTGCATAGTCAAAACATTTTTGTCAACAATCGAATAGTCGATTGGAGCAACCGTTTTTGTTACCAAATTTTCATTAACAGATACCACTCTATCCGGTGTTCCGTACAGTTTCACTAAATCATATATTCTAACGTTCATCACGTCTTCAGGATTACTTGTTGGTCTCTCTAACAAATAAAATTCCTTGTGAAAAACATAGGAAAATACACCTGCATGGAATGAATCTGTTACAACAATTTCTGCGTGCTGGATAAGACTAAGAAATTCTGGAATTCCAATATCATATAACTGTACATCACCAAAATGCCAATCCTGTGTCTTAAACTGAAAAACACTGCTATTAACAATGTGTGGAAGCGTGACAAGCTTTAATCCCTTTTTCTTAGCAAATTCTTTTATTTGTTTTCTTTGATTTCGGTCATCACCAAGCATATAACAAAAAATATATTTTCCATTGATGCGCCGCTTTCCTGCTAACTCATGCCAGCTTTCTCTGTCTACTAAAAGTGTCGGATCTAATACATGCTTTGTGTTTTCAAAAATGCACCTTTTAAATTGCTCCACCGTTGCCTCTTCTCTTAACGAAACAGCAGAATATTTAGCCAATGCCTTTTTCATATATTGAATATACACACCTGGCAGATTGCTTACCGATACGCTTGATGCATATGAAAAAACAATTTTATGATCTCTAGCATTTAAAAAATTGAATACATATCCATCATCAACCACACCTGGTTTCCAGATCTGATCGCTTCCACTTATAAAAATATCATATTCCTTTTTACACTCAGAAATTGTTTCTTCTGTATAAACTTTAGAATGCCTAATAGATTTTTCTCTAAATTCCGATACTTTTTCTGTACGCGAATTCAAGCGTTCTGAATACCGCTTTGCAAAGAATCTTGTTACTATCTTAGAATATACGCGCCATACAACTTCAGCAATGCCCATTTTTACCAGTTTCTGCATTTTCGTCTGTTGCGGCGGCAGATATAACGGCTTTATATTCTCTCTTTTATAAGAGATTAGTTCGCTATCATATCCCAATTCACTAATATACTTATTCAAAGCATAGGCTTGCAATAAGCCACCGTAGTTTTTACTATTATAGTAAAGTGAAATTATACCTACTTTTTTCATCTAATCTTAATAATCCTCTCACTTACTATCTATGAACAGCATTCAAAAAGCTATCATAAAGAGTAACCAATGTTATTTTGCTTGAATCAATGTTATAACCTGCTTCACTTATTTCATCCAAGTGTGATATCCTTGGCTTTTTCCAATTTGCTTGCTCATCTAGCATCTTTTTAGCCCATTCAGCAGGAGTATCATTTAAAGAATAATACCTGATATTTTCTGTAAGTTTTGTGTCTTCTGGAACTTGATCTGAAGCAATACAAAACAAACCCGATGTTTGTGCCTCGACTGCAACCATTCCTAATCCCTCCATTTTAGACGGAAAAAGAAGTATGTCCATTGCAGAATACCACTTTTCAACATCACCCACACTTCCCATAAACAAACACTTATCCTCAACCTCAAGTTCTTTAGCTAACTCTTTAACAGGCTCATCCAGTTCCCCCGCTCCTAGCCATAATAGTCTGGCATTTGGCACTAGTTTCTGGAACTCAGCAAACACCTTAATTGAAAAAAAGGGATTCTTTAAATAGCTCATTCGACCGACTACTCCTACTACAATGGCCTTTGTCAGTCCAAGGGCTTCACGAATTTGATTTCTATTTTCCATGCTGAATACATATTTTTCGGCATGGATTCCATTGGGGAGAATCTTAAAATTTCCTGTTCCAAAGATTTCGTCACCTGCTGCTGTAGAGCAAGCTAAATGTGCATTAGATAAAATTGAACATAAACTATCAAAAACAAATGATTTGATTTTGTTTTTATTGGTATCTGCCAGCTTCTGAGCATGGCTATGATACACTCTAACAGGCACTTTGTTTTTGTACGCAGACAAAAGAACAGCCGTTCCGTTATGATTTGGCACATTTACATGAACAACATCATACCGTTGCTTCATAATCTCATCCAAAAATCTCATCTTTTTCCTACTGATATAAGAATCAACTTTGGGAAGAAAAAACACCTTTCCACCATTTTTAACAACTTTCTTTTCATAAGGTGAATTAACTTTTTTAAGCACTAAAAAGTCAACACAGCTTGAATGAGTCACAAGTTCATCGTAATAATTCATCATACAATTAGTGACTCCATTATTCTGTGTAAAACTATTCACTACAATAAGAACTTTATTTTCATTCATTTTTCTCACTCTCATATAAACCGATATGGTACCACTCCATAGAATTCTGCTGCTTTGGTTATCGTCAGCCATACAAAGTAAAAGCCAAACATAAAATATATGCAAGCTCTAACAATTGGCTTATTGGATTTCAACTTCATCGAACTGATTGCATAAGGGCAAAGAATCAAAACAAAAGGTGTAAAGTATAGCGAAAATCTGTTCAGAATATTCATGCGAAAAATCAGCAAGTTAAATGTCGACGCTATCAAAACCATGTATAGTAAAAAGCTCTCATTTTTCGCCAAACAATACATACTATCATCATCTTTAAAAAGATGCTTTTCTGTTTTCTTTTCCCATACCAAAACATAATAGCCTAGTAAAAATGGCACAAATGCAAGGATGAAATTATAAATCGTCTGGAGATTTATATGTCCAACACCTTCCGATGCACTTGTCAAATATCGTTCATAATTATTTCCTGTTCCAAAGAAATTGAGTGCGGCCGTATAGAAATTCATATAAAACAAGTAAAAAACCACCATTACTCCTACACCAATGATTATTTGCTTTTTTGTGAACCTTAGCCGATCAAACAGAATCATCAGTATACACAAAATGGCTGAGCTGTGAAAGGTTGATGCCAACAATATCAACAATGCAAATTTTATATAATCTTTTATTCTTCTTTCGCTGTTATTCAACAATGTATAGGCAACCAATATGATTGAAATCGCCAATCCCTGCCTCATCATTGTCATAAATCGATAATAAAAACAGCTGAACAGCATAAGTTCCGTACTTAGTATAACATCCGTTGACTCCTTATAGATAAAATATCCAAATGCTGCGCACATTAGAAAAGAAGTCACAAAAATGAAAAACTGTACATCATTTGAAAAAAGATGTAAGAATCTAGTAAAATAGCAATATCCAATTTCGTATCCAATCGTAGCAGAAAATGTAGGAATCTGTGACCAGCTATAATCTCCGATCATATTAAAACGTTTTGCATAGTGCCCCGCCAAATCCGTTCCAACACTTGGAGCTCTTAATCCTGCTACTAAAATCAAAGCACCAAAAGTCACAATCAGATAAATCTTTCTTCGTCTATCGGAACTATTTGCTCGATACAAGTTTCCGTATATATATATAAATACAGCTAATACAAAATATATTGCCATCTTTACTCTCCTCTTTAACCTTTCCTCACCAGTTCTTTCAGCTTCTTTTTTAGCCCAATCGGAATTGATGCTTTTAATGTCAGCGCCACTCTTTTTCTTCCCAATCTCTTTTTAAATTCTTTATCGACCGCATCATACCCATCCGTATGATACAGTCTCAGAATTTTTTCTCGATCTTCACTATAATGAGATGGTTCTCTCAACTGGCCATTATTGGCCGCAATTCGTGCATAGTCGGATGAAACCAATTCCAATGAAGCGGTCTCTTTTACTAGTTCCATACCTTTCTCTGTATTAACCAAGATGCTAGAAATTCCATCATAGACTCGGTCTCTCCATTTCTTTTCATGAAAAAGTTCTGGGTGCACACGCTCAATGCCCCAGTAATCTCCGATGGTAATATCGCTATACCGCATTTCACACGCGTACTTGCAACTGTAACAATTTTCTCGATCTAGTTTGCCCTGTAAAAAATATTCATAAAATGACGATAGCCTACAGTGGATGTTTTTATTTTTACTCTTAGCACAATAGCCTCCCATTACCTCTGGAATAGTCAACGGAGCTCCTTCATACCATACCGATGGAAAAACCAACGCACGCGCCTGAAGGATATACTCCTTCATCTCTGTCTGTTGTTTCCAGCCAACAAATTCTATCTTTGGATATTTATTTTTCAAATCTTCCAGTCTGTCACCAGAGCCAATTACTATTCCACTCACTCCAGCCTTTGTAATCCCCTCACAAAAGAAATCAATTCCTTTTTCATATGACAAACGACCAATATATAAATACTTTTTATTATCGCTAGCAGGAACTATTGTTTGCAATTTGACATTGATTGGATTCAGAATCATCATTTTTTTATAGTGAAATGGAATTCTTTTTTCAGAAACATTCTTATTAAATTTTGAGATAAATGCGATATACAATTCTGTTCCATTCACCAGCCTAAGCATACCAATCTGGCGGATAATTCTGTACAATTTATATATATAGTTTCTTTTGTCGCAGTTGCACAATACACAATCAACGCTCATTGCTTTTCTTTCGCATATCTCCTTCTTTTGAAAGTCATAGCAACAACCGTTTGGACATTGCAAAAAGTAATCGTGCATTGTCACAAGAACCTTAAATCCCATCCTCTTAATCGGAATAAAGATTGAAGAACTCAATACCTTTGACCAACCATGCATATGGATAACCGTATCATTTGGATCATACTCTTTTAGAAGTTTCTCTATCTCCTGCCGTGCAGAACGATTGTAAAGACCTCTAATGATTCCACGTAACCTATTACTATCTTTTATCGCTTCTTCCTGGTTCAGACATATAACGCGTACATTGCTATTTTTCAGTTCATCACATACTGGACCTTTTCCTGTAAACATGACAACATTGCTGCCCGTTTCTGCAAGTGAAACAGCACTTGTAATAGCTACCCTCTCAGCACCACCAGTTATATTTGCAAAATCACAAACAACAATAACATTTTTAATCTTCATGTCTACACTCTTCCCACCTGATTATTCTATCAACAGTTCTTCAAATTTTTTTCTTGCAACGTCCCAAGTGAAATTACATTTAATAAAGTCACTTCCATTTTTGCCAATTGATAATCTCTTCTCATTATCGGTCAGCAAAGTCGCAACACTGTCTGCAAATCTTACATTTTCATCCTCGACCATCCAATCTTTACCATTCACAGCATTTATATTCTCTGCACCGATATTAGTCGTTACAACAGGAAGTCCCATCGCCATCGCTTCAAGATTTTTCGTCTTTATTCCACTTCCAAATGTCATTGGACAAACAAAAACTTTACACTGTTCCAAGTAGTCTCGAACATCTTCCACACGTCCAGTAAAATGAACATGTTCCGATTCAAGTTTACGCAATTCCTCCGATGCTCCGCCACCAATAACCATAAAAACAGCATTCGGAACCTTTTTCAAAACAATTGGAAGAATTTCCGAAATAAAATGGTACGCTGCATTTTCATTATGAGCTACACTCATTGCTCCTAAAAATCCAACAATATTCTTTGTTGCCTTTGATTCACGATAAGAGAAAAAATCCACATCAACACCTATTGGAACAGCAACAGCCTTGTTTTGTTTTAATTCCTGATTAAATTCACGAACTTCTTTTTCTGCAACAAATATCGTTTTTTCGCAAATCTCTCCGATTTCTTTTTCATATTTATCCAGCAAAGCAATCTCATTCTTCATCACTGCCAATTTCAATGGTTTGGCCAGCATTATTGCTCGTAAAACTTTCGGCACAGTATAAAGAAATGCCCCATATGGATTTATTCCATCAATGTCATTGTCAAGCTGTCTTTTGTAGCGCAATGAAATTCTATCATCCAGATCTGCAATTCTAAAAGAATCTATGTCTCTTATGTATTCAGTACTGCGAACCATGTCTCCAATTACGTATTTTGGATGTTCTTTTTCAGCAAGTTCATCTACCATCTTTTTGGCTTCAGGACTCCAGTACAATGCTACCTGCATCGGTTTTTCATGCAAGATAATAGAATCTTTTACAATTCCCAATATGCGGCTTTTTGCAGACGCTTTTGGTAGGACGATTAATTTATCAATAAATTCCGGTTTTTGTGTAGGATCATCACCGCTCTCCAAAAATGCAGCGACAACCACTCGATAACCCAATTCTTCTGATAAAATTCTGCAATAATGATATAAAGATGTCTTTCTGCCAGAAGATGCCGGAAATGGAAGTCTTGGCATTACAAATAATATTGTTTTTTCTTTACTCATCCTTAATTTCTCCAAAAAATTCATTCTCCAGCATCAGACACAGGCAATGGTAAACCGGAAGATGCATTTCCTGAATCATATATGTCTCAGTCTGTGGAACTTTGATACACACATCACTCATTTGTGCAAGTTTACTGTCTTTTTCTCCAGTCAGGCCAAGCACCTTCATTCCTTTGGCATGAGCAGTCGTCGCCGCACACAAAACATTTTTACTGTTTCCACTTGTCGAAATGCCAAGAAACACATCCCCAGTCTTGCCATAGCCATTTACCTGCTGTGCAAAACACAGAAGCGGTTCGCAATCATTCATATACGCAGTAGATAATGCCGGATGTCCATCCAGTGCAATAGCAGGAAGCGCACCTTGCAGGTTTTCTGCAAGAGCAGTTCCAAGCTCCTTATTTTCCTTAACAAGTTTATCTGCGAAATCTGCGTCTGGTTTTCGAGGGAGTTTGAAGCCTTTCATTAATTCACCAACAATGTGTTCCGCATCTGCAGCTGATCCACCATTGCCAGCAATCAGTAACTTTCCACCGCAACTATAGCAGTCTCTAAGAACTTTATATGCCTTCAAAATATCATCTTTTGCCACTAAAAGTTCAGGATATCTTTTTACAAGTATCTCAATCTCATTCATTCGATTTCTCCTTAATTATTCTGGAAGGATTCCCTGCAACAACGACGTTTGGAGGAACATCATGTGTCACTACGGCGTTAGCACCAATAACCGCATCGTCACCAATTGTCACATTGCCTAATACACATGCACCTGCTCCTATCATCACATGATTTCCAACTACAGGTGCACCTCCCTCATTAATTCCTCCTGACCATTTGCTGCCTAATGTTACATGTTGAAAAATGGTACATTTTTCGCCAATTATGCATTTAGGGTGTACAACACACCCAATTCCTCTATGGTAAAAATAGGTTCCTTCACCTATTGAAGCCTTTGCGCTAATTGAATTTGCAAAGAGTATGTGCTCTAAAATATCTAAGAATCTTCCTATCTTCTGTAGCCCCCCATCTCGATTAATGAGAGCATGTGCCCACTTCCACAATATGTTCATTTCTCTCCTCACTTCATACCTGAATTTACAAATGAAGATAGCGATTTAACTGTAACCATCTGACCGTAGTTTTCATCAACTTCGCTCAAAAGCACAGTCTTGCATCCAGCATTGATACCAGCTTTAACATCGTTTTCTCCATCGCCAATCATCCACGACTGTGACAAATCAATGTTAAAATCTTCTGCTGCTTTCAACAGCATTCCTGGCTTCGGTTTACGACAGTCACATTCGATCTTCAGTTCCGGACGCTCACCTTCATATCCCTTATGAGGGTGATGCGGGCAATAATAAATGGCATCCAAATATGCACCTTCTTTTCCAAGGAGTGTTTCCATTTTATTGTGGATTTCTTCCAGTTCTTGGAATGTCACCTCTCCCCTTGCAATTACAGGTTGATTTGTAACTACAATTGCAAGATAACCAGATGCATTAATCTTCTTAATCGCCTCTGATACACCATCAATTAATTCAAAGTCGTCAATATTTCTAAGAAATCCAACATATTTATTGATAGTACCGTCTCGGTCAAGGAATATGGCTTTCTGCTTGTTAGAAAGGTTCTTAGCCGATACTCTTCCGGCTTTGAAATCTTCTTCTACCTGATGGAAACGAGCAGGCGTCCCCATATCTTTTACATATTCAGGAGAATCATAGCAGAACATCTTACCAGATCCCGCCAACGGCTTCAGGAGCTGGCGATCTAAATCAACTTTTACAGTCTTCCCTGTCGTCTCGTCCACAGTGCCAATTTTGTCTGCATCAATTGACACCATATCAAGGGTTTTAGGATCAATCACATGCAAACCCGCATTGACTCTATTTTTATAATATATCGGACGTACATCTTCTTTTGCCAGCCAAGATTGAACCGACATATTCTTTTCCGCAATGATGAGACCGCTATCGTAAGGATGGTTATTAGGATGAGTGAACAGCGTCACTAATCCACCATGTTCCTGATGGAACCTAACCATGCGGTTAAAATCAACATCAAAAACAGCATCTGCGTTCAAAAGAAGAAATGGTTCATCTCCAAGTTGCTCTCGTAGTTTGAAAAGAGCTCCTGCGTTTCCGAGTGGTGTAACTTCATTGTAGTACTGAATTGACACCCCAAGTTTAGAGCCATTCCCAAAATAGTTCATGATTTTGTCTCCCATATAGGAAACTGTCATGATAAAATCTTTAAAGCCCTGATTCCTTAACGAAACGAGTTCGCGTTCGAGAACTGGAACACCCTCGATTGGAATCAAAGGTTTAGGAATATCTGGAAACAATTCAGATATTCGAGTACCTCGCCCTCCGGCCATAATCACTACTTTCATGTTTTTAATCCTTCGGTGTATAGTCTTCCGGTGTATAATGGATTACACGCGTTCCACCATCTTCAAATTTGAACGGAATATAGAGTAGGTCGCGCATCGCCCAACGAACAGCATCCTGTCGTTCCGGCTGTACATAGAATACAAGAAATCCACCACCGCCGGCACCAAGGAGTTTTCCTCCCAAAGCACCAGCAGCCATTCCTTTTGCATAAAGTTCATCAATGCTATTTGTGGACACCGCAGATCCTGTCTGACGTTTCAACTTCCACGTGTGATCCAACAACCTACCGAAATCATCAAGATTCTTTTCCTTATCAGTCAGAACTCTCTCTGCATCATCAACTAAAGACAGCATTTCTTTTAACTGTGCTGTTTTATCAGCCTTACCTGAAGCATTTGCTTTCTGAACGTCAGAAGAAAAGCGAGTAAAGCCAGTAAAGAACATCATTAAATTCTGATTAAGTTGCTTCTTTCTCTCTGGTGAAATAATAACCGGCAAGACTTCATATCCATCCGCACTAAAGTTAATACGGTTGAATCCACCAAATGATGCTGCAATCTGATCCTGCCAGCCGCCTGCTTCCTGACACAGATTTCGTTCCAGATAAATTGCCTCGTCTGCTAGTTTCTTCTTATCAGCATATTTTCCTTTTAGCGCATAAAAGGCATTCAGCATTCCTACTGCAAAAGAACTTGATGTTCCTAACCCGGAACGTGCCGGGAGATCAGCTTCATATGTAAGACGAATTTCGTGCATATCCAGCATCTTCATCGCATTACGAATTGCTGGATGCTGAATGTCATCGATATTTGTCACACGCTCAGTCTTTGAGTAAGACAGCTCAGTAGAATAATCAAAGAAACGTGGCAGATGACGCACATTCACATAGCAATACTTGTCAAATGTGGTTGACAGAACTGCTCCACCGTGCTCTCTAAAAAAACCTTCCATATCTGTTCCGCCACCAAAAAAGGACATACGGAAAGGTGTTTGCGTAATAATCATTTGTTTACTCCTCTATCCCTTGTAGGACTCATGCCTTATTTTTGTATCTATGTACACATCCATATGGATGGTATTTCTCTCTAGTTTCCGCTGTGTGATAACCACACTCGGCTAAGTGTTTTCTTATACTGTCGTATCCAACTACCCCAGCAATCATATTTCCCTTGTTTTTTACTTCATAAAATATCCGTTGAGTACACTCGTCTCTATTTCTCTATAGCCGAAGTGTTGATTTATACAGTCGAACCCCGTATACCCTACAATGACGTTTTTTCTAAGTGTTGGATTATTGAATCGAACCCTGTCGGTGCATGAGTTTTGTTAAAACCGTATATATCACCTAGCCAATTTCTCGCCATTCATTGTTCACTATGAACAAATCATTCACTCTCACCGCACAAAACATGTAATTATCATCACCATTCATGCTCTACTCAACAGCTGTTTTTTGAAGTAGAAATCATCTGTTTTTCTCTATTTTTCATGACTCAACAAACCGTTATGATGTTGGTGTCATTAGCGGGTTAGATAGTGTACTCAACAGCAGTTTCAGACGTTAATGATAAACTCATGGATTTTTGTTGTTTTCACCCGTTTTTCGCCATTTCCTCATAACTTCTGAAAAAGATGTGCCAATTTTGTGTCGCAGGGGTCAAAAGTTCAGCGTTTTGTATATATTTTTCGTGTTTTCAGTTCATGTAGCTGTGAAATATAACCAATTTTAGCGCCCCATATAGTGTGCAAAACAGGTTCTTTTCGACGATGCTACGTCAATACGGTTTGTTGAGTAGACATTTACATGAACTGAAACAAGCCCACGGCGCGTTGCTCAACAGCAACTGACCCGTGGGCTCAAATTGTTCTTCAAGTGCTTTTTGCTCGTTTTCCAGGGCGCAACATAGTATGTGAGCGCGCGGATACCTTCACAATCCTCTTTCTGATACTTCAACAAATGAGATACTTGAAGGACAATTCAAGCCTCTAAAAAGTATCATCCATTTTGAGAATGGAAGGCTGTTGATTTTAAGCATCGATACTATGTAAATTTATATAAAGCTGACTCCCCCTTTGACCACTCATCCGTAAATTCGATTCATTTCATTTTGCTTCCACTCCCAGCAAGAATGCGCATAGCGTTTTAGCGTGATATCAGGATTCGAGTGACCCATCAACTCACTCAGCGTTTTCACATTGCAGCCAGCTTGCAGACAGGTTGTTGCAAATGTATGCCGCAGCGCATGTGGACGGACAACAGGAACTTGAGCCTGCTTTAAATATCCTTGCAAGCTCTTGTAATAGCAGCGCGGTTCAACTGGCCTAAGGTCGGTGCCTGATAGAAACCAGACTTCTTTACTCTGTCCGACATATTCTTCTTTTAGAAGGCTGAGGATACCCGTTGGGATAGGGATATCGCGTTCGGAACTTTGCGTTTTGGGAGATTGCGTTACTAAGGTGGTTTTTCCGGGTGCCATATAAATTCTCTTAACAGTGCGCCGAACAGAGAGAACACCGTTTTGCAAGTCAAAATCACCCCATTGCAGCCCACACACTTCTCCGATACGCAACCCCATCTGCATCATCAGTAGCATTCCAAGCCTCTTGGGTGTTGGCGAAGAGCGAACAAAAGCACAAACAGATTTTTGTTCCATATTATTTAGAACCGAAGTGTTGGATGAATTCACAGTTGGAAGTTTGAGATCAATTTCAAAGGGGCGCATAATATGTAGATGTACTGCATAGCGGCAAATTCTCCGTACAAGCGTCAAGCACTCCTTGCTCATCGCATTGCCTAGGACCTTGTGGTTTTTGTCTGCAGGAGCAACAATCTCCAGAAGGCTGCTTTCTAGAATGCTTTCATTCAAAGCTTGAACGCGATGCGGGCCAAGTACAGGCAAAATGTAGTGTTGGAGTGTGTAGTGATAGTGTGCTGCTGTAGAAGATTTGACACCTAAAAAAATGGAGCTTTCCCAGGTTAGAGAAAGCTCTGAAAAAGTTGGATTTTCGACATTTAGTGCAAATTGTTGCACCTCCATTTTTTTGATGGCGAGTTTTTCCTTGACCTCAGTGTATGAATGTCCATAAATGTACCCCCAGATTGCGGTTCGATCAGACTTTCGTCCCTTAATATAGCGACCCTCCCAACGACCATCTTTTCTCTTTCTGATGTTTTCTCCACGCTTTGCCATAATGCTCCTCCTTGTTCAATTTGTAATGATGTAACATTGCTTTTATATGTTTCAGCTATTCTATAGGAAAAAATGTGCCCAATATGGTGAAAGTGACAAAAATGTGTTCGGGTACGGTTTGATATAACTCGTTCTGTTGAAATGTGTCGCATTGTGTGGTATTATGTTTATACATATTATATATGGGCTTCTGTGGAAATGGGTATCATCCATTCTCAAAATGGATGATACTTTTTAGAGGCTTGAATTGTCCTTCAAGTATCTCATTTGTTGAAGCGTCCGAAAGTGGAATTGTGAAGGGTATCAGTGGTGCTTGCTATACACGTGTGGCACTCTGTAAAAACGAATGGAAAACACTTGAAGAATAATTTGAGCCCACGGGTGAGTTGCTGTTGAGCAATAAGCCGTGGGCTTGTTTCAGTTCATACAAATGTCTGGTCAATAAAATCAGTTGCGTTCTGATGGCCTATGGTGGAGCGTAAAACACATGCGAAAATGGGCGATTTTGCATGAATATACGTCCCTATTTTACTCGGAAAATCATGTATTGTGCAGGTTGTCTAGTCTGCAATGTGCATTTATACAGCACGGTGTTGGGTAACGGTAAAAAAATACTATTTTCTTATTGTGTAGACATCATAATAGATGAACATTTCATTGTATAAGTTGCAACAACGATGATAGAAACATATAAACGCTTGCTGTATAAAATGACGGATGAGCTAGATTTCAATAAAGTGTCCATGTAAAAACAGGTCTATTCAACAACTTAACACTTAGGTGTAGTGGTAGATGCCCCGGCGTATAAATATGCGCCGAGAAAATGAGGGATAAGAGCGATTAAAGGATAATTGCCGCACTGATGGGCTGCGACAGCATAAGAAAACACTTAGCCGACTGTGATTATCACACAGGAGCTTTATGAAAAAGAAATACTATCCTGAAACACAGGATGTGTACATAGATATAAAATTTACCTTTCAAGGGGATGGGTCCGAAGAGGACCGGAGGAGTAAGAATTATGAGCTACAGAGAAAGATACGAGCAGTGGCTGAACGATGATTTTTTCGATGAAGCTACTTGTAGAGAGCTGAAGTCCCTTACGGACGAAAAGGAAATTGAAGATAGATTTTATCGCGATCTGGAATTCGGTACTGGCGGTCTGCGTGGTGTGATGGGTGCAGGCACGAACCGTATGAATAAGTATACGGTTGGCAAGGCGACTGCGGGTCTTGGAAAATATCTTTTAGATACTTACGGTGCTGAGGAGTGTAAGAATCGTGGTGTGGTAATTGGTTATGATACTCGAAATAATAGTGAGTTCTTTTCTAGAATGGCAGCAAATGTTCTGAGCGGAATGGGAATTCGTGTTTATCTCCATGCCCACGCACGTCCTACGCCTCAGCTGAGTTTTTCTGTGAAGTTCTGGAATGCACTGGCAGGTGTTGTAGTGACAGCCAGCCACAACCCGAAAGAATACAACGGTTACAAAGTTTATGACGAGTTTGGATGCCAGCTTGTTCCTTGGCAGGCAAAACAAGTTATAGGCTATGTGGACGCTATTACAGATTACCATACGATCAACTTCAGGTCCGATGATTCTCTGGTTTTCATGGCCGATGTCACCGATAACTTTGTAATGGCAGTTATGAAGCAGAGCCGTTATAAGAATACCGCTGCTAAGAATGATTTGAAAATTGTATACACTCCGCTGCATGGTACTGGCAATGTTCCAGTTCAGAAAGCACTTCGTTTGGACGATTTCACACAGCTGGATGCAGTGGCAGAGCAGGTCGTGCCGGATGGCAGCTTCCCGACCGTAGTTTCTCCGAACCCGGAAGACCGTCGTGCACTGGAAATGGGTATTGCTCAGGCAAAGCGTACCAATGCAGACATTGTACTGGGAACTGATCCTGATAGTGATCGTGTAGGTATTGCCGTGAAGGAAGCTGAGGGCGAATACCAGCTGATGACTGGTAATCAGGTTGGCGCTCTTCTCATGAATTTCGTATTGAGCCATACAGATATGGCACAGTATGCTCATCCGGCGGTAGTTAAAACAGTCGTTACTTCCGAGCTTGGTGCAGATATTGCTCGGAAGCATGGAATCAAAGTTTTCTCTACGTTGACTGGATTCAAATTTATTGGTGAGAAGATTACTCAGTTTGAGCAGGCAAAGAAGAACGGTAAGAAAGAACAGGATTACGATTTCCTCTTTGGTTATGAAGAATCCTATGGTTATCTTGCCGGAACACATGCTCGTGATAAAGATGCCGTTGTAAGCTCTCAGCTGATTTGTGAAATGGCAGCAGAAGCAAAAGCAAATGGTAAGACTCTGCTGGATGAGATGAATGAAATCTATGCGGAGTATGGTTACTATCGTGATGCACTGGATAGTTTCACCTTAAAGGGCAAGGACGGTCTGGAAAAGATTTCTTCCATGATGACGGAACTGCGAGAGGCCGGTTCTCCGTTTGCAGGCACTCTGTCTGTGACAGATTACAGTAAGCCTGTAGATGCAGAAGAAGGTTTCGGAACGCTGCCGACATCTAATGTTCTGTACACCCGGATGGTCCTAGCTATGTGGCGAATGGAATCTATAAGGGACAAACGCTGGCAGAGGTGCTGAGTGCTCACCCAGAGTATCTTGGCACGAAGGTGGAAAACGGAAAACTGCCTGTATTGGTGAAATTCATCGATGCCAAGAAAGACCT
>ULXQ01012423.1_pt1 | contig 15745 bp, 8 predicted proteins | sample 1961481 | NCBI WGS metagenome assembly ULXQ01 (sample SAMEA4835843, study PRJEB28245) | human gut metagenome | biome: gut microbiome; material: fecal sample | place: Denmark | collected 2008 | reverse complement strand
ATGGTGGCCGCGGGCTCCGTTCGGGCTCGAGGGTGTTAGGCCATGGTTGGCGTCAGCCGCCAGCGGGCATGTTTTCCGGGCCAAACGGGCGTCGCCCGGGCTTGCCGTGCCATTTCCGTTTGCTTCTGCCTAAAATACACAGCGGCCCGTTTGGCGGTATTGCATTTTTGTTGTAACTTTGCATTTAAAAACCTGATGTCTTGTCGATGTCGGGTGTTGGGCTAATAACTTTAATTACATAGTATGCAACAGAAGATCATTATCCTCGACTTTGGCTCACAAACCACGCAGCTCATCGGGCGCCGCGTGAGGGAGCTCGACACATTCTGTGAGGTTCTTCCGTACAACAAGTTCCCTAAAGACGACCCGTCTGTGATTGGCGTCATCCTCAGCGGCTCACCCTATTCGGTGCACGACCCCGAGGCGTTTAAGGCCGACCTCAGCCAGTTTGTGGGCCGCCTGCCGGTACTTGGCATCTGTTACGGGGCGCAGTTCATTGCCAACTCGGGTGGCGGCAAGGTCGAAAAGACCGATACCCGCGAGTATGGGCGTGCCCATCTGCAGTGGTTTGAAGCCGGGAACCCGCTCTTCAAGGGGTTCGACGCCAACTCGCAGGTGTGGATGAGCCATGGCGACACCATCACGGCCATACCCTCCGACTGTCGCGTAATAGCTTCTACGGGCAGCGTGAAGTATGCCGCTTACGCCAGCGACACAAATCCGCTGTGGGCCGTGCAGTTCCATCCCGAGGTGTTCCATACCACCCAGGGCAAGCAGCTTCTGCGCAACTTCGTGGTCGACATCTGCGGCAGCCGCCAGGAGTGGAGCCCGGCCTCGTTTGTAGAGACCACCGTGGCAGAGCTCAAGGAGCAGCTTGGCAACGACCGGGTGATACTCGGCCTGTCGGGCGGGGTAGACTCTTCGGTGTGTGCTGTGCTGCTTAACAAGGCCATAGGCCACAACCTCACCTGCATATTCGTAGACCACGGAATGCTCCGCAAGAACGAGTTTAACAAGGTGATGGACGCATACCAGGGCCTTGGGCTCAACGTGATAGGCATCGACGCGAGCGAGAAGTTCTTTGCCGACCTTGCCGGTGTGACCGACCCCGAGCAGAAACGAAAGATAATAGGGCGCGACTTCGTCGAGGTGTTCAACGCCGAAGCCAAGAAGATAACCGATGCCAAGTGGCTCGCCCAGGGCACCATCTACCCCGACAGGATAGAGAGCCTTAGCATCACGGGCATGGTGATAAAGAGCCACCACAACGTTGGCGGACTGCCCAAGGACATGCACCTGAAGCTGTGCGAGCCGCTGAAGTGGCTCTTCAAAGACGAGGTGCGCCGCGTGGGCTACGAGCTCGGCATGCCAGAACGGCTCATCAAGCGCCACCCCTTCCCCGGACCGGGCCTGGCCGTGCGCATACTTGGCGACATAACTCGCGAGAGGGTGAGCATCCTTCAGGAGGCCGACGACATCTATCTGAACAATCTGGTGAGCTACATCTGCGAAGACGGCGAGCCGCTTTACGACAAGGTATGGCAGGCCGGGGCCGTGTTGCTGTCAAACATACGCAGCGTAGGCGTTATGGGCGACGAGCGCACGTATGAGCATCCCGTGGCTTTGCGCGCCGTGACCAGCACCGATGCCATGACGGCCGACTGGGCGAGGCTGCCCTACGACTTCCTTGCAAAGGTGTCAAACGAGATTATAAATAAGGTGAAAGGGGTCAACCGCGTTTGCTATGACATCTCTTCAAAACCACCTTCGACAATAGAGTGGGAGTGACCTCCGGCCTGCTTCCGCTTTTACAAAATCCCCATGGTGCGGTAGGGCTGTGCCCGCCACATCATGGGGATTGTTTTATGCCGCGGCTGCATGCGGCGTTGACGGTCTTGGCGTTCCTGTATAGAGAATGCTGTTTTGCAACAAGAACAATTATGAATGCCCGCAAGTTGCCAGGTGGTTATATTGAGTTGGCGGGAGTTGGGATTCATTGTGGTAGCCCGAATTTGGCGGACAGCAGCTTTTGGGGGGGGATGTCTGCTACCTACAAGAGCGAGCTCATTGAGTGATAACTCATGCTAATTCCGGCCAACTCTTTTGCATTTAGCATTATAATCAGATTTTGTGAAGTTTCGGAATAGTGTCGTATGATGTGAAAATTATGTGAGGGCATTTGGCCGTTACATTGTTTTTTGCTATTTTTGCAAATGCCTAATCGGCCCCATGCGCCTGCACCCATAGTGCAGCAGCATACATAGCAGCTTATGGAAGACGCAACGTGGCCGTATCAATGCTTGATAACAGATATTATATACACACTAAAACTATATAAAATGTAGACAAAGACCATACTAACGGCAATGGCCGTATTGCTGATGGGCGTATGCTCAGGCGTGCAGGCAAGGGTGAAGCCGACAGAGAAGCCGCGCATACTGATAAGCACCGACATCGGAGGCACCGACCCGGACGACAACCAGTCGATGGCGCATTTCCTCATGTACAACGACGAGTTCGCAACCGAGGGCATCGTGTCGTCGCCGTCTTACGGCGATAGCAGCACCGATGAGATACTCCGCATGATAGGCGTCTATGAGCGCGACCTGCCCCGGCTGAGGCAGCATGCGCCGGGGCTGGCCCATCCCGACAGCCTGCGCGCGGTGACTAAGCAGGGGCGCAAGGGGGCTGCCCCGCTCTGCGGATACTCCACGCCGACCGAAGGCTCTGACTGGATTGTGAGATGCGCCCGCAAGGAAAGCACCAAACCGCTGTATGTGCTGGTGTGGGGCGGCCTCGACGACCTGGCCCAAGCCCTGCACGACGCGCCCGACATAGCCCGGAAGATACGCGTCTATTGGATTGGAGGGCCTAACAAGAAGTGGAGCATAAACAGCTACGTGTACATCGTTGAGAACTTCCCCGACCTGTGGTTCATTGAGAACAACGTGGCCTATCGCGCTTTCATTGCCGACGGGAAGAAGGACGACAAGTATAACAAGGGCTTCTATGACTACTTTGCCAAGGGGGCAGGGGCGCTCGGGGCCGACTTCGGCTCGTATCTGGGAGGGCGGCCCAAGATGGGCGACACGCCGGCATTGCTCTACATGATGGACGGCGACCCGGCCGACCCCACCCGTGAGTCGTGGGGCGGGAGCTTCGAACCGTGTGACAGGAGCCCGAGGGTGGTGTTCCGACGTGCGGCTACCGCTGCCGACACGGTGCAGAACTACGCCATCATCGAGTTTCTTGTGGCTGGCCCCGAACTGCCCGACTCAATGGTTGGGCGGCCCTGCGTGACGCTCAACATTGCGCGGCAAAGCTGGCCGGGCTACTACATGGGCGGTGGCGACTATATGGCGAGATATTCCACTTACACCCTCGGCACGCTGCCTTACACCATCGTTTCTGATGTAGACGGATTCCCGGTGCAGAGCGGCGCGGTGACTATAGCGAACTCATGGCCCGGCCGACGTAGGCCCACCGACTATAGTCTGGGCCGCAATTGGTGGACAGACAAGAGCTCGCCCGAGCTGTTTCACTCTTACCTGCAGGGCGGGGCAACAATATATAAATGGCGCACCGAGGTGATGGACGACTGGGGCGAGCGCTGGTCGTGGCTTAAGTGAGCGGTCGGCGGGCTGCCTTTCTCTATTGCCGGTGCATGACAAGGCAATGCGGCGGCGCGCGAGTTTTTCACTGTAGATACGCTCGGAGAAATTCAAATCTTACAGTATAAGTGCAGTAAGCAGAGGATACTGCCGGCAGAAAGTCACACTTTTGCTGTCGAAAACTACGACTTGTATTTTCATTACAAATGATGTGATTGTCATTTTGTTGCCGGCAAAGATCACGTCGCCCTATGCGACGACCACTACACAGAGGAATATCAGCTGTTTCCAGATGCCAACACGATGATTGAGCAGTTTGAAATAGACGGAAAGAAACTGATTGACATCATCGAGGAATTGGAGGAAGTGGAGCCTATGTTAGGCGCAGTATGCCCATGCTGGTGCTGTCGATAGCGGCGGACGGCATTGGGCAAAACGCCCAAACGGCTGTTTGGTTATTATCATGCAGGCCTTTTATGCCAGCCGGATTGAATGCCTTTGGAGTCATGTCAGCCCATTGGTTTTATCCAGCAGCACGCTATGCCCTTTGGCAAACGGACAAACGGGCATATAAAATTCAGCTAATTTCGGTCATTGTAGAATAAAACCTGTTTATAAATAGCCCGGGGGCAGACATGTCTTCGTGCCATTTTTTATTATGGGTGCGCCAACATGGCTTTGCGGCAAAATGTGGGCGGGCTGCATTTCCTGCACAAAATTCCCACTTACAGCCATGCTCGCGCAATGGTACAGGCGGTGCTTCAGAGTTTGATTTCAGCCTTGTTGCACGCTGTTTTTGCTGCCGCTGTAAGCGGTTGATTGTCAGATGCTTTGCAATACGTGCCGTTTTTATGGACAAAACGGCCGTTTTTGCAATCTGAAACATGCCATATTGGACTGCAATACGGCACTTTTCAGAGTGCAAAGCTGCCCACCGTTGGTTTTTGACGCGCTTCCGGCCGCGCGCAAGCGGGCGTGAAACATTGTGCGGGTCGGGGCTTTTTGTGGCCTCGCGGCTTTCGCGTTTGCCGATTATTTAGTATATTTGCACTCGCAAATGCGGCGGTTGCAGCGTGCGGCAAGCACGGGACGGCCGGCGCACAGCGCAATGATGCCCGGAGCCAAGGGCCACAATGGGCGGCCGCGAGAGGCCGCCGTCGGCGCGGTGAGGGCAGAAATGACATTTATAAACAACAGCATTGGCTATTATTCGCGTTCAAGAAAAAGCCTGAGAAACTGATTTCTGAAGCAACGGGAAATTAGTGCCGATGTTCACGGAGAGTCCGGGAGGCTTTCCCATCTACACCATAATGTTGATGTCTGCACCCATATCGGGTGTAGGCCTATTCTTGGTGTATGGCGGGTTTGTTTCTCAGGCTTCCCGTGAACGCGAGAGAAAGGTCTGCACCTTTTTCTGTTTCCCCTTGCCAAGTGATTGATAGCACGGTGCGCAAAGGCTATCAATGACAATGGCAAACAACAATCTTCATGACGCAAAGGCGGCAAAGAAGGATGAGTTTTACACCTGCATCGAAGACATAAGCAACGAGTTGCGCCACTATCGCGACTTTTTCCGGGGCAAGTCGGTGCTGTGCAACTGCGACGATCCTTACGAAAGCAACTTCTTCAAGTTTTTCGCCCTCAACTTCAACTCGTGGGGGCTGCGCCGTCTCGTGGCCACTTGCTACGACGGTTCGCCTGTGGCCTGGAGCGAGCTGCGGCTGCCCTTCGATGACTACCCGAAGCCGGTGAGGCTGCGCACGGCCTACAAGATAGTGATAACCGAGGTGCCCGACCTCAACGGCGACGGGGCAACCGATATGGCAGACGTAGACATGCTGATACGCAACCGGGCCAACGTGCTAACCCGCCTCAATGGCAACGGCGACTTCCGCTCGCCTGAATGCGTGGCGATGCTGCGCGAGGCGGATGTAGTAGTGACCAACCCGCCGTTCTCGCTCTTCCGCGAATACCTCGCACAACTTATAAAGTATGACAAGAAGTTCTTGATAATAGGGAATCTAAATGCTATCACCACAAAAGACATTTTCCCGCTAATCATGACCAATAAAGTATGGTTTGGCCCAAGCATTACGAGCGGGGACAGGGCTTTCCGTGTGCCAGATGACTATCCATTGAACGCCTCCACTTGTGGCATTGACAGCGAAGGGTACAAATTCATTCGCATTAAAGGGGTGCGTTGGTACACAAACATAGACCACAAGAAGCGCCATGAGGAAATTGATCTCTACAAAATGTACAGCCAGGAAGAGTATCAAACCTTTGACAACTACAATGCAATAAATATCAACAAGACATCCGACATACCTTATGACTATGATGGGGTGATGGGCGTTCCAATCACTTTTATGGACAAGTATAACCCCGAACAGTTTGAAATTATTGGCCTGACCCAGATAGGATGCCATGACCTCGTGCCCGACACGCGCCGCTACGACGACTACGTGGAGGTGAACCGAAGCACCGGTAAGGCAACTGGCGCTTCGGGAAGAAAGACCAACGAGAATGCAGTGATTGCCGGTGAGGGAAACAAGAAAACTTTCTACCGAAATGCAGAGGGGGCACATCGTGCATTCGGAATACAAGCGTGTACTAATCAGAAAGAAGAAGAACTAAAGACAAAAATATATAGAAATGGAAATAAAGTTGCAAAGAATAACCATCCGTCAGCTCGTTGAGGGGTTCACGAACAACGACGAGGAGGGCGTGACGGGATATGGAGGGCGACTGAATATCCGCCCGAAGTACCAGCGGGAGTTTGTTTATGACGACAAGCAAAAGATGGCGGTGATAGACACTGTGTTCAAGGGCTATCCGCTGAACGTGATGTATTGGGTTGAGACCGGGGATGAGGCCTACGAACTTCTCGACGGGCAGCAGCGCACGATGAGCATCTGTTCGTACTTTGCTGGGGAGTTTTTTGTTGACCTCGACGGCAACCTGAAAGGCTACGGCAACCTGACCCGCGATGAGCGCGAGCGTTTTCTCGGGTACAATCTGATGGTTTACATCTGCACGGGTGGCACAGACTCGGAGCGCATAGAGTGGTTTCAGACCATCAACATAGCCGGTGAGAAGCTCACCGGGCAGGAGATTCTCAACGCGATATACTGCGGCGAGTGGGTCACGGAGCTGAAACGCAAGTTCAGCAAGACGGGTTGCGTGGCCATGAAGCTGGGCGGCGACTACGTGAAAGGCTCGGCAATACGCCAGGACGTGCTCCACACGGTGCTCGGATGGATAAGCGGCGGCGACGTGGCGGCATACATGGCGCGGCATCAGCGCGACACGAACGCCGACCGCGAGTGGCAGTATTTCCAGCGCGTGGTGGCGTGGATAAAGTCGGTTTTCCCCTGTGTGCGCCGCGAAATGAAAGACGTTGGCTGGGGCGTATTGTACGATAAATACAAGGAACGCGACTTCAGCGCAACCGAACTTGAGGCCCGCATGGCCGCGCTGATGGAGGATGAGGACGTCAGCCGCAAGGCCGGCGTCTACCCATACGTGCTCTCCGGCGACGAGCGACAGCTGAGCATACGCGCCTTTACGCCCCGCATGAAGCGCGAGGCCTACGAGCGTCAGCACGGCATCTGCCCCTCGTGCGGCCTGCATTTCGACCTGTCGGGCATGGAGGGCGACCATATCACTCCGTGGCACGAAGGCGGGCGCACCGTGGCCGACAACTGCCAGATGCTCTGCCGCGACTGCAACCGCCGAAAGGGAGGGCGGTGATGTGCTTCGGCTTGTGTAATGTGTTGGTGCGAGGCTGCGGGCTGCAGTGTGCCGCCGGGCTGATTGATTGTGTGGCTTTGCGTGTGGCCGGAATGTGCAGGCAGGGCCGTCGGCAGGGTAATCCGTGTCTGTCGGGGTGAATGAAGCCGCAGTGGATAAGCAAATCGGGAGCGCCATTGCATACGCCGGCACTCCCGATAGTGGCTGTTTGAGATAAGTTGGGCCTGTTGATGGCCGGTTGTGATGGCTGCGGGGCGTTACGCCGGTTTTGCGCCATCTGCCGTCGAAGGCCATGAGAGCCAAGATGCTTGTCAATACTCCAGCACGAGCGTCTGGCGCGGACGGAGCTTGAAGTCGTGGCTTATGTCGTATTTGTGGCCCGAGGTGACGTCGCGCGCCACGGTGCCTTGCGGCACAACCTCGGCGTAGCGGGCGGCAGTGAACGTGGCCTCAGACTTCTTTCCGTTGATGACCACGAGCACGTTCTTCCCATTGTAAGAGCGGTTGATGGCGTAAACGCCCTTCATCGGTATAAACTGCGTCATCGTTCCCTTGGTCACCACCTCGTTGCCCTGGCGCCAATGCAGCAGCCGGCTCAGCCAGTTGAACATGGCGTTCTCGGCCTGTGTGCGCCCTTCGGCAGTGAAGGCGTTGCGCTTGTCGCCCGGGAAACCGCCGGGGAAGTCCTTGCGCACGTTGCCGTCGGTCACCTGTTTGGTGCCGTTCATAAGTATCTCCGTGCCGTAGTATATCTGCGGAATGCGCTTCACGGTGAGCAGCAGCGCCAGTGCCTGCTTCAGCGCGAGGGTGTCGCGGCCGTTGCCCAGGAATCGGTCGGTGTCGTGGTTGTCTATGAATGCCATCACGCTCTCGGGGTTGGGGTAGAGGTAGTCGTATACAAAGTTGTTGTATATTCGGTTCATCCCCTGCCACCAGTCGTCGGTTTCCTCGTTCTTTGCCTGGTTTATCTTGTCGTAGAAGCTGAAGTCCATCACGGTCTTCAAGTGGCTGTTGGCCTTGGCCACCTTCGAGTCTTTCTGCCAGGCAGCCGTGTATGCAGGCTCCGTCACCCACGTTTCGCCCACGGTGTTGAAGTTGGGATACTCGTCGTTGAGCTCTTTCATCCAGCGGGCCATGCCGTCGGCAAATGCGTAGGGATAGGTGTCCATGCGTATTCCGTCTATTCCCACCGTCTCAATCCACCAGATGCTGTTCTGTATGAGGTAGGTCATCACGTGCGGGTTGTGCTGGTTCAGGTCGGGCATTGTGGGCACAAACCATCCCTCTACGGTCTCTTTCGTGTCTATCTTCGAAGCGTATGGGTCTACCACCGGCGTTAGCTTGTAGCTCGTCTGCAGGTAGTCTTCGTTCGGTTTCGGTGTTCCGCCCGACTTCTCGAGCCACTGCGGCTGGTTGAGCCAGTCGTGGCTGGGCATGTCTTTTATCCACGGATGGTCGAAACCGCAGTGGTTGAATATCATGTCCATCACCACTTTGAGCCCTTTACCGTGGGCTTCGTCGGTCAGCCGGCGGTATTCCTCGTTGGTGCCGAAGCGCGGGTCAACCTTGTAGTAGTCCGTTGTGGCATACCCGTGGTAGGTGCTGTTGCCGCCGTTGTCGGGGCTGTTGTTTTCGAGCACCGGCGTAAACCACAGCGCGGTTACTCCGAGTTGCTTGAAGTAGTCGAGGTGTTGGCGTATGCCTTCCAGGTCGCCGCCGTGGCGCAGGCTGGGTTGCGAGCGGTCGTTCTTGTAGGGCATCATGCCTTTAATCTGGTCGTTGTCAGTCTTGCCCGATGCAAACCGGTCGGGCATAAGCATGTAGAGCACGTCGGCGTTGGTGAATCCCATGTGCTCGTCGCCGCGCTTGTCGCGCCTCTTCAGCTGGTACTTCACTTTCTTCCCCGAGAAATTGAGCGTCATCTCTCCGGGTTGCGCGCCGCTGAGGTTGAGGTAAACGAGCAGGTAGTTGGGCGAGTCGAGCCTCACGATGCTGTCTATCCTCACCCCGGGATAGTCGGTCTTTACCTCGGCTTTGCTTACGTCTTTGCCGTAAACCATAAGTTGCAGCGACGGGTTTTTCATCCCCACATACCAGTCGGTGGGGTCGATTCGGTCGATTTTCAATGCTGCGTTCATAGCCATTGCTGTTGTTAGCATAGCTATTGTCAAAAACTTCCGTTTCATGTTTTTATTGTGTTATGCCTTATTGTCTTGCCTTGTTCACTTACTGCGTACCTCCGTTACAGTCTTTTGCTGCGTTGTTGGCAATGCATGGCGCCACTTGCCGTTTGCGGGCAGCAATCAGAACTATGAGGCATTTTAGCTGCGGCGTGATTTCAGGCGGGTTTTCATTAGTCGTGGAGTATCAGTGCCGACTGCGCGCTTACGGTGGCTTCGCTGCCGCTGAAGGTAGAAAGGCCATTCTCGTCTATCTTTCCCTCGTGGCATACAATGGTGTAGTTGCCCTGCGGGATGGTCACCTTGCGCTGTTGCTTGGCGGCATTGAGTATGACGATGATGTTGCGCCAGTCGTCGCGGCCGGCGTAGTCTTTCAGGCGGAAGGCCACCAGCCCGGGCTGCGTGGGCAGGAACTCGAGGTGGCGGCGCACCAAATCGGCCGAGCCCAGGCGGAATGCCGGGTGGTTGCGGCGCAGCCTTGTCAGGTTCTTGTAGTAGTCCATCACCTGCGGATAGCGATCCATGTTGTTCCAGTCGAGGCGGTTGATGCTGTCGGGAGAGTTGTAGCTGTTGTGCACACCCTTCTTGTCGCGCAGCATTTCCTCGCCGCTCAGTATGAACGGAACGCCCTGCGAGGTGAGCACCGCCGTCTGTGCCAGCATGTCGAGGCGTATCAGTTCGTCGGTCGTTATGCCCGGTATGCTCGCCCTCAGGCGGTCGGTGAGGCACATGTCGTCGTGACAACTCACGTAGCTTATCATCTGTGTGGGCTGCGATGCCCATGCCTCTGTCGAGTAATTCACCTTCGACATGTCTACCTGCGGGTGCTCGATGGCCCCTGCAATGCCAAACTTAATGCTCTCCTCCTCGCCAGGCTTGCCTGCAAGGAAAGCCCCCTTGGTGTCGTCGCTGAACGGGCCGCGCAGCGCATCGCGCAGTTCGTCGCTGAAGGCGGCAATGCCCGGCATGGCCTTCATGTTGGCTTTGAGGCCCAGTTGCTCCTTTGGCAGGGCGCAGCTGCCTGCGCTCCATCCCTCGCCATAGATGAAAATGGTGGGGTCAACCTCGTCGACGGCCTTGCGGATGGCGTTCATTGTCTCTATGTCGTGGCAGCCCATGAGGTCGAACCGAAAGCCGTCGATGTGGTATTCGTCAATCCAGTAGAGCACCGACTCAACCATGAAGCGGCGCATCATGTCGCGCTCCGATGCCGTTTCGTTGCCGCACCCCGATCCGTCGGAGTATTTGCCGTCGGCCGTCTTGCGGTAGAAGTAATCGGGATATGTGCGCTGGAAGTTGCTGCCGTCGATGTTGAAGGTGTGGTTGTAGACCACGTCGAGAATGACGCGGATGCCAGCCTTGTGCAACGCCTGCACCATCTGCTTGAACTCACGGATGCGTGTTTCGGGCTTATACGGGTCGGTAGAGTAAGAGCCGTCGGGCACATTATAGTTTACCGGGTCGTATCCCCAGTTGTATTGTGGCGTCGAAAGGCGCGTCTCGTCGACAGACGCATAGTCGAACGACGGCAGTATGTGCACGGCGTTGACACCGAGTTCCTTGAGGTGGGCGATGGCCTTGGGGTCGGTCAGCGCAAGGAACTTGCCACCGTTGGCTATCCCCGACGAAGCGTCGATGGAGTAGTCGCGGTGGTGCATCTCGTAGATGACGAGGTCGGCCGGCGACTTCACCACAGGCCTGCGGTCGTCGTTCCAGCCGGCAGGGTCGGTCTTGTCCATGTCTATGATGGCCGCCCTCTGCCCGTTCACACCCACGGCCTTGGCAAAAACGCCGGCGCATTCGCCCCTCCCGGTGTCGAATGTGTAGAAGCGGCCCATCAGGTTGCCCGTCACGGTGGCCGTCCATGTGTCGGCGGCCGTGCGTTCCATCTTCACCGTGCGTTCAGGTCGTCCTTTGTGCCCGGCCTTGTAAATCCTGAGTTTCACGGTTTTTGCATTGTCGGGTGCAAACAGCCTGAATGTTGTCTGCTCCGGGGTGTAGTCGGCTTCGTTGAAAGTCTGTGCCCCGGCGGCCGCCGGCAGCATTGCTGCCAGCAGCCCGGTCAATATCGTCTTTTGAGTTTTCATTTCATGATGCGGTTTGTTTATTTGGCAAAGAGCGACATGGCGAATCCGCCGCCGCGTGCTTCCTTGATTTTCAGCACGTCGCCTTTCTTCACCGTCTTGTGGGTGATGGTATAGGCTTTAGGGTTCTTCTCGTAGTCGGCATCCTTTGCGTCTTGGTATATCGAGCACTCATACTTGCGCCCTTTGTCCAGGAAGTCGAGCTTCACCACGGCCGTGTGTCCCTCTTCGCCACACTTTCCGCCAACGAACCAGTTGTCGGTTCCCTTGGCCTTGCGGGCCACGGTGATATACTTGGCCGGTTCGGCCTCAAGGTATTTCGAGTCATCCCAGTCGACAGCCACGTCGCGGATGAACTGGAAAGCGTCGTCGTACTTCTCGTAATGCTCCGGCAGGTCGGCCGCCATCTGCAGCGGACTGTACATGACGAGGTAGAGCGAGAGCTGTCCGCAGAGCGTGGTGTGCACGAACGACGGGTTGTCGCTCCATGTCGAGAGCTGCGTCTCGAATATTCCCGGCGTATAGTCCATCGGGCCGCCCTGCAGGCGTGTGAACGGCAGAATTACCGTGTGGTAGGGTGCGCTGCCCCCGAAGGCCTCGTATTCAGTGCCGCGGGCGCTCTCGTTGCCTATCAGGTTTGGCCATGTGCGGCACAGGCCGGTGGGGCGGGTGGCCTCGTGTGCGTTGACCATTATCTTGTGCTTGGCGGCCTCGGTCACTGCGCGCAGGTAGTGGTTGTTCATCAGCTGGCTGTAGTGGTGCTCGCCGCGGGGTATGATGTCGCCCACGTAGCCGCTCTTCACGGCGTTGTAGCCATACTTGTTCATTAGCGAGTAGGCTTGCTCCATCCATCTCTCGTAGTTCCAAACCGACGAAGACGTCTCGTGGTGCATCATCAGTTTCACGCCCTTTGAGTGTGCGTAGTCGTTGAGCATCTTGATGTCGAAGTCGGGGTAGGGCGTGATGAAGTCGAACACGTCGAGCTTAGAGTGGCCGAACCAGTCTTCCCAGCCTTCGTTCCAGCCCTCGACGAGCACCTGGTCGAGCCCGTTCTTGGCGGCGAAATCGATGTATCTCTTCACCTTCTCGTTGTTTGCCGAGTGAGTGCCGTTGGGCTTGCACTTGGCGTAGTCGGTCTGTCCGAGGTGCACCGACGGCAGGTCGTTGGTGTAGCTCCACGTGCCTTTGCCCACAATCATCTCCCACCACACGCCGCAATACTTCACCGGCTTTATCCACGAGGTGTCTTCAATCTTGCATGGTTCGTTGAGGTTGAGAATGAGGTTTGAGGCAAGCATGTCGCGCGCGTCGTCGCTCACCATCACCGTGCGCCACGGAGTGTTGAACGGAGTCTGTATGTATCCCTTCATGCCTTGGCCGTCGGGGGTGAGCCAAGAGGTGAAAGTCATGGTCTTGTCGTCAAGGTTCAGGTGCATGGTGGCATAGTTTACGCATGCAGCCTCGTGGATGTTGATGTACAGCCCGTCGTCGGTCTTGAGCTGCAGCGACGTCTGCACGCCCGTGTCTGAGAATGGCGTCTGCGACGAGTTGGGCGTTATGGCCTCCTTCATCTTGCCCCTTATCTCCGACAGTCGCGAGATTACCGTCTCATACTCCTGCGTGTCGTAGTCGCCCGGAATCCAGTAGGCCGTGTGGTCGCCGGCCATTGCAAACTCCGTGCGCTCCTCCTTGATGACGAAATAGTTGAGTTGTTCCTGCTGGGGAAACTCGTAGCGCAGTCCCATTCCGTCGTCGTAGACGCGGAAGCGTATGGTCATGTCGCGCTTGGTGGCCGCCTGCGACAGCGTGACGGCCATCTCGTTGTAGTGGTTGCGTATGGTTGCCGTTTCGCCCCACACCGGTTTCCATGTCTCGTCAAACGAAGACGTGTCGGTCGACTTGACCGTGAATCCGTCCATCAGGTCGGTTTCCTCCATGCCTTTGCTGGCGTGTTTGCTCTTGGCCAGCTCCAGCCCGAGGTGGCTCGGCTTTACCACAGCCTTGCCTTTGTATGACATTTCGTAGACTGGGCGGCCTCCGTCGAGCGAGAACTTCACTTCCACGTTGCCGTTGGGTGATGTTACTGTCTGTGCTGCCACCATGAGAGGTGCAGCCAGGATTGATAGCATGATGTTGCGTTTCATTATGTTGTCTTTAGTTATCAGTTAATAATTGATTATCATGACTGTCTGTCGTTGTTGCCGGCTTGTGGCCCTATGTGTGCCGTTGTGTGGCGTTTCCTTGTTCCGGCAAGTGGTAGCGGGGTGATTGCCCGATGAAACCAAACTAACTGCGATGGCCGCTACGTGTTTAGTACAGCAGTGTTGCTGCCTTGACTTGACAATAAGTGGGCAACCACTCCCGCTACCTTAGCGATGCGATATGAGCGTGCGGGGCGTCGGCCGCAGCCACTTCGGGCGCGGCCGGCTGCCGGTCATTTCCTTCCGCTGGCGGCAATCATGTCGCCGATCTGCCTGTTGAAGCCTTCGGCCTTCATCAGGTTCTCTATGGTTATGTGCATACGGTACCTCCAGTAGTGCCGCGGGTTGGCCGGTATGTTGATGCGTTCGGCGTCGGCGTCGGCCAGCCTCAGGTCTTCGTCGGTGGCCATCCAGTCTTGCAGCGATAGCAAGCAGAGCATCGACGGGCTCGACAGGTTGCGCCACACGATGTCTTTGGCGAGCCACCCGGGCAGCGGGTGGGGTGCCGGTCCCTGGTGGTTGAGCGTGTTGTTGAAGAAGTCTTGCGTTTGTGGCCAGTCTTCGTCCCACCACTGCCTCAGCGTGGGCATGTCGTGGGTTGATATGGTGCACACCGACAGGTACGGGTTCTTTTCGAGCGCCCCGAACCTCAGGTGGTTGTCTTTTGGCATCGACTGGATTTCGAGGCTCAGTATGTGCAGCTGCCTCATCACCCATGGCACGCAGTCGGGCACCATGCCCAGGTCTTCGGCACAGGGCAGCATGCGTGTGGCCTCGGTCAGTATGGGCAGCTTCTTCATGGCCTCCTCATACCAGAACTGATTGTTGCGGTGGTAGAAATAGTCGTTGTAAATGCGGTTGAAGGCCTCTTTGTCGCAGTCCCACAGCGCCTCGTAGATGAAGTCGAGCTGCACACCGATGCGCGGATGGAACAAGTCGTGGCGCTTGCGGTCGCGCACAAAGAGCACGTCGCTTATGAGGGCGTAGAGCCCGTCGCGCAGCCATGTGTCGCTGTCGGACGTCTTTCCGCTGAAAGCAGCCTCGACCTTGCGCTGCGTGTCGTATTGCGGCAGCATGCGGTAGCGGTCGCCGCATCGCTCAAGGTAGTTGTCCTTCACCTCGCCGGCCCTTTCGCGGAATATGCGGTCGAGCACCCAGTCGGTGATGAACGGCGTGGTGTAGAACTCTTCCTGGAAGTGCAGGCCGTAGGCCTCAATCTCTTCGCGCGACAGGCCGAGCGACGGCGAGAACTGTCCCAGCAGCCCGTGCACCGCGTCGATGGGTATTTCCCAGATGCGGAAGAAGCCGAGCACATGGTCAATGCGGAAAGCGTCGAAGAATTCGGCCATGTTGCGGAACCTGCGCACCCACCAAGAGCATCCGTCGGCCAGCATGGCGTCCCAGTTGTATGTGGGTAATCCCCAGTTCTGTCCTTTGGTAGTGAATGCGTCGGGCGGTGCCCCCGCCTGTCCGTTGAGGTTGAAATACCTTGGCTCTACCCATGCCTCGACGCCGTCGCGGCTGATGCCTATGGGTATGTCGCCCTTCAGTATGATGTTGCGCGAGCGTGCGTATTCGTGGGCTCCGCGCATCTGCGTGTACAGGTTGTATTGCACGAAATACCAGAACGCCACCTCGCGGTAGCTCTCGGATGCCGGGTTGGCCATCGACAGGCGTTCGCCCTCGTCGAAGCGGCGGTGGTCGGGCCACGACCCGAACGAGGCCGTGCCATACATGTCGCGGTAGTGGCAGAAGGCGGCGTAAGGCACGAGCCACTGCTTGTTGGCCTCGAAGAATTGTGCAAACGAGCCCCGCTGCATCATTGCCTCGCCCTGTTCGGCATAGAGTTCGCGCAGATAGGCCAGCTTGGCGTTGTTCACCCGTTCGTAGTCAATCTGCGGCAGGGCGTTGAGCTC
>ULXQ01013697.1_pt1 | contig 15769 bp, 15 predicted proteins | sample 1961481 | NCBI WGS metagenome assembly ULXQ01 (sample SAMEA4835843, study PRJEB28245) | human gut metagenome | biome: gut microbiome; material: fecal sample | place: Denmark | collected 2008 | reverse complement strand
TAATTTAACGCAGTATTGTATATACAAATGTTGGTTTATTTTTCTTGGTCAATATCCACTCATATACTGCTTTCATTTGCTTAGCAACAGCTTCAATAGAATATTTATCCTTCATCAACTGCTTACCTCTCTCACCCATTGCATCCAATTCTTCTACAGAAGTATACAGGGCAGCTTTTACTGTTGCAGTAATGGCTTCTTGGTCATATTTAACCCACCAACCACACTTGAAATCCACCAAGTCTTTCCATGGCGCACCTGTAGTAGCTATGCAAGGAATGCCTCTTACCAAACCTTCCACAATAACATTGCCGAAGTTTTCAAACTCGCTAGGCATAGCAAGAACTGAAAGGGAAGACAGAGCATGCTCTTTTTCCTGTCCTGAGATAAAACCTGTGAATCTGACGTTAGAAAGATTCAATCGAACTACCTCTTTCTTCAAGAAAGCCATATACTCATCATCACCACCACCAATAATCAAGAGTTCTGCATTTTCCTTTACCTTATCTCCCAATTCACTCCAAGCATAGATCAAACCTTCTACATTTTTGCGTCGAGAGATGCGTCCTAAATATCCAAGACGGAAAACTTTATCCTTCTTTGTTTTAGGATAATCTTTGATTTCCACTGGATTTGGTACGACGGCAATAGGCGAAGTTACACCAAGATTACGACAATGATTCATCTCATCTCCGCAAGTGACATGAACACAAGCAGCACAGTTCAAATCTTCAAGCAATCTCATCTTCAAGGACATATTCTTAAACCAAGGCTTAGACTTAGCTATATCCTGAGGATAAAGCATACCTCTTGGAGTTATGACATAAGGCTTTCCTTGCTTTCGAGCCACATCTACCAAAGCGTATGTATTATAAAGCCAAACTCCCTGTGCCTGATAGATATCAAAATCACCGCAAGCCTTAATTTCCTTCTTATAGGAAGGTGAATAGCAAAAAATATGCTCAATTGGCTTCTTTGCAAAATGAATAGGCACATCATTCCCTATCAACTTGCCATTCTTTTCCATTTCATACATTAATACATGAGTATCAACGCCAATGGCATTTAAACCTCGCATAGTATTATATGTACTGAATGCTGGTCCACCAGCATTCACGTCAAGAGTTCCTGTATATAGTACTTTCATTATAATAGATTTTTTATAAGATTGAAATATTGTCTAGCAATTGTTTCAACTGAGAATCTTTTAACATTCTCCAATCCCTTATTGATATAACATTCACCATGTTTAATGGCTTCGAGATAACCTTGGTGTATAGATTCTATATCATTAGGATTTACTAATACCGCAGATCCACCAGCTACATCTTTCATTGGCGAAAGATTACTTGTTACCACGACTTTACCCGTAGCCTGTCCTTCTATGATTGGCATACCAAAACCTTCATATAAAGATGGGAAGTTGACAATGTCACACTTATAATATTCTTCCAATAATTCTTCATCACTGATGTTTGCGCAAGAAGAATAATCTATATTATTTTCAAGGAGCATTTTCACATACTCTTCAGAAAGCTTACCCACGATACGCAAATGGCACTTTAAGCCTTTCAAAGCCAGAATTGTATTTTTTAAATTCTTATTTGTTTTCGTTCCTATATGCAAAATGACAGGACATACCTTATCTATCTTCTTTTCTTTATAGATAAAAGCAGGAGATACGGGGTCATAAATCACTTCTGAACTAAAATGATAATCACAAAGTTCTTTCTGTGTTTGCTCTGATATAGAAACTATCTTATCGGCTTTACCCAATACCTTGATAAACATCAGTTCCTTTATCTTTCTCCTAACTCCACTCACATGATTAAAGAAAGATTTAACGTCGTGCACTACAACAACTTTCTTCGCTGAAGAAATGAAAGGGAGCAAGTAATTCTCCGTGCCAGTAATTAATACTACATCATAGCTTGCCTTTTTCAAATGCTTGCGCAAGTATGATATATTAGTCCACAAACCTTTAAAGCTATAATTTGCAATAGGCAATTCTATAGAATCAACTTTAGCATATTTGTCCATTTCTTCTTCAATGGGTTTAAAAACCTTTCCAATAGAGAATCCCATAGTGGGATTACGATATACGAATAGTATTTTCATTTAATATTTTTCTTTTTAACTCCAAAACATAAATAATCGAGTAAGGAGGATTGTTTGACAATCTTAGCGACAATTATGCAAAAAGCAATAATAAAGACACTAATAAACGAGCAAACCATAGCTGTCAGGATAATATTTTCGTTAAAACTAGCTTGACTTAAGAGATATTTACCCCAATCCTGCATCTTCGGCAAGAAGAACCAGTGGAGTACATATATCTCCAAACTATATTTTCCAACCACAGATAACCATTTCGGCAACATTTCAGAATATGTTTCGAAAAGGTTTAGTAAAATAACTATTGCAAAGATACCTGTCAGATTGACAAAATGGAAGTTTGTTTTTATGGAAACAACCATTGTCAAAATATAAAGCAAAATCGCAGCAGTCTGAACCCATTGTTTTTTCATACAACCATTACTCAACAGGCGATATTGTGCAAAATAATGTCCTGCCATGAAATAAGGAAACATCTTTAATGCAGCAAGCCAATAGGGTACTGGCATTTTTGTTTTCCACACCAAAGAGGCAAATCCCCATACTAAAATGAAAAAAAACAACTCTTTGATTCTGCCCCCCCATCTTACGGCTAGACATCTTTGGAACAACCCAAGCACCATACAATAGAACAATGCCGGCAAGAACCAATATCCACCAAACTCACCAGTCAGCACTGCAGAAAAACTATGTTCTACTAATACTCCATAAAAACCACCCACCACAATAAAAGGTAATAGTATTCTAACAGCCTTCTTCTGCAAAAAATGCCATATATATTTCCAAGAAATTCTATCCATCCCCTTATAGGCAAATAAGCCCGACAGGAAAATAAATAGAGGCATATGGAAACTACCATACATCCAATTGAATGGCATGTTCTCTAAACCCATACTTTTTTCTGCTATATGCCCACAAACTACAAGGACAATAGCTACCCCTTTAAGAGCATCTATATATGCAATACGCTTGTTCATATTTTCACACCATATTGTTTATAACTAACACTTTTATTTAAATACATAAAATACAAAAAATAACATAAAATGCCACCATAATCATAGGACGTAACCAGAGACATACCCATAGTTGTATTATATATCATAAAAAACATAATTGCAGAAGCCAATACAGCTTCCTTCTTTACAGCAATCAAAAATAGCCTTAACTGTATCAATATTAAACCAACACCGACCAAGCCATAACACGCCAAATATCCAGTATATACACTCTCACTACCAGCCTGTGCTTGTACACCAAGCCACGGCAACCAATCACCTACAAAAAAATCCGTTTCAGCTCTACCACCACCCATTAAAAATGGCGAAGTGATAAAAGAATGCATATGCACCCCCCAAAGCCATGCTCTTCCTGAAGTTACACCATATTGTTCAAAATCGTCAGTATGTACGAACTCTGCCAACCAAGGAATCTCGTTTATGTAAGTAATGTAGTCACTGATATATTCCATTAGAAATACAGATAGGTTGAAAATAACAAACAACAGTATGGATAACTTCTTTTTAAAATGTTTTCTATTTACGTAAAGATAAATACCCAATGCTCCTACTGCTAATGTTACACTTCGACTGCTAGAAAACACAACCAAATACAATGATAATGTCAATAGTAGCAACAATTTCTTTGTAGAATACTCCACAATTAATCCTTTATGACGTTCAAACAGATAACATAAAGAGGGGAGCAATAACAAGACACCTGCTATTGCGGTGCCATGTTTTGTGCTTACACCACCGAATATGTTTATAACACCATTTGATGGTATCCAAGTAACATTTCCATCAATAATCATGTGGTAAAAACTTGACGGCAAGACGCTACATACAAAGAATACGTATAAGTATTTCGGCTTAAAGATGAACTGCTCACTCATATAGGAAATTCCACAAAAACATATAAAGAATAACGCTAAATCCTTGGTTTCTAACATGCCGTGAAATCCTAAAGTAAGTATAGAGCCTCCAATAAGAAATGTAACGATTCCTTTTCTTGTCTCTTTCCAGTAGCCTCTCCGAAACATACAACTTAGACATAGGATGAAAAAAGGGAAAGCTCTAACCGTAGCACTTGTAACTGGAATCAAAAAGGAGATGGAGACAACCGCCAACACTATCTTTGCCCAAAAGTTATTAGTAAGCATAGACACCTCCTTTCTGGGGGAATGTCACGCATCCTAAATATTTTAGCCTATAGAATGAAAGATGTTCAGAAATAGATAGGTCTAATTTACCCCCCTTAAATACTCTTACAATCTTAAATGCTATAGCATACCAAATGGCAACCCACCAAAAACGCCAAAAAATATAAGTTGTATGTGTAATCAGACCTGCTGCAGGCCCAGATATAGTCAAGACAGCAACTAATAGGAGAATCATTTTCTTGTATGATAGCCAAATCGTCTTACGATAAGCATAAATCTGTCGCAATAGATAGCAAAAAGCAAACACTACTAATGGAGACAACATCTTAGATCTGGAGTTCGTTGTAATAAGCAACACAACCAAAAACGCAATGTAACCATAAATTACATATACAGTTTTCCTACTACATTTATCTTTTCCTAAAAGTGGATTAAACAAGATACATATAGGACAATAAGCCAATTCTGCGAACATATTTAGAGTTCCTGCTCCTGCAAATTCTTCTTCACTACCTTGCTTACTCATCATAAACAAGCGGAATACCAGCCCTATTATACCAAGCAGCCACAACTGAGCATCTGTAGGCTTGTGGAAATATCCTATTCGTTTCAACAACTCAAACACTTTGTTGCGCTGTTTCTGCGAACCTGCTAAATGGAAGGTCAATATCATAATACAAAAATACAATAATTGCAAAGGGAAAGTCTGAAGGGAAATAAACAAGTCATAGCTCATTTCATTTCCGTCAAGCAGTGTTACAGGCAATGGCAAATACATGAACAAAAAAAGCTGTAGGGTCGCAATGAATGCTATTGGGTGTTCACGTATTATGTCGATTTTGAATACATATTCAAAATACAACCAACAGCTTGCTATTGTTACAATGCAACCCAATAAGTTTTCAAATAAAAGAAACAATAACATTTCCATCACTGTACTTGCGAATAATACTGCCCATAAAGCAGATTTTATTATTGATATATTAGTGGTCGCTTTCATTTTTCAATAAACATAACTATATCCAACATCATCTTTATTCCTTTTTCATTGGAATAACCAGACTTTTCACATCTTTCATGACCAGCCTTCGCTATTGCCATCCGCTCATTGTCATGAGCCAAATAATAACGACACTTCATTAACAATTCCTCGTTTGACGAAAAGAATACAGCTTCCTTGCCTTCTTTAAATAAAGCCTTATGCTCATCCGTTCGTTCAGCCATCATAAAGCCACCGCAACCAGGAATCTCCATAGTTCGGGAAGTCTGTTGGTCGAAATTCATCTTGCGCAAAAAGCAAAGAGATATTTTGAATGCCTGCAACGCTTTAGAATAGTCTGCAGAATATACAGCTGGACATATCGACAAATTTGGAATATCCTTATAACGGTTCCACTTACCATCACCAAAAACCTTAACTTTAATTCCATTTTTTGCCAAATATAGAATGCTATCACAACGCTCCTTTTCCCACATACCAATAAACCCAACATCCCCACCTAATCTTTCCTTTTCATCAACAGTCAGAGTCATTGGATGATGGTAAGTTGATTCATAGAGTTGATTAGTGAAAACGATTTTTTGTGCTCCCAAATGCTTCATATCATCCAATATATATGATTTAGTTGTAAAATGGATATCATACAACGGAATACATTCCAGAAATTGTTGACTCTGATTGTGACGAAGAGCCATATTGTCTGGAGAATAACTTACGATTCGTGTTTTTGGATTTTTTTCCTTTATAAACTTTAAAGTTTCAGGAGCAACAGTTACCCCTTTATCAATCCATATAACATCATATGTTTTACTACTAACATAGTTTCGAATCTTTTCATTAACATGAGATTCATCAGGTAGCCTAATAGGCAATCCCCATAAGAACAAGTGGTAACATATTTTATACCACAAACTAAGTTTCGGCGCATCCGAATCTATCATATCTACATCGCTTGCATTTTTTCTAAGCGCCCAAGTTCTATGAAGACTTGTATTAGATATTTTAGAAAAAGCACCTATCGATAAAATATTCATTTCCTAGTTATTTTATTAATAAATTCACTATATCTATCACCATACGCCTTCCATGTCAACCTTTCAGCTGCATTGCCAGCATATTGTATTTCATTCAATTGTTTTTGTTTAATAATGAACAAATCAATTGCTTTCAACAAAGCTGCAGGAGTAAAGTCTTCTATAATTGTTATAAACTCAGAATGCTCAACAATTTCTTTCAAATCCTCAGCCCCAGAATCCTTACTTCCAACCAATGGGAGATTACAAGCTATAGCTTGTGCCTGAACCATAGCTAATCCTTCTTCTCTGGATGGCAAAACAAATACCTTAGCTTGATTATAATAATTAATCAACTGCTTTTGGTCAACAGCATCAATATGGGTAAATCTCTCATCCCCCTGAGGGAATTCTAAATCAACAATAGAACCAACGTGAAGAAAACGATAGTTGGATTGCTTAATAGCATCTACTATCAAATCACAACCTTTGCGATAGCTCCAACCACCAACCATTATCACATCATATACCTTTTTTGCCTTATCATCTGGATAGAACATAGACAAGTCAACACCATAAGGATTGACAAACAGCTTCTCCTTGGGATAGCCAAACTTCAACATACTTCTCACAACATGTTGCGATGCCACAGCAACATAATCCGCCATATCATAGCATTCTATCTCACGAGGTATATGCCAGTAAGGAACAGTAACCTTTCCTTTGTTACTTGGTATAGAATCCAAGATACGCTTCTGCTCCATAATATGCTTAGAACCACGCTCTATAATAACTACAGCTCCCTGTTTCTTTGCTTTTCGAGGAGCGGTAACAAAACTTCCACTCATAGCAATGCAGACATCACACTTGCGCATAACTACAGAAGTAAGCCAATCCTGAAACAGAATCGTAAACTTGGCAGCCCATTGGCTCCTTGGGAAGATCTTTTTAGACAACGCCAAGAATGGACTCATCGGCCAGAACAAAGAGGCAGAACATTCTTTAGGCAGTCCAAACTTCATTGCACGCTTTGTTGGGACAAATGAGTAGAATTTTACATCATGTCCATTACGGGCTAACTCACGTGCCAGATCGCAAACATGAAAGCGACCTGGAGATAATATATTAATCTTCATTGATATTCTATTTTTTTAAACAAAGCTCCTTGATTTTAATGACAAAATCGGAACATAATTTTCTTTCTACATTATTTAATCCACAGCTAAAAATAAAGAAGACAAGAAATATACTATTTAGCACTAATAATATTATAAAATCTAAAATATTAGGCCTCAAATATAAAGACAAGCCATAACAAAAACTGCCATCCAATAAAGCTACTAAAACTGAAGGTAAGAGAACATATTTCAACAACTCAAGCGCTCGTAAAGGACTAACCTTAATAGCATAATAAAATCGAAAGGCACAAGTTAGAATATCCAAACCAACTATAGTAATTATCAACAACACCGGATTGTTCCAAATCTTACTCACAGTATAACCTAAAGGCAACACCAAAAGGAAGAATGCATCAGGAACCAATAAAAATTTTGTAATACGATTGGTTGCCAATACGGATGTATGAATAGGAGCAAACAATGTATAAGTAAGACTCAAAAATACCATGCACACTGTAAACTCCACCGCATATTTAGGGACTTGACCTAACCAAAGGTGCAAGATATATTCTGCTCGAAACAGAAAAGGTATTAGGATAAAGTAAATAAGAAAAACTTCAAATTTACTTCCACTATATACCAATTTTTTGTGTGCTTCTATTTCACCATTTGCATATGTTTTAGTAATCTGTGGAGCAATTGCTTTATATAAGTTAAAAGAAAAAGACAATATTGAATTCTTCAGTTGCAAAGCAATATTATATACAGCATTTACAGCAACACCAAAAGTCCAGTTAATAACGAAGACTATCCCTTGAGAAGATACAACCTGTAATGCTCCAGAAACAGTAGAAACACCTGTAAACTTACCTAGTTGCTTAAGTTGTTCCTTATCGATAATTAAATGAAAACGAGCTTCATCAAACTTATAATGACAGTAGATTTGATAGATAACACGTATGATAATACTCACAGCTGCCATCATTATACCATATACTAATAATCGATTATCATACCATGTCAAGGTATATACTGCACCAAATGTAAATATAACTTGCAAAATAGAAATGACCGCAAAAGCATCCATCTTTTCGTGAGCTATAATCAATGCATTATATGGAATGCTTATCAAATTAACTATGCATGTAAGAATAGATAATTGCAATACCCAAAACGCAGCATTCATACTATGAGCTGGAATATTAACACTATAGTAGAGCATATAAACACCAACACCTTCTAACAGTATGAAAACTACAGCTGATAGAAGGAATATGATGTTTAGTGAAGAACAAAACACTAAGTTAGGTTTGCCATCAGATTTGCCTGCTTCAAATGTTATAAAACGCTGCACGGCATTTGTCACACTCCCTGTAAAGATGCTTACCAAACCAACAATACTGCCAACTACCCCATATACTCCCATATCCTCTACACCGAGATTAGTCAAAACTAATCGAGTGGTCCAAAGATTGAGCCACATAGTGAAGAGCATACGGACATATAGTAGCAAACTATTTTTTATAATACGATTTTTATTATAATTATTTGACATATATTTTTCAAATGAACATATCCTATCGTTTCAAGAAAGTCTCTCTAAACCTAATAAGAAAGTCATAATACTTTGGATAATTCAAAATTTCTTTTTCTGTTACTCCAAAAATGGAAGGATCAAACGGCACATTGTTCTGTTTATGAAACATATATCGACCATGTGCCCTCATAAGACGGGTCATCTTCCATAATGACTTATCAAGATTATATTTATTAATAATATCAGGTTGAATCACGTTAACAATATATGCATGATCTTTAGTCTCATGTTCAATTCTTTTCACACCTTTTGAAGGAGAATTTGGGAAAAGTCGATAATTCGAAAGAGTTTTAGGTATATAGAGATAACTCCCCTGCGAAGCTAACTCAATCCAAAGTCCCCAATCCATATCCATTTCTAAAGATTGGTTATATCCTCCAATATTACGATAAGCATCTAATCTTACCAAACGGGCAGCATTGTTATTTTTAGGGCCAGACAATTCTTCGTAAAAGTTTCCCGGAAAAGTTTGTATTTTGCGTGCCGAACGAATTCTAACATCTTTCTGTATGCAATTACTATTTTCATCTATTAAATTGTAGCCCCAACGCATAAAGACAACATCTTCTCTATCTGTATATTTTTGTAATGTCTCTATGAGATTTGGTTCAAATGTATCATCACTATCAATATGAAGATACCAATCCCCCGTAAGTTGACTAGCCAAAAATCTGTAGTTTTCACACATTGAACAATGTCTTGGAGGTCTTACAACCTTGATCTTATCTTTGTATTTATTCAGAATTTCTTTAGTATTATCAGTACAATAGTTATCAGACACTACAATCTCATAAGGTTGAACTGTTTGATTTAAGACCGAGAGAATCGTCTCCTCAATGTACTTTCCCTGATTATACGTAGGTATGCCTACTGAAATTTTTTTCATAAAATTATATTTTACTTTAAAACGTTTATTCTATTTAACAAGCTTTGATTACTCCAAAGATATCCCCATTCCCCAAATATTCCGATTGGGTGAATCCCTATCCCCAGTAAGTAATCCTTCACCATTTTTTATGCAAAACAAGAATAAATTGCCACTTAATATCATCAATAATAAAATGTCATTTAGGTAGTTGGTATCCTATATAAGGAACCATCACCTCTCGCTTTCGATAAGGTCTGCCTCCCCATTCGATATTTAAAATTACTTGATGATCGATTTCATATTGCTTTGCAATTTCTTTCAAACTTCTTTGCCGCCCCGAAGAAACAACATATTCTTCACGAAGTTGCTCTCCATTGTCTAATTTCTCAGCTAAAGCTTCAAAATCACGAACGACGTTGTCTATATGGACTATGTCCAACTTTTGTTCACCTGGACTCATCTTCAAACATTCTCCAGTCTTCGCTATCTGTTCGAACAAAGCGAATATCTTACGACGAGTGTCATTGGCACCATAGGTATCACACAGCTTTAATGTGCAAAATTTTATATCAGAAACCTCTGTATAATACTTCGCCATATCCATAAAGGCTTGTTTGCTCGCAGCATAAAGGTTTACTGGGCAATATGTATCGGAGTATGGCTCTACGTTGTAGTTTTGCCATATAGTTCCTGTATTCAAGAACCATTTTACTCCAGCTTTTACAGCTGCCTCCATAACCGCAGTCCCCAAATAAACATTGGATGTCACAATATTCTTGATATCCTCTGGTTTATGCTCTGCTATATACAAAGATGCCAAATGAATGATACCATCAACATGATTCTCTAAAAGATAGGAAGCAAGATGCTCTATATCGTTCTCAAAAACATATAGATGATTGGTGTACACTTTGCTTCCATCCGTAGAAGGGCGCACTAAAGCGTATACTTCATGTCCTTTTTTTTCCAAGTAAGGCAATAGATGCTGTCCTACGAAGCCTGTCGCTCCTGTCACTAATATTCTCATAATTAAAAAGGTGATTTAAATTCTTGAATAGAAGGAAATGTTAGGTCTCTACCTGAAACGATAGGATGATCTATATTCCAGTCGAAATGGATGGAATTTTGATCAATGCCACAATCGCATTCCTTGTTATAACAAGACGTTTGTGCGTAATTGACAATGCTTCCATCTTCTAACGACAAGAAGCCATGGGCAAATCCTTTTGGTATATATAGGTATTGCGCCTTTTGGTCATCCAATTCTATAGAGAAACACTTGCCATAAGTCTTTGATGACTTTCGAATGTCTACACACACATCAAGTATCTTTCCCTTGCTCACATACACTAATTTGGTATGAGCAAATGGAGGTATCTGAAAATGCATGCCTCTCCGTACACCTTTTTTGTTTACAGAATAATAGAACTCTTGAAAATCTGTATCAAGACCGTTCTGTTTGAAGAAATCTAAATTGAAAAGTTTTTGAAATTCACCTCGATTATCTTGAAAATTAATGGTTTGAAGTATATAAAGTCCTTCAAACTCTGTTTTGATTATTTCCATATTTCCCTAAGACTGACAATATTGTATGATTACAATGATGGTCAATCAGGGAGTTTAGTTTGCTGCCATCCAGCTGGAGTATCTTCATACCCTCGTCTTGGCGCTTAACTGTTCCAAATATACTCATGTCGGGTTTGAGACCATGTGCTTCGAGCAACATACAGACTAGTTGCTTCACGCTCAATGTTTCATTACCCTCTATGTTATATATTCCACTAGGGATATGCCTATCTATAGCTTCTTCTATTATTTTTGGCACTTCATCCACATAAAGATATTGTCTTACCTGTTCACCAGAAGTGAAAGATAGCTTTTCTCCATACTTAATAGCTCTCAACAAGTAGGGTATCAATCTATTCTCATTTTCATTCTCACCATAAATGGTCGGTAGGATGAAATGAAGGAAAGGAATCTTATCGGATGCAGAAGAAAAATATCTAGAAAGAAGTCGCTTGGAAATGCAATAGGCATTGGGCACTCGTCTCATGGACAGCAGCAAATCATTCTCCGAGAATGACCTGTTTTCTGTATTCTCTCCTATTTCAAAATAGGAGCCAAAAGAGATGAGCGTTTTACCCCCCCCTGAAATATTTTGACAAAGTTTACTATGAAGCAAAACCGGAATTTCCACATTCAAGTGATAGATATTCTCATCTGCATCATGTTTATAAGACTGAACTCCTGCCCCTGAGGCATATATGATGACATCGGCATCATAGAGTTCTTTCTTATCAAGTGAATCCTTCATCAAATCCAACACAAAGAATGAGTCGTAATGATATTTTTGAGGAACAGAACGACCGAAGACATTCAGATGGTGTCCTTGCTGATTACAATATCTTCCTATGGAAGAAGCTAAGGAACCATTTGAGCCGATCAAATTTATGTTCATTTACTTGAATAATTATTAATTTGTTCTACACATAGGTTATAAACATCCTCTGTTTGATAACGTTTGTACCAATCGGCTACCATAGCTATACATTGGTCGATATTCATACGAGGTTCCCACCCCAACTTGAAGTGAGCCTTGTTGATATCGAGCATCAAAAGCTTTGCCTCATGGAGAGCATCAGGATCAGAAACATCCTTCAGTTCGCCCTTGCCATAATTGTTGATGAGCTTGGATGCGACATTCCAAACATTGGCAATAGATTCGGTACGTGGCCCGAAGTTCCAACCTTCACAATACTTAGTTGGTTCTTCCCACATCTTGGATGCCAAGAGCATATAGCCTCCTAATGGCTCCAATACATGCTGCCATGGGCGAATTGCCTTAGGCGAACGTATCTCAATAGGCTTGTCTGCCTCCAAAGCACGGATGCAATCAGGAATGATTCGGTCTAAAGCCCAATCGCCACCACCGATTACGTTACCTGCTCTTACACTAGCCAATGCCACATGATGCTTCTTTCCATAGTCTGCAGGATTAAAGAAACTTCTACGCCATGAATTGATGGCAATTTCAGCAGCACCTTTGGAAGAAGAATATGGATCGTAACCACCCATTGGTTCGTTTTCTCGATAACCCCAGATTTGCTCCTTGTTCTCGTAGCACTTATCGGTGGTTATCATCACACCAACTTTGACTGACTCTGTAGCACGGATAGCTTCCATCACATGTATGGTTCCCATCACGTTTGCCTCGTATGTCTCCACAGGAATCTCATAGCTCAAGCGAACCAGAGGCTGGGCTGCAAGATGGAAAACGATCTCTGGTTGATGCTCTGCAAAAATTTGCTTCAGTTCCTTACCATCTCGGATATCAGCTCTGATGTCTGCCTTTATCTTGCTCCCTATACCAGAGAGGACATAATTATCTTTATCTGAATAAGGGTCTAGGGCTACACCTACGACTTCTGCTCCCAATTCATGGAGCCAGATGGAAAGCCAGCTGCCCTTGAAACCAGTATGACCAGTTACAAGCACTCGCTTTCCCTTATAGAAATTATTGAATATATCTTCCATACAATATTTATTTAGCATATTCTGGTACATTTGGAATAGAACGCTCCCAACGCTTCCATGGTGCGGTACCATCTGCAAGCAATTTCTCCAGCAATGATTTCTCGCGAATATTGTCCATACATTGCCAGAAACCTTCGTGAATATATGACATCAACTGTCCTTCTTCCACAAGTTTCTCCAATGGTTCACGCTCAAAGACCGTATTATCACCTTCTATATAATCGAAAATCTGTGGCTCCAAAACCATATAGCCGGCATTGATAGGCGCTCCATCGGTAATGTTTTTCTCACGGAATGACTTCACGGCATTATCCTTTGTAATATTGAGAACTCCCTTTTCTTGCTTCATCTTCACAGCTGTAAGTGTTGCTAATTTGCCATGTTGCTGATGGAACTTCAAGAGTTTATCTATGTCCACATCACAAACTCCATCACCATAGGTCATGAAGAAAGGCTCATCGCCGACATACTTCTGGATACGTTTGATACGACCTCCTGTCATGGTGTTATAACCAGTATCCACAACAGTTACCTTCCATGGTTCCAGCTCGCTATGATGGATGGTCACCTCGTTCTTGCCACCTCTCCAATCAAAACTTACATCACTGTTATGCAAGAAATAGTTGGAGAACCACTCCTTAATATATTCCTGTTTATATCCTGCACAGATGATGAACTCATTATGACCATAAAAGGAATACTCCTTCATAATGTGCCACAAGATAGGCATTCCACCAATCTCTATCATCGGTTTTGGTTTGAACTGGCTCTCCTCACTAATGCGTGAGCCAAAGCCACCTGCCAATAATACGACCTTCATAATTCTAATAATTTGGTTAATCTGATTAGACTTTGTTGCTACCTTATTTGGTAGCAACAAAAGCCTTGATGGTATCTATCATATACTGGAGTTTCTCCTGAGTCATGCCAGGATAAACACCAATCCAGAAGCAATCGTTCATGATGCTATCTGTGACAGGAAGAGAATCGCCCACTACTCGATAATCCTTGTTCAATACATACTGGTCGAAAGCTGGATGCTTCAACAAGTTGCCTGCAAAGAGGTTGCGGGTCTGTACTTTGTTATCCTCCAAATACTTGGTCAACTCTGTACGGGTATAACCAGCGTTTGGCAATACGGTAATGAAGAAACCGAACCAACTTGGCTTGCTGTTCTTCTGAGGCTCTGGCAAGAGAAGACCTTTCACACCTTCCAATCCCTTGTGGAGATAATCAAAGTTCTCACGACGACGAGCAACAATGTCATCCAACTTCTCAAGCTGTGCACATCCAATAGCTGCCTGAAGGTCAGTTGCCTTCAAATTGTAACCCATGTGGCTGTATACATATTTATGGTCATAACCCAAAGGAAGTTGACCAAACTGCTTGGTGAAACGGCAACCACAAGTGTTGTCAACTCCACCTACACACCAGCAATCACGTCCCCAGTCACGGAAACTCATCACATACTTGTGAAGCTCAGGGTTATTGGTATAGACTGCGCCACCTTCGCCCATTGTCATGTGGTGAGGAGGATAAAATGAGGATGTACCTATATCACCAATAGTACCAGTCTTCTTCCATTCACCATCAATAAAGTACTCTGAGCCAAGTGCATCACAGTTATCTTCTACCAACCACAAGTTATGTTTGCGACAAAAGTCTACAACAGCCTGAAGATTAAATGGATTACCCAATGAGTGTGCAATCATCACCGCCTTAGTCTTAGGAGAAAGTGCTGCCTCCAACTGGGTAGTATCAATATTACTCTCCTCAATGCTCATATCCACGAATACAGGAACTGCATTATACTGAAGGATGGCAGATACTGTTGTTGGGAATCCTGCAGCTACAGTAATCACTTCATCGCCTCGCTTGATAGCACGATCTCCAAGTTCAGGAGCAGTAAGTGCACTAAAGGCAAGGAGGTTTGCTGAAGAGCCAGAGTTACAGAGTGAGCAATACTTCACTCCCAACCACTTGGCAAAGCGTGTTTCAAACTTGTGAGCCCAAGGACCAGCAGTAAGCCAGAAGTCCAAGGAGGCGTCTACCAAGTTCACCATCTCCTCATCGTCGAAATAGCGACCGCCATAATTCACTTTGGTCTTGCCAGGAACAAACTCCTGCTTCTGACCATGTACCTCACGATAATATTCTCGTGTCAATTCGAGAATCTGTTTCTTTAATTCTTCTTTTTTAGACATATCTTAAATTAATTTATATTCATTGTATTTTTTACTTTCCTAATTCTTTTATTCTCTGCTCTTCCTTCAAAGAGCAAACAAGCAGTTGTCCATTCTTCTCGGCTACGATATAGCCATTCAAGCCTTGAACTACCACCTTGCTTTCATCGGCTGCATGAA
>ULXQ01042206.1_pt1 | contig 15849 bp, 10 predicted proteins | sample 1961481 | NCBI WGS metagenome assembly ULXQ01 (sample SAMEA4835843, study PRJEB28245) | human gut metagenome | biome: gut microbiome; material: fecal sample | place: Denmark | collected 2008 | reverse complement strand
ATCCGATCGGGCGGCGGACGGAATCCGATGGAAAGCGTGATGCCTTCAAGGAGGTGCTTTCAGGGGGTGCACTCCCTGAAGAAAGCGTTGAAGAATAGAAACAAAAAGCCGCCGGACATGTGGTAATGTCCAGCGGTTTATACATTAATATATAAGGTTCTTAAAGGGGGTGCACCCCCTGAATTTACTTCACGATCTTCTTGCCACCAACCACGTAGATGCCCTTGCCGAGCTTCGACGCGTCGGTGCCGAGGTAGCGTCCGTCGATGCTGTAGACGCGGTTGTCTGCGGTCTTGTTGGCTACGGTGATGCCGTTGATGCCGTCAACGATTTCCTTGAACGTATTGTCGAGAATATTGTTGTTGTCGCCACCGCAAACGTTGAACGAGATGGAACCCTTATAGCGCTTGATGTCGGTGATAGGGATACCGAGGTAGTAGGTGTCGTCGCTATTCTTGTTGTAGAGCTTGGCAGCCGGCTCCGACTCGTCGGTGAACTTGTTGTTCTTCGTCACGCCCCTCACTACGTACGGGTAGAGGTCGCCCTGCAGCGAGTAGAGGTCGCTCATCTCGCGCGAGCCGTCGGCGTTCACTACCGTGCAGCACTGAATCTCCTGTGTGCTTGCATTCACGCTGTTGTTTGTCCAGCGCGACGGCACGTAGTTGACGTGCACGATGAGCAGGCCGTTGCAGCCGTAGAGTTCCTTATCCCAACCGGTGTTCTGGCGGTTCTCCATGAGGAAGTACTCATTGGTGTTCTTGAAGTTGTACATGATGAACGGGCGTCCGTAGTCGGATACCGACTTCATGTCCTTGACGGTAGCCGGAGAGTCGAGCACTATCGGCTCCACCCAACCTGCGTAGATGCGCTCGAAGGCTGTGTAGTTGCACGGTACGAAGCCGTTGCCGTTGTAAGGGCCCTGGTCCATAACGTCGAAGATGGCCATGCCGTAGCCGTCACCGCCGGTTGTGTCGTACATATCGGCGAAGCCGAGGCAGTGGGAGAACTCGTGGCAGATGGTGCCAATGCCAGCAGAGATGTAGTTTGAAGAACCCTGAGTTGCGGGCTGCAGCTCGTTGGCGCAGGCGTATGTGTTCACCTTACCTGTAGGATACTTGAGCACACCGCAGGGCCAGTAGCGCAACTGCGACTCGTGAGGCCAGATGGTGCTGTCATGACCGCCCGACGCCTGACCCAGACCGGCGTAGAGGAAGAACACTTGGTCGGCTTCGCCGTCGCCGTCCCAGTCGTAGTCGGCGAGGTTCACCTGGTCCTTGATGCCGTCGCATGCCTCCTTAATCATCTTATATACGTTCACGTCCATATATGCTCCGTCACGACCGTAGTAGCCGTAGTTCTGCGACATCGTAACGGGACCAACCACGTCGAAGTCGAGCTCGAACTGACCGTTAGACTGTGCGAGGAAGTAGTCGCGCACGCTGCCAACGTAGCCTTCTGTGGGGTCGATGAAGTCCTTACCGTTGATGATCTGCTTGTAGTACTCGAGGTCGTGTCCGTCGGCGAACTTCTTGTCCTTGAAGTCGACGAGCACCACCAGACCCTTCTTCACGCCCTTGTATGTGATGTGGTCGCCACCGAGTCCGCGCATCTTGTCGTCGGCACCCTTCAGCGAGCTGTTCACACGTGCGAGGCGTGCGGCGCGTCCCTGCTCGGTCTTCGCACGGCGTGCGGCAGCGGCAGGCTTCTGCGCTTCGAGGTCGAACGCCTCGAACACGGCGTCGTCAGCAGTAGCACGATAAGCGGTTCCGTCGGCGCCTTCCCACCAACTCAGGTACTCGTCACCACGCAGCTCCACCGACACCTTTGCGCCGTTGGCAAGTGTGATAACCTTCTGCAGCTTCTTAGCCGGAACGGCGTTGGCTGCGGTGCCGAATGCGAAGAGCATTGACAGCATCAAGTAAAATTTCTTCATTTTAGATATATTGATTGTTGTTTATTGCAATATGCGGAACACTATTCGCAGCAAAATTACTCAAATTGTTGCAAACTGACGAACACAGCGGTTTATTATTTCAATATTTGCTACATTTTTAACAATAAAAGGTAGCAAGAGGCTGACACTCATTTGATTATTGCTTTCCAGCAAACGACTAAACAAAAAGACTCCCACAGATTTCGCAGATCAGCACAGATGCTTTTTGTTCGAAAGTTCTGTGTAAATCTGCGGAATCTGTGGGAGTCATTTATCTAATTCCGTGAGTTCTGTTAATTCTGTAGGAGATTATCTCAGCAGAAAGTTCTGTGTATTCTGTGAATTCTGTGGGAGATTATCTCAGCAGAAAGTTCTGTGAATTCTGTGTATTCTGCGGGAGATTATTTTTCTTCCCACGGAACACACGGAATTCACAGAACCTTCAGCTCGTCTTTCCGTGAGTTCTGTGAATTCTGTGGGAGATGGTTGATGATGGTTGACTGTGGCGGAGGCCGGAGACCTCCGCTACGTACAGGGGGTTACGGGTTATATCGCACGAACGCCTCCATTGCCTCGTAGCAAGCCAAGCCCAGGCTGTGATACAGCTCGGCGGTTGCGTGGTTGCGGTCTTCGGCGCGCTGCCAGAAGAGACGCTCGTCGTTGCCGAGGAACGGTGCGCTCTCCATCTGCGAAGAGTGCTTGAGGATGCAGTTGCGCTTGGCGCGAAGCTCCTCCGGCGACATCGGCACACACATCTCGATGTTCTCGATTTCCCACTCAGCCCATGCGCCGCGATACATCCAGATGCGGCAGTTGTCGAGCCACTTGGCGCCTGCCTCCTTCTCGAGGTCGATGGCAGCCATCACGGCGTCGGTACACTTGCGGTGAGTGCCGTGCGGGTCGGCGAGGTCGCCGGCTACGTATATCTGGTGAGGCTTAACCTGCTGGAGCAGTTCGCGAACGATCTTAACGTCAGCCTCGCCCATCGGCAACTTCTCTATCTTGCCTGACTCGTAGAACGGAAGGTCGAGGAAGTGTACATGGTCGAGCGGAATGCCGTTGTAGGTGCAGGCTGTGCGAGCCTCGCCACGACGGATAAGGCCCTTGATGGTGCGCACCTCCTTGGTATCCATATCGCTCGGACGCTTCTGGGCGAAGAACTCCTTGATGTCGCCGTACATCTTCTTTATCACCTCGTCCTTGCTGTCGCAGAAGAGCTGGTTGAAGCCGTTGACGAAGTGCATGAAGCGTGTTACCTCCTCGTCGCCCACAGCAATGTTGCCCGAGGTCTCGTAGGCGATGTGCACGTCGTGGTTCTGCTGAACGAGTCGGCGGATGGTGCCACCCATAGAGATCACGTCATCGTCGGGGTGCGGCGAGAAGACGATGACACGCTTCTGTGCGGGCAGCGCACGCTCAGGACGGTTGGTGTCGTCGGCGTTCGGCTTGCCGCCAGGCCATCCGGTGATGGTATGCTGCAGGTCGTTGAAGATCTTGATATTGCAGTTGTAAGCCGAACCGAAGAGGGCGAGCAGGTCTGAAAGGCCGTTCTCGTTATAGTCCTTGTTGGTGAGCTTGAGGATAGGCTTCTTCACGAGCTGGCAGAGCCAAACCACAGCAGCGCGTATCGTCTTGTCGGTCCACTCGCAGTTGGTGACGAGCCACGGGTGGACGATACGTGTCAGCTTGCTGGCTGCAGCGAGGTCGATGACAAACTTGGCGTCGTTGTGTGTCTGCACGAACGAAGCAGGAACAGTGTCGGTGATGCCGCCTTCAACAATCTTCTGCACCACCTCCGACTTCTCTTCGCCCCATGCCGTGAGGAACATCTTGTGGGCAGAGAGCAGCGTGTGAACACCCATCGTGATAGAGCACGGCGGCACCTGGTCGAGTGTGCCGAAGCTGTTGCTCATCTCCTCGCGGGCGGTCTGGTCGATGAGGATGATGCGGCTCTGCGAAGCGAGACTTGATCCAGGCTCGTTGGCTGCGATGTTACCCATACGACCGATGCCGAGCAGGGCGATGTCGATGCCGCCCTCAGCAGCGATGAGCTGTTCGTAGGCGCGGCAGTGCTCGAACACCTCGTCCTGAGCTATTGATCCGTCGGGGGTGTGTATATTCTCTGCCTTTACGTCTACATGGTCGAGGAAGCGATGGCGCAACTGGTTGATGGCGCTCTGTGCGCAGTTCTTGTCAAGCGGGAAATACTCGTAGGCGTTGAACACTACTACGTTGTCGAAGCTGAGTCCTGCCTTGTGGCGGCGGATAAGCTCCTCGTAGATAGGGTTCAGCGACAGACCTGTACCGAGGGCGAGCACGCACTTCTTGCCTGCAGCCTTGGCACGCTCGATTTCTGTCTCTACGGTGTCGGCGATAACCTTCGCGCCCTCCTCCACTTTCGGATAGATGTCGGTGAAGAGTTTCTCGCAACGTGTGATTTCAGAGCGTTCAACTGCCGTACGAGGGCGGTAGTATTGCTCCGGTACCTTATTCAATACAATCTGCGAACTTAAATTAAGTTTCATAATGATTATTTTTTAGTTGAAAAAGTTTAATTATTGGTGAGGTGGTGTGATGGTGAGGTGGTGAGATGGTGAGATGTTGAGATGGTGAGATGGTGAGATGGTGTGATGGTGAGATGGTGAGATGGTGAGATGGTGAGATGTTGAGATATGTAATGTCACCACCTCAACATCTCACCATCTCACCATCTCAACATCTCAACACAACAACATTCTACACTCAACATCTCAACACAACAACATTCAACTACGGACGGCATGCCGTAGTTGTAGCCCACTTCGACGGTTTCGGACCCATTACGAGTTCGAGCGTTCCGCCGTGGCGGATGTCGTTGAAGTCGACGTAAGAGTTCTTGAGAGTCTTGCCATTGAGGCGAGCGCTCTGCACGTAGATGTTCTTGTCGGAGTTGTTCTTTGCCACGACGGTGAAGGTCTTGCCTCCGCCCACGTTCACGGTAGCCTTGTCGAAGAGCGGAGAACCGATAACGAAGCGACCGCCAACGGGGTCTACCTGGTAGAGACCTACCGACGAGAGGATGTACCAAGCCGACATCTGACCTACGTCCTCGTTGCCAGAGAGTCCGTCGGGCTGGTCGAGATACATCTCGTTGAGCATCTTGCGCAGCATCGGAGCAGCCTTATCGGGGCGTCCTGCGTAGTTGTACATATATATAACATGGTGGCTCGGCTCGTTGCCGTGAGCATACTGACCAGTCATGCCCGACATATCAGGCGAAGCGTTGTCGCCAGCCCAGCCTTCAACGAAGAAGAGCGAGTCGAGTTTAGACATGAATGCCTTGTCTGATCCGAAGAGCTTGATGAGCCCCTTCACGTCGTGAGGCACGAGGAAGGTGTACTGCCATGCGTTGCCCTCGGTGTAGTCGTTGGTGCGGTGCTCGGCGAAGAACGGGTTGAACGGCAGGCGGAACTTGCCGTCGGTGCCTACAGCGCGGAGGAAGCGAGTCTCCGGATCGTAGTATTTCTTGTAAGAACGAGAGCGGTTGAAGAAGTACTCGTAGTCGTCCTTCTTGCCCAACAGCTTAGCCACCTTAGCCACACCGTCGTCGGCAGCGCAGTATTCGAGCGCCTTCGCAACGGTTTCGTTCTCGGGTTCGAGGTTCCAGGGTATGTATCCATGCTTCTTGAGCAGACCGAGCGAGCGTATGTCCTTCATCTGTGTAGCCTTCAGAGCCTCAAGCGCCAGCTCCTTATCCTCTACGAAGCCCTTCATGGTGAGGTCGGCGAGCACGATTGCGCCCGGGTTGCCCACCATACAGTCGGTCTCTGAGCCCATGAGATGCCATACCGGCAGACGGCCCTGCTGTTTGTAGATATTGAGGAAGGTCTGGGCGAAGTCGCGCTGCATCTCGGGGAAGGCAACCGTCATGAGCGGATGAGCCGCACGGTATGTATCCCAAAGCGAGAGCGTGGTATAATTGGTGAAGTCTGCCTTATGCACCTTGCCGTCGGCGCCGCGATACTCGCAGTCTACGTCGTTGAACTTAGAGCAAGAGGTCATAAGATGATACATCGCGGTGTAGAAAACGCGCTTCTTTGTGCGGTCGTTGGTCTGTATCTCGATGCGGGCGAGTTCGCGGTTCCAAGCCTCATCAGCCTGCTTAACGGCTGCGTCGAAGTCCCAACCTGCCAACTCTGCCTGCATGTTCAGCTTAGCCTTGTCGATGCTCACCGGCGAGAGCGCCACCTTCACGAGCAGCGGCTTGGTGTTGTCGGCTACAGACACAACGACGCGCTCCATCGAGTCGAGACGATGGACGGTGACGGGCTGCGAGAAGTCGATAGAGAAATAGATGCGGCGGTCGGCTGCCCAACCGTTTGAGCGGCGGAAACCGGTGAGGCGTGTAGCGCTCTCCTGCGTGAGCAGGCAGTCGTTGAGCTTATCCCAACCGATGCATTGCGAGAGGTCGAGTGCGAGCTGAGCCTTTGCGCCGTTCTTGAAGGTATAGCGATGGAAACCGCAACGTTCTGTGGCAGTAAGCTCCACAAGCACGTTAGGGTCGGTGAGCTGCACCGAGTAGTAGCCCGGATGCACCTTCTCTGCCTCGTGCTTGAAGCGTGTGGAAGTCTGCTTGAAGTCCTTCACGGGCAGGAACGCAACGTCGCCGAGGCAGCCAATGCCAGTGCCCGAGAGGTGCATGTGTCCGAAACCGATAAGCTCGTCATCGTCATAGTAGTAGCCAGAGCACCAGTCCCAGCCGCGTGTAGGCTCGGTAGGACCGAGCTGAACGAGTCCGAAAGGCACGTTGGCGCCCATGAACGTGTGGCCATGACCGCCCGTTCCGACATATTGATTTACGTATTGCGTGAGATTTTGAGTCGCAGCGGTAGCGGCTGTAACACTAAAGCATACAGCAAGTAGCGCGACAGATAAGAGTCGTAATAGATAATTTGTTCTCATAAAATTAGTATTTAGCAATTGCAAAAATACTGATTTTTATGCTTGAATCGCTATTATTGACGGCATAAAATGAAGCTGTAACATACAAAAGATGTTAAATAGAAAAGGCGTGCGCAACTGAGTATATATATAATAGGTGTAGAAAGAAGCTATTTGCGTACTTTTGCAGCGGAATTAATAAACAAGATCATGAAGAAAAAAACACTTGCCATCGACACCCCTTTCCAGAAAAGCGATGCATACGGCGCATTGAGTATGCCTGTCTACCACACGCTTGCTTACGAGTTCGCTGACGCCGACGTGATGTCGGACGCTTTCTGCGGACGTATCGAGGAGCCCGACTACTCGCGTGTGATGAATCCTACAGTAAACTATCTCGAACTCAAGATAAAGGCGCTGACCGGTGCCGACCGTGTGACGGCGATGTCGTCGGGCATGGCAGCCATATCGGGCGCACTCATCTCGCTCGTGGAGCAGGGCAAGAACGTGGTGTCGTCAAGACACATGTTCGGCAACACCTACTCGCTGCTGACAAAGACGCTGCCGCGATTCGGCGTGACAACGCATCTGTGCGACCTGACGAATCTCGACGAGGTGCGCCGCGCCGTGGACGATGACACCTGCTGCATCTTCCTCGAAATAATCACCAATCCGCAGCTTGAGGTGGCTGACCTCTCGGCGTTGGCTGAGATTGCACACGAACATAACATTCCGCTCGTGGCTGACACCACGGCTATTCCGTTCACCGAGTTCAACGCTCACGAACTGGGCGTGGACATCGAAGTGGTTTCTACCACGAAGTATCTCTCTGGCGGCGCCACTTCGCTCGGCGGCATCGTCATCGACTACGGCGGATTCCCCGAGTTTGCTCGCCGCCTGCACGACGAGATGCTGTTCAACCTCGGCGCTTACATGACGCCGCACGTGGCTTACATGCAGAACCTCGGACTGGAGAATCTGAACGCACGATACGCCATGCAGGTGCGCAACACGGAGTATCTTGTGAATGCACTGCGTGGGTTGGAGCAGATAAAGAGCGTCAACTACGTCGGGCTGCCCGACAATCCGTACTATGCTTTGGCGCAGCGTCAGTTCGGCAAGACTGCGGGCTGCATGTTCACTATCGACTTGGAGTCGAAGGAGGCTTGCTTCCGCTTCATCAACAAGCTGAAGCTGGTGCACCGCGCCACGAATATCTTCGACAACCGCACGCTCGCCATCCACCCTGCCAGCACCATCTTCGGTCCGTTCACCGACGAGCAGCGCGCAGCGATGGACGTACTCGACACGACAATTCGCATCTCTGTGGGTCTGGAGGACATGGACGACATCGTGGAGGACTTCCGTCAGGCTTTGTAATCAGGGGGTGCACCCCCTAAAAAAGAAAACTATGAAATACGATTTTGATAAGGTTGTCGACCGCTCTGGGTCGGGCGACCTGAAGCACGAGGTGCTTGCAGAGAGATATGGCAGAGGCGACCTGCTGCCGCTTTGGGTGGCGGACATGGACTTCGAGACGCCGCAGTTTATAACCGACGCGCTGCGCAAGCGTCTCGAACACTCGCTGTTCGGCTACACGATATTGCCGCGCGACTACTGGCAGACGGTGGCTAAATGGATTGAGGACCACCATCAGTGGCGTGTCGACGAGCAGTGGATGCGCTTCATACCGGGCATCGTGAAGGGCATCGGCTTCGTCATCAACGTGTTCGTGAAGGAGGACGAGAAGGTTATCATTCAGCCGCCGGTGTATCACCCGTTCCGACTGACGCCTGAGGGCAATCACCGCAAGGTGGTGTACAACCCGCTTAGGGAGAACGCCGACGGATCGTACTCGATGGACTTTGAGAATCTGGCGGAAGTGGCTGACGAGAAGTGCCGCGTGCTCATACTCTCCAACCCGCACAACCCGGCGGGCATAACATGGGATACAGACACGCTGCGCCGTCTTGCCGACTTCTGCTCTGAGCATAACATCATCGTCATCAGCGACGAGATTCACTCCGACATGGCTATCTTCGGCAACAAGCATGTGCCGTTCGCATCGGTTTCTGAGACGGCTGCGCAGTGTAGCATCACGTTCGGCGCTCCGTCTAAGACGTTCAACATTGCGGGCATCGTGAGCTCGTGGTGCATTGTGCCGAACGAGAAGTTGCGCCGCCCGCTGTTCGAGTGGATGACGGCTAACGAACTTGATGACCCACATCTGTTTGCACCTATCGCTACTATGGCTGCGTTCAAGAACGGTGAGGAATGGCGTCAGCAAATGCTGGCGTACGTGGAGCAGAACATTCTGTTCGTTGAGGAGTTCCTCAGCAAGCACCTGCCACAGATTAAGGCCGTGCGACCGCAGGCGTCGTTCTTAGTGTGGCTCGACTGTCGCGGCCTGCATCTCGACCACGACCAGCTCATTGACCTCTTCGTAAACCGTGCACGCCTGGCTCTCAACGACGGCGAGATGTTCGGAAAGGAAGGCAAGGGTTTTATGAGAATGAATGTTGCGACGCCGAGAAGCGTGCTGAAGGAAGCGCTGGAAAGACTTGTTTTAGTTGAGAATTGAAAGTTGAAAGTTGAGAGTTATGATTACCTTGAGAACTCGCTCTTATCTTTGAAAGCTGCAGAACATATCATAACTCTCAATTCTAAATTCTCAACTCTCAACTAAAACAACTCTCAACTCTCAATTCTCAATTCTCAACTAAAGAATTATAAAAAACAAAACCGCCGAGCATCACTGCTTGGCGGTTCTTAAACTCTTTTCTTGATTTATCAAACAATTACAAACTGCTTCTTATAAATTTAAACTACACCTCTGCTCCTATTAGAACAGAAAATGTACTCACTTAGTTTTCTTGTTGTTTCTGTTGGTATTGCAAAAGTAGTAACTTTTTTCATACCTTCAATTCCACTGCGTAAAAGAGAAATGTCAAATTGTAAAAACCTTTGATTTTCGTCAAATTACTCCAGCTTTTGACTGTTTGACACCCTGATTTTACCGTTTGACGCTCTAAACTCTATCGGACTCATGCCTTCTCGTTGCACAAAAGCACGGCGGAAAGTGGACAACGAATTGAAACCGGAGTTCATCGCAATGGTTTCGAGCGTGTCGTCGGTGGAGTGAAGAAGCAGTTTTGCGTGGTGTATGCGATAATCATTTACGAAGTCGTAGAAAGTACTTTCGCAGTTCTGGTTGAAATACTGCGAGAGGTAGGTGCGGTTGGTGCCGAGGAGCATGGCAAGCTCCGAAAGACGCAAGCGCGGATTGAGATAGACATGCTCCTTCTCGAAGAGCAGATACATGCGCTCGGCGAAGGCTGCCTCCTGCTGCAGCTTGAGTTCTTCGGGTTCCGGTTCAACGGGTTGTTCAGCAACGGGCTGCGGTTCTGCCACAGTTTCCGCTACGCTTTCGGGCTGTGTGTGCGCATGTGGAGCATTCTGGTCGGCTCCGGCTGCCTCCAGAGGCGCCATCGCCTTGTCGAGGTCGTTCTCGGCTGCATCGAGGTTAGTCTCGGCATTGTCCTCAGACGGTTCTACGAAGTACGACTTCACGGCGTTGATAACCACCGACTGGCGATAGAAGCAGAAGCAGGCGGCTATCCACATCACGAGTGAGTTGAAGAGGAAGATGTTGTCGTATCGCACGCCCGACGCCATACTGTCGTACACCCATAGCATGAGCAGACAGAAGAAGAGCAGGATGACGCCGCGCAGCCAGTGGAGGTTGATGTATTCGGCGTAGGAATACTCCTCCTTGAGCGCACGCTCGAAGCGCGGCAACTCTCGCAAAGCCCACAGAGCGATGAAGACGGCGCAGAGGATGGCGGCGAAGTGCATGGCATGATAGGCAAGCGGCACGGGATGCACCCAGAATGTCACCATCAGGACGACAAACGGAATGTAGAAACAGAACGCCCTACTCCAGTTCATCCACAACGGACGGCAGGCTTCTACGAGCACAATGGCGTACATGGGCAGCGTGAGCAGGTCGATGCTCGACGCATACTGTTCCTCAAGACGCGAACCGTAGTAGGTGTTGCCGATGAATATGAGGTCCTTCACATACTGCGCCACAATGGTGAGCATAAGCACACTCACGTATATCTTCAAACGGCTGCAATGTCTGTAGAAGAACATACATGCCATTACAAGATGGAACATTATGTTTGCGCCCTATAAGAAGTATAATAAATGACTACCTATCATATAACTATATACAGAGATTCGTGGTTTATTAATAAATATAGTGAGTGTTGTACTGCAGTTGTTTGATAACAATCTCTAAAGATATTGGCAAAGATAAAGAGAATAATTTAATTTCACCGAATTTATATGGCGTTTTTTTCTAAAAGTCTGCGAAATGGGACAAAAAAGCACGATTTCATCGAAGGTTTGACGGAATGGACTTCCACAGAATACGCAGAACTCACAGAATTTATTACTGAGTATTCTCCCACAGATTTCACGGAAATACACATATTGTTAGGGTGCGGATAATAAAAACGACGAAATACGCTCACGTCAAAGATGGCGAAGTCGCCGATAGTATTGCCGTTGAGCACAACGTTCTTGCTACGTTTTTCCCAACACTTTTCCACCGACAGCGGACGGAATCCAATCGGACGGCGAACGCGAACGGTGGCACACTTAGGGGGTGCACTTGTCTCCGCTCGGCTTTGCCGCTTGCCAGAGCAAGAAGTGCACCAACCGAGCAAGAGCTGCACCCTCTGCGAGTGTGTCAAAACTACAATGAATGAAAAGTCAGCGGTCTTATGTCCAGTGCGGGCATCCTCATCCTTTGATATTACACCTCGTGTTTCAGCGTCTGAAATTGTTTCTTTCAGCATGTTGAGACGTTCCTTCACGGCAGGCATATTGGCTGTTGCCGTGTCAGCTTCTACTACAGCCACAATTGTTTTGGCTGCATTCATGATAGAAGAGTATTTCTTCTCTTTAGGAAGCTCGGGCAGTTCAATACTGTCATCTACAGAATTTACGACCTTGATAACAGCCTTGCAATAATATTCCAAATTCTTTGCTGCACTAATAGGATTGGAACGTGAAAGCGTATGGGTTGCATCAACGATAATAGTTTTGGATTTGAGAACCCCTACTTAAATAGCAATAGAAACGGTCTTTTTGATGAGTAAATCCAATAATTCTATATCCTTCAGGCGAAGCCGACGGAATTTGGTCAATGAACTTGGATTAATCAAGTTAGTCTCCTCAGGAGTTAATCCCAAGAAATACTTAAACGACATATCATAGCGAGCACGTTCTACAACATCAACGTCCGATACATTATAAATCACCTTCAAAAGGAGATATTTGAACATACGTATAGGACTCTCTGCCGTACGCCCATTATCATGACAGTACTTGTCCTGCAATTCTTGGTACACAAAACAAAAGTCCACCAGATCGTTTATCTGTCGGAGCAGGTTGTCTTTGGGGATTATCAAGTCATACAAACTTGAATAATCACTGAATGATATGGTCTGTTGTTGCTGTAACATAATCTCGTATTATGCATAAAGGTACAAAAAATATTGCACATATGAAACTTTTGGGTACACAATTTCAAAGATCGAATATATTTGAAATACGACTAATAACAAAGCAATCATTTTAATAGTTCACATCAAAAACTCTTGGTTTACTCGAAGGTAAGCATCGAGGACTCCATGTATATCCATCGGACATCGAACGCGATCCGATCAGATTCCGTCCGCCGCCCGATCGGATTCCGTCCGCTGCCCGATCGGATTCCGTCCGCCGCCCGATCGGATTGCGTTCGGGTGACGATGACTTTTCGTGAGGTTTTACTGCGAAAATATAAAAACATGAGGGGCATACATGGTGCTGCGGAGGCCGGAGACCTCCGCTACTTGTTTGCTAAAAGCCGCTGGGCGAAAGGAAGTGCATCGGTTCGCCCGTGATGGGGTGACGGAACGTGAGTTCGGCGGCGTGCAGGTACATACGGTCGGCGCGCTCTGTGCCGTAGAGGGGGTCGCCGAGAATAGGACAGGCGAGACCTAAGGGATGGGCGCAATGCACGCGGAGCTGATGCGTGCGACCGGTTTTAGGATAGAGGTGGACAAGGGTTCGGCCCTTGTCCACCTTTTTTGTTGTGTACGCCACGGCAGTATTCGCATCCACTGCCCTCACCTCTACTATATTATATAATGTTAGTGCGGGCTTGCCGTGCTCCATGTCCACACGCTGGCGCGGACGGTCGTTGATGTCGGCGATGAGGGGCAGAGAGATGGCTTCCAAGCAGCCTGACGGCTGCGTGGAAGAGTTTTGAGTTTTGAGTTTTGAGTTTTGAGTTGGCACGCCGCTGAGCACAGCCTCGTAGCGCTTCACGGTCTCGCGACTGGCGAACTGACGCTGCAACTCTACATACGCCTGCTCGGTGCGGGCAAGCACAAGGAGTCCGCTCGTGTCCATGTCGAGGCGGTGGGCGGCTTTGAGGAATTTTGAGTTTTGAATTTTGAGTTTTGAATTGTTTGCGAAGTATTCTTCTACGCTGATATTCGCCGAGTCAGAGAATTCCGACCTCACGCTCTCCACCTTTCCCGGCACCGACAGCATGCCCGCCGGCTTGTCAACCACCATTATATACTCGTCTGCGTACAGCACGCGCGGCTCGGCGGTGTGCCGCTTCTGCGCGAGTGGATTGGGCGCCACGTCGAGCCCCTTGAGCATGTGCGTGAGTATGGGCAGACACTTCGAGCGGCAGGCAGGATAGTAGTGCAGGTGGTGGCGAATCTCGGACGCAGGCGACTCGCCCCACCAGAACTCTGCCATGCAGACGGGGCGCAGGCGGTGCAGGTAGGCGTATTGCAGGAGCTTCGGCGCACAGCAGTCGCCGGCTCCAGCTGGGGGCATGGCGTGCGTGTACTCGCGGAAGATGCCGATAAGGTCGCGCTCCTCGCCCTTGGCGTTGAGCATGCGATAAGCCGCGAAGAGCCAGCGCTGCAGCTCGTCGCTCATCTGCTTGCGCTTGCGCTGAAGCGATTTTAAGAATGTGGAATGTGGAATGTGGAGTGTGGAGTTGGCTTGCTCCATCGCCTTGCGACGCCGGCGCAGTTCGGCCTTCATAAACTGACTCTCGCGTATCATCTCCGCCTGCTCCTCCTCGCTCAGCGACTCGCCACTCTTGCGGCGTGCGTCGCGTCGCACCTTCGCTGCGTCCACCTCAGCCTTGAACGCGTCCACCTCATCCTGCAAGCGCTTCTTCGTCTGCTCGTGCTGCGCCACGCTCTGCAGATACTCCGGGTCGTGTTCAATGGCTGCAATCTCACGGTTGATGGCGCTTATCTCGCGCTCCGTACGCTTGAAATGGCCGTCGGGCTGCTGCGCGTCGAACACGGGCGGCACGAAGTAAGGCCAGTCGTTCCTGCCGCCAAGCAAACCCGAATAGGCGGCAAGGAAACCGCGCTGCAATGCGCCCTCCTCGTCTTCATACTCCACAACGAGCACACCGAACATCTTGCCGCAACCCTTCTCCGTGCTCATCAGGTCGGCATCGGCGATGTAGCGCTGCAGCTCCAGCGACGCAGCCTCAGCAAGCGGGTCTACTTCGTAGCAGAACGGATAGGTGAACTGGCGGGGTGAGGGAATGGAGACGTTGAGAGTGTGGAGCATTTTTGAATTTTGAGTTTTGAGTTTTGAGTTTTGAATTGATTGCAAAGTTATTGAATTTTACAAATTGTAGGGCTTAACACATCGGTTTTTCGATAATTTTATCTACATTTGCATTATTGAATACCCAAGACTAAACATCTCAATTAAATATCCGAAAGGTAACAATTAAAAATTAAGAATTAAAAATTAATAATTACAGCAATGAGTACACTCAAAAAAGACTTCGCCTCTAAGCTTCTCGAAGTAAAGGCCATCAAGCTTCAGCCCAACGATCCGTTCACATGGGCATCAGGTTGGAAATCTCCGTTCTACTGCGACAACCGCAAGACCCTCTCGTTCCCTTGGTTGCGCTCGTACGTTAAGCTCGAACTCGTTCACACCATCCTCGAGCACTTCCCCGAGGCAGAGGCTGTGGCAGGCGTAGCTACCGGCGCTATCGCTCAGGGCGCACTGGTTGCCGACGAACTCAACTTCCCGTACGTCTACGTGCGCTCTAAGGCCAAGGACCACGGCATGCAGAACCTCATCGAGGGCGAACTGCCGGCTGGCGCTAAGGTGGTTGTCGTAGAAGACCTCATCTCTACCGGCGGAAGCTCGCTGAAGGCTGTTGCAGCTCTGCGCGAGGCAGGCTACCAGGTAGTGGGCATGGTGGCTTCTTACACATACGGCTTCCCGATTGCAGCTCAGGCTTTTGCCGATGCTGACGTACGCCTCGAAACTCTCACCGACTACGACCACGTCGTAGAGCAGGCTCTTGAGACTGGTTACATCAAGAACGAGGACGTAGAGCTGCTGCACGAGTGGCGCAAGGACCCGGCTAACTGGAAGAAGTAATAAGATGGTGTGGTGGTGAGATGGTGAGATGGTGAGATGTGATGGTGTTGCAATGTGATGTTGTAATGGCGAGAGTAGTCTCAACATCTCAACGCCTCAACATTTCAACATCCATTCTCACCACCTCAACATTTTTCGAAGAAAAAACACATGACAACATTCGAAAGTACAATACGACAGATCAACTATCCGCAGCAGAATGTCTACAACAAGCTCAGCGACCTCAGCAACCTGCAGGCTCTGAAGGAGCGCTACGAGCTGATGAAGGACACGATGCCCGAGGAGGCGCGCCAGCAGGCGGAGAAGATTAAGGATATGACGTTCGACGCCGACTCGCTCTCTGTCAACGTGCCGCCGGTGGGATCAATCCGCCTGCGCATCGTAGACCGCGACGAGCCGAAGTGCATCAAGTTCGAGAGCGAGCAGAGCCCCATCCCGTTCAACTTCTGGATTCAGCTGCTGCCCGTCACCTCCACAACATCGAAGATGAAGCT
>ULXQ01007690.1_pt1 | contig 15858 bp, 9 predicted proteins | sample 1961481 | NCBI WGS metagenome assembly ULXQ01 (sample SAMEA4835843, study PRJEB28245) | human gut metagenome | biome: gut microbiome; material: fecal sample | place: Denmark | collected 2008 | reverse complement strand
CTCATATTTATCAACTTAAATTAATTCCGCCAACGGGTTAATTTATGAAGAAAAAAAAGTACGACCGACCTTTTGTCGAAGTATTGACGCTTGAGACAACCAGAGGCATGATGTTTGACCTCTCCAAAGGAGACGGAAATCCGGGAGAAGTCCATTCAATGAAACGTCCTGGACCGAGTAGCCCCAATTGGGAGGACGATCTTGACGAGGCTGTTGACGATTGCGACTCAAGCGAATTTAGTTATTGCAATTAATCCCATCGATTTTTGTGGTGAACCCCATTGGCGTTCCCATTCTATTTTTGATTTTTCTATTAAACCTTTATTAATATGAATTTGTTATACACATTGGCGCTGACTTCCGTGTATATCTACAACTCGCTGGGACAGTACCTCTCGGTGGGCAAAGATGGCAAGCCAGCGATTTCAGACAAGCCGGTTGCTATGGAGGTCTCTAAGGCAACAGAGACTCCATCTAATAAAGACGCCGGTCGCGTAAACTTTGACGGCAAAGACATCAAGTGGATATTAAAGTCGTCTGCCAACGGCACTTACACATTAGGCTATCAGGATAGCGACGCCTACTCTACTGCCTTTGTCTACACACAGAATGGCACACTTGCCACTTCGTACGAGGAGCCAGCTGCGACTTTTGAGTCTGCACAGTGGAAGGTTTCTACAGAAGCTCTTAAGCAGCAGACAGTGACGCTCGACGAGGCGCAAAACTATGTGCGTCCTACATTCACCGGATCTTATGTAGACGTCACTTTGAAGCGCAAACTTTACACAGACGAATGGAACTCGCTTTGTCTTCCATTCCCTTTGTCGGCTGCACAAATTGCTGAACTTTGGGGCGATGGCACTAAAGTGGCAATACTCACCGGCGACTCTGAGACAAAACTCTCATTCTCTATTTGCGACAACATTGAAGCAGGCAAGCCTTGCTTGTTAAATCCTAAGAGTGTTAAGAGTGTTAATCAGGATTACACTTATGAGATTAAAGACATCGATGTTTCTACATGGGAGAACAACAGCGACCTTCAATATATTGTAGGAAGCACAAGAATGAAAGGGTTCTTCTCGCCGACAAAGATAAATAAAGGCTCTTACGTTATAGGTGAAGCTAACAAGGTATATCATCTCGTTTCAGACATGGAAGCAAAAGGCTTCCGTTGCTATTTCGAAGACATCGCAGGTGCAAGCCGTGTGCTCACTTGGGGCATAGACGACAACACAACGGGCATCGACGGCACTTTCGTAACGCCTGAGACTCCTAAGGTTGAAAACATATACACCGTCAACGGTCAGCTCGTGCGCCGCAACTCTACTGCTGCAGGTCTGGCTCCGGGCGTATATATCATGAACGGCATTAAACTCATCGTTAAATAAAAAAATACGACCCTATGAAGACATATATAAAACATCATTTTGCTGCGATAATAACGCTGCTCGTACTCGCTGCGACGCAAGCGTTCGCAGCGGAGACAAAGACTGACATCCCCACCGACTATACGCCAAACGGATCGTCGTTCTCTTATCAGACTGCGATTGACTTCCAGAAACAGACCTTCAAGGCTGTGCTCGACCTTAGCTCTTGCCAAAGCACCACAACACACGAGAACGTGCTCTCTATCGGCAATGATTTGCAGGGTGCAAGTGGATGGGGAGGCTCTGGCATCTACGTAATCCACATTTTCTATACTAAGAGCAGCAAGACTCTGCAGGTGAACTGCTTCAACGGTGATGTAAATGAGAAGAACGAGGGAGTTTTTACTTACCGTGAAGACTACACCAGCATCTCGGGCGAAACTACTATCGAGCTGAACTCGAACGGTCTGTATCTTAACAGCAAAAAGATTTGCGATGCATCAAATATCAGCAATCTGCTTGGTCTTTCGTCTATTCTCTACGGTAGCACTCAGGGCAACACACGCTCATGGGCTACATACAAGTCTGTAAGCCTTGTGACAGAAGAAACCACGGGTGGCGGCACTGTAACAGAAACAAAGTTTGTTACTCCTACCACGGGTAGCAACTACTACATTTGCCTTGGCAGTGATGCTACAAAGTGTCTTAGCGTTGCAAGCCAGTCACGAAGCACAAGCATTAATGTTAGTACACTTGTCAAAGGAACCACTACTCAGACATGGAATGTATTAAACAGTAAGAGCTCTGACTATCCATACCACTTCAAGAGCCTCGGATCTATCTTTGCTATAGACATGGCGGGAGCCAACGACACACCTCCACTTATCTGGGATAGTGAATACGATTACAAAAATGGTAGTGAATCAAACGTAAACCAGGAATGGAACTTGGAAAGCGCTGGCAACGACACATATTATCTGGCTTGCTACATAAAACCACATGACTATTCGTTGATTAAAAAAGTTTATTACTTGGCAGTAAACAGCGCTGGCACAGGTCTTACTAAGACAACATCTAAAACATCAGCTACAGCCTTCGGCTTCGTCAAAGCAGACGCCACGTCTGGCGGTGGCACAACTTCTGGTGGCGGTACTGGCGGTGGCAGCACAACCTCTCCTAACCATGGTTCGTTCGATGTTAGCTGGATAAGCAATCAGAACAAGGTGAGCGACCATAAGGAGGACGCTCACGCTACATTCATACCTTACGCTTCTGTAGACCAGATGAAGGCGGACGCTAAGCACTACGCAGAGCCTTGGCAGCAGCCCGACGAAAGCAAGGCTGAATATATCAACCTCAACGGAACTTGGAAGTTCAAGTATGTTCCTGGTACATCATCTGGTCCTGGCTCAAGCGATTTCTATGCAAGCACCTATGACGATAGCGGTTGGAAAAACATCCGTGTGCCGCTCTCTTGGGAAATGGCAAACTACGGCAAACCGGTATACACCAACGTAGGCTATCCGTTCCAAGACAAAGCTCCAAACGCAAACGTGGGTTGGACTCAATACGGTGTTACCGATCACAACGCAACGGGCTTCTATCGCCGCACCATCACTATTCCTGAGACATGGAAGGACAAGCGTGTGTTTGTACACTTCGACGGCGTATATAGCGCAGCCGTGGTATGGGTGAATGGCAAGTACGTAGGCTACTCGCAAGACTCTAACACCGACGCTGAGTTCGACATCACCGGCTTCGTAACTACCGGCGACAACCAGCTCTCGGTTCGTGTATATCGTTGGTGCGACGGTTCGTATCTCGAAGGTCAGGATATGTGGCACCTCTCTGGTATACACCGCGACGTATATCTCGTGGCTACTCCGAAGGTGTTCGTGTCTGACCACTACATCTCATCAACGCTCAACAACAATGCTACAAGCGGCAGCATGTCGGTGAAGCTGACTGTAGACAACCGCAACACCATCTCTACAACCAAGACTCTGCAGGTGTCGTTGCTCGACCGCGACGGCAAGCAGATTGCTACCGAAAAAGAGACTTACAACGGAACATCAACAGAAGAAAAGACCATCAAACTCAGCGGTCTCAACAACCTGCATCCGTGGAGCGCTGAAGACCCATATCTCTACACTGTCGTTGTAAGCCAGAAGGACGAAAACGGAGCAGAGGAAATGGCGTTCTCTACAAAGTACGGTTTCAAGACTGTGACTATCAGCAACAAGCAACTGCTCGTCAACGGCAAGCGCATCTTCGTTAAGGGCGTGAACACTCAGGACACTCATCCTGAATATGGTCGTGCTATCGACATGGAGACAATGCTCAAAGACATCAAGATGATGAAGCAGGCAAATGTAAACACAATACGTACATCGCACTATCCGCGCCAGCCGAAGATGTACGCCATGATGGACGCATTTGGTATGTATTGTGTGAACGAGGCAAACGTGGAATGTCACGGCAAACAGGGATTGGCAAGCAACAGCAGTTGGCAAACAGCCATCACCGACCGTGAGGTGCGTATGGTGAAGCGCGACCGCAACCACCCGAGCGTTCTCTTCTGGTCGTTGGGTAACGAGTGTGGCGCTGCAAGCGATTTCTCTTCTGCAAAAACAGAAATGAAGAAGTACGACAGCCGTCCTATCTTCTACTGCAACGAGGACTACAATGTCAGCTATTCAGACCTCCACTCTAACATGTACCCGACTGTCGATGCAACATCAAGCAAGTCGAACGGTGCTAACGGCAAACCTTACTTCATCTGCGAGTATGCTCACGCAATGGGTCAGGCTGTTGGTAACCTGAAGGAATACTGGGATGTAATTGAGAACAGCACTGGCATCATCGGTGGTTGTATCTGGGACTGGGTAGACCAGTCGGTTTACGACCCTGCAAGGCTTGTTAATGGTCAGAAGAAGAACGAAAACGGCTTCAACTACTGGATATCAGGCTACGACTGTAATTCAGTCTATACAAATTGGAGTCCGGCTATGGGCTTCCAGGGCAACTTCCTCAACAACGGTATCGTTACACCAGACCGCACATGGACTGGCAAGCTCTCTGAGGTGAAGAAGGTGTACCAGTACGTGAAGTTCAGCGACTTCAACACTTCTGCGAAGTCTGTAAACATCGCGAACAAGTATGCGTTTATGCCTATCTCGCAGGACAACTTCGAAATCGGCTATCGCGTGATGAAGGATGGATACTTGGTGGAGAACGGCAAGCTCGAAAGCTTCAACTCTATCGCTGCAGGTTCTTCTGCTACCGTAACACTGCCTATCCGGACATCTGTTGAGGGCAGTGCAGAGTATCTCGTAAACGTAGAGTTGCGCGTAAAGAAGCCTACTAAGGCTAACGTTGCCGACTGGACATCATGGGCAGAGGAAGGCTACAGCATCGCTGATGAACAATTCTCACTCTCTAAGCAGGACACCTCTAACGGCACAGCTAAGGGTACAGACGGCACAATGGGATTTCCAGTGCTACCAAGCTACACTTCTGCAGGTGGATCGTTGAACGTAAGCGGCAATACCGTATCTGGTACAGACAACAACGGTAAGGCTTATTCTATCGTGTTCAACTCGTCTGGCAAGATGACCTCATGGACATACGACGGCAAGGACCTTATCAATGCAGGTCCTGACTTCAACAGCTATCGTAAGGTGGACAACGACCGCGGCTTCAGTCCAACGTTCAGTCCTTCGTCAAGCATGAGCGTAACAAGCTCACTTATAAAGAGCGGTAACAATGCAACGATGTCTGTTAATGGTTCGGCTACGAACTGCAGCTACACCGCCGACTACACATTCTACCCTGACGGCACTGTAGACATGAATGTAACCTTCTCGCCAAGCGGAGAACTCGCCCGCATCGGCTTAGGTATGCAGTTCGCTTCAGGCTTCGAGAACGTAGAGTTCTATGCCCGCGGTCCACGTTCTAACTACAGCGACCGCAAGACGGGTTCTTATCTCGGACGCTTCACAACGACGGTAGACGACATGGTTGATGAGATGATTCACCCGCAGACATTCGGCGACCACGAGGACTTGCGTGAGCTGATTCTCACTAACAAGACCGCAGGCGTGCAGCTCGGCGTAAAGGTGGGCGGACGCGCTTCGTTCTCGCTCTCTCACTACGACGAGAGCAGATGGTGTACATCAGGCGACTCGATGTGGAGCTCTAAGCTCCACTGGTACGACCTGACACGCAACCCGCAGGTTTACGCTCACTTCGACTATATGCAGCGCGGTTTGGGCAACAACTCTTGCGGTGGCGACGGATGCCTGTCACAATATGAGTGTCCGTCATGGGGCAACTACACCTACACATTGCGCTTCAAGCCTCAGTCGGCAGAAAGCGTTAATGTGGTGGCAGAGTAAATCACCTGAAACATATTTATATATAAAGACTCTCCCGATAGGTAGCAGGCAAATATCCTGAGCCTATCGGGAGAGTCTTTTTTTAAGTTTATATAACACTAATTCTGCGCCCCGTTTATCAGAAAACATGTATTTTCGCAGCGTTAACTTTTAAGCTACCAAAGAATGAAAACGACCGACTATCAACCTTTATTGGAACACATAAGAGAAGAGATTGAGATATACGCTAAAGAGGGCAAGCAGGCTGACTATATCCCAGCACTGGCGAATGTAGACCCTGACCAGTTCGGACTATGCCTGCACATGCTCGACGGCAGGACATACAGCATCGGGGCTTCCGACGTGAAGTTCTCGATACAGAGCATCGCAAAGGTGTTCTCGCTTGCCATCGCTCTGAGCATCTTGGGCAAGGATCTGTGGACGCGCATCGGAAAGGAGCCTTCGGGGTCGGCGTTCAACTCGCTTGTACAGTTGGAGTACGAGCATGGCAAGCCGCGCAATCCGTTCATCAACGCCGGCGCTTTGGTGACTGCCGACGTGATACTCTCGCATCTGGAGAACCCGAAGGAGTTCTTCCTGCGCTTCGTGCGCACCATCGCCGGCAACGAGGACATCAACTTCTCGGAGGAGGTGGCGCAGTCGGAGCTGAGTTGCAGCTATCTGAACGCTTCTATCGCCTATCTGCTGAAGCATCACGGCAATCTGCATAACGACGTGAACGATGTGCTGCAGTTCTACAGCACTATCTGCTCGCTGGAGATGAGCTGCGAGGACCTCTCGCATGCGTTCATGGCGTTTGCAAAGAGCAACGAACCTTTCTCGCATGCCGGCGTGAACCTTACTATCTCGAGGGTGAAGCGCATCAACGCCATCATGCAGACGTGCGGCTTCTACGACGAGGCGGGCGACTTCGCGTTCCTCGTGGGGCTGCCTGGCAAGAGTGGCGTGGGCGGCGGCATCGTGGCGCTCTACCCGTCGCGCTACTCGATAGCGGTGTGGAGTCCGAGACTCAACTCGAAGGGCAATTCTATCATGGGCATGAAGGCTCTGGAGCTGTTCACATCAGAAACAGAGGAGTCCATATTCTGATGTTCTCCCACGGATTGCACTTGTAGGAGTCTCAGTAGCAATAATATCCCACGGAATACGCAGAATTCACAGAACCTCCTGCTGAGATATTCTCCCACAGATTGCACAGATACACACAGAGGGTTAGGCTGCGTAGAATCAACAAGCGGATTTTAGCTGCGTAAAGTTTAATCCGTTTAATTCGTTGTTACAAATCTCAGAAAGAAAATCCGCTTATGCGCAAGGTCCAGCAAGGGAAAGCGAAGAAAATCGGGAAACGAGCAGTATAATCGAAAGATTTTGACTAACTTTGTCAATCGGCAAAACGTGTATTAAAAGAGATAATGACAGAGAAGATTTATTATAAATTCATACAATTCGCCCTGGGCACGTACGAGGGAAAGGAGTTTCTGGACGGGTCGGCGCTGAACGGCTTCGACTGGCAGCGCTTCTACGACTTCGCCAAGAAGCAGACGCTGGTAGGAATCATCATGGAGGGCATATCGCGACTGCCGAAGGCGGTAGCACCCAAGCAGGGACTGCTTATGAACTGGTTCATGATGAGCCAGAATATAAGCCGCAAGAACCTTATGCTCAATGAGGCTACGGTCGGCGTATATAATAGAGTGAAGGCGGCGGGCTACGACTGCTGCATTCTGAAGGGTCAGGCGAACGCGGCTATGTACGCAAACCCTGCGGCGCGCATGCCGGGCGATGTGGATATGTGGGTGGACGCATCGCGCGAAGAGATAAGACAACTGGCGCAAACGCTGGCTAAGGAGAACGGACGGATTGACGAGGAGAGCTACAACCACATTGCGCTCACGACGAACGACATATCGGTAGAGCTGCACTATACGCCGGGCTTCATGGCAAACTTCACGTACAACCGCCGCTTGCAGCAGTGGTTCCGCAAGAGCATCGACGCACAGTGCCGCAACATGATAGCACTGCCCGACGAGGCGGGCGAGGTGGCTGCGCCTACTGCCGACTTCAACGCTGTCTACCAGCTCTACCATCTCTATCACCATTACTTCTACGAGGGTGTGGGACTGAGACAAGTGGTGGACTATTACTATGTAATTTTGAATTTTGAATTAGGAGTTTTGAATTGTCGCTTACGCGATGAGGAGTTGAAGAATTGTGAATTGGAAAGTCAAAACTCAAAATTGAATAATTCAAAATCGGCAAAGCCGACAATTCAAAATTCAAAACTCAAAACTCAAAATTCTCTGACTCGTCTCGGCTTATGGCACTTCGCCGGCGCAATGATGTACGTGCTGCACGAGGTGCTGGGCTTGCCAGAGGAGAAGATGATTGCGCCGATGGACAAGAAGCGCGGAGAGATGCTGCTCAACGACATCCTATGCGGCGGCAACTTCGGACATCACGACGAACGCCATGCCTGGGGCCGCGACACCTACGACGGCAACGGCTTCAAGCATGGCGCTCTTGGACACAATCTGCTGCGACTGCACCGCGACCTGCGACTGCTAAGATACTATCCGTCGGAGGCGCTGAGCGAGCCGATATTCAGGCTGTGGCATTATTACTGGCGCTGGAAGATACACCAATTATAATGGAAGATGGCTGGAAGATAACCCACTTTTTAGAGTTATTTTCCAGCCTTTATTGCTCTCACCACCAACCTATTACGCCATTTCTGGAAGATATGGCAGATTTTTTCACGTACTGGTTTATATATTAGACTCCTACGGTCTAAACCTTAAAATAATCCTGCAACTCGACAACAGCCTCAGCATCGTGGTTGTCGAGGTCTTTTATTATCACGCCGTGCTCAAGCAGCGCGATGCGTGTAGATATCTCCGTGGTGTGCTGCAGGTTGTGGCTCGACACAATAACCGTTGCACCCGTCTCCTTATTATATTCAACAAGAATCTTCTTCAGCATATTCTGGCTGCGCGGATCGAGGAAGTTGAACGGTTCGTCTAGAATAACCAGTTCGGGACGGTTGAGCAGCGCCGCTATGATGCCCACCTTGTGGCGATTGCCCGCAGAGAAGTCGCGTATGTACTTCTTCTGGTTGAGTATCTCGCCGCCCATCAACGGCTCGAAGTAGACAAGGCGTTCCGCAATCTGCTCCTTCGTCATGCCCGACACACGACCGATGAAGTCAAAATATTCCTCCGCCGTGAGGAAGTCGATGAGGAAACCGTCATCGATGTACGCACCGGTATACGCTTTCCAGTCCTCGCTCAGCGCCGGATTGATAGGAGAGCCCCCTCCAACTCCCCCGTCGGGGGAGAGCTTGAGGCTGCTTGGAACAAGTTCAACGTCATCCGCAGACGGATGCATAGTAACAACGCCCTTGTCTGCCTTCAGAAGGTCGAGCATAAGGCGGAAAAGCGTAGTCTTGCCGGCACCGTTGTTGCCCACAAGACCAAGAATATCACCGTTGTTGATGGTGAAACTTTTAATGTCCACGGCAGTGTTCGTGCCGAAGTGTTTCTCAAGATTACTGAGTTCTATTTTCATATACTTCTAATTATTTACATTCTAACTCTTGCTTCAAGAACTTCGCCGTGTAGCTTTCTTTGCATTCAGCCACTTCCTCCGGCGTTCCCTTTGCGAGCAAGCGTCCGCCACCGCGTCCACCTTCAGGTCCCATGTCGATGATGTAGTCGGCGAGCTTTATCACGTCGAGGTTATGCTCGATAATAATCACCGTGTTGCCACGGTCGACCAGCTTCTCTATCACCTCCATCAGAATCTTTATGTCCTCGAAGTGCAGACCCGTTGTCGGTTCGTCGAGAATATAGAGCGTCTTGCCGGTGTCGCGCTTGCTGAGTTCGGTAGACAGCTTCACACGCTGACACTCGCCACCCGAGAGTGTCGTCGAAGGCTGACCCAACTTGATGTAACCCAAGCCCACCTCCTTCACGGTTTTTAATTTCTGCAGAATGTTAGGCACATTCTCGAAGAACTCTACAGCCTGATTGAACGTCATATCGAGTACGTCGGCGATGCTCTTTCCCTTGTAGCGCACCTCAAGCGTCTCACGATTGTAGCGCTTGCCGTGACACTCCTCGCACGGAACGAGCACATCCGGCAGAAAGTTCATCTCGATAGTGCGGTAGCCGCCGCCCTTGCATGTCTCGCAGCGTCCGCCCTTCACGTTGAACGAGAAGCGCCCCGGCTTGTAGCCGCGTATCTTCGCCTCGGGCAGATTGACGAACATGGCGCGTATGTCGTTGAACACGCCGGTATATGTAGCCGGATTGGAGCGTGGCGTGCGACCAATCGGCGACTGGTCTACATTCACCACCTTGTCTACATTATCTATGCCTTCGATACTATCGTATGGCATCGGCTTCTTCAGCGAGCGGTAGAAGTGCTGCGAGAGAATAGGCTGCAATGTCTCGTTGATAAGCGTCGACTTGCCCGATCCGCTCACGCCCGTCACCACGATGAGCTTGCCCAGCGGAAACTCTACGTCAACATTCTTCAGGTTGTTGCCCTTCGCACCGCGTATCACGATGCTCTTGCCGTTGCCCTCGCGTCGCTTGGCAGGTATCTCTATCTTACGCACTCCGTTAAGGTAGTCGGCGGTGATGGTGTGCTCCTTCAGCATCTGAGCGGGCGTTCCCTGGAACACAACCTCGCCACCACGAATGCCCGCCTTCGGACCAATGTCAACGATATAATCGGCATTGAGCATCATGTCGCGGTCGTGTTCTACCACAACCACGGTGTTGCCCATGTCGCGCAGCTCCTTCAGCGAGTGGATAAGACGATCGTTGTCGCGCTGATGCAGACCGATGCTCGGCTCGTCGAGGATGTAGAGCACGTTGACGAGCTGCGAACCGATCTGAGTGGCAAGGCGAATGCGCTGGCTCTCGCCGCCGGAAAGCGTTGCCGACTGGCGTGAGAGCGACAGATAGTCGAGACCCACGTCGAGCAGGAAGTTGATACGTGTCTTTATCTCCTTCAATATCTCCGTAGCGATAGTCTTCTGACGAGAGTCGAGGTGGGCTTCTGCCTCGTCTATCCACTGCTTGAGCTGCTGAATGTCCATCGCAGACAGCTCCGCAATGTTCTTGTCCCAGATGCGATACGACAGCGCTTCGCGGTTAAGGCGTGCGCCGTGACACTCAGGACACTCAGCCATAGCGAGGAACTGGTCAGCCCATTTCTGTCCGGCCTGCGAGTCATCGTTCTCCATGACGGTGCGCAGATACTTGATGACACCGTCGAACGTGCAGAAGTAGTCGCTCGATGTGCGCACCACGTCCTTGCTGATGCGTATCGTTTCGAGCGAACCGTACAACACCTCGTTGAGCGTGTCCTCTGGTATCTCGCTCACCGGCGTCTTCAGCGTACACTCAGCCGCTTCGAGAATGGCTCCAATCTGCCAGAATATCATCTGGTTCTTATACTTGCCCAGCGGAACAATGGCACCCTCGTATATAGACAGCGAGTCGTCGGGTATGACCTTCTTCATGTCAATCTCGTTGACATAGCCCAAGCCCTTGCACTTTCTGCAGGCACCCTCGGGCGAGTTGAACGAGAACATATTGGGTGCAGGGTCGCGGTAAGAGATGCCCGACGTAGGGCACATCAGTCGCTTTGAGAAGTTCTTTGCCACGCCCGTGTCCTTGTCGAGAATCATAATCTGTCCGTCGCCCTCGCGCATTGCCGTAGCGACAGTCTTGCGCAGGCGGTCGTCGAAGCCGTCGCGCATCTGCATCTTGTCTATCACCACCTCAATGTTATGGTTCTTGTAGCGGTCGGTCTTCATGCCGCTTCTTATCTCCGTAATCTCTCCGTCGATGCGCACGTAGAGATAGCCCTTGCGACGAAGTGTCTCGAAGAGTTCGCGGTAGTGGCCCTTGCGCTGCCTTACGAGTGCAGCGAGTATGTATATGCGCTTGCCGGCATAGTCGGAGTTGATCATCTCAATGATGCGCTCCTCCGTATACTTCACCATCTTCTCGCCCGTAACGTAGCTGTAAGCCGTTCCGGCGCGAGCATAGAGCAGACGCAGATAGTCGTATATCTCGGTCGTTGTGCCCACGGTAGAGCGTGGGTTCTTGTTGGTTGTCTTCTGTTCGATTGATATAACCGGACTCAGACCGGTTATGTTGTCGACATCGGGGCGCTCCATTCCGCCAAGGAAGTTGCGTGCGTATGCCGAGAACGTGTCGATGTATCGGCGCTGACCTTCGGCGTATATCGTGTCGAAGGCAAGCGACGACTTGCCAGATCCGCTCAGTCCGGTGATCACCGTGAGCGAGTCGCGTGGTATCTCCACGTCAATGTTCTTCAGGTTGTGGACGCGTGCGCCCCAAACGTTTATCTTTTCTCCCATAGAGAGTTGAGAATTTTGAGTTTTGAGTTTTGAATTATCGGCAGAGCCGATTGTGAATTAATGAGTTGTGAATTGTGAGTTGTGAGTTGTGAATTGTGAGTTGTGAATTCAAAATTAAGAAATTCAAAATTCAATAACTCCTAATCGGCGGAGCCGACAATTCAAAACTCAAAATTCAAAATTCAAAACTATCATTCCGTTGGATTCACCCCATTGCTTTCGGTATAGCCACGCAGCAGGTTCACATCCTTCTTGATGTTATACTTTCTTCCGTCGGCTCCCTTCGCCTTCACGAGCACGAAGTAGACGCCCTGCTTCACATCCTTGCCGTTGAACTTGCCGTCCCATCCGCCAGCAGGGTCGTGCCATTCGTATATCTTCTGTCCCCAGCGGTTGAAGATGTAGGCGTCGAACTCCACGATGCTCTGGTAGTTGTTCTTAGCGCGATATATGTCGTTGATGCCGTCGCCGTTGGGCGAGAAGGCATTGGGCATCTCGAGCTTGCTCTCGGATATCTGTATGGTTATCGGCTGGGCGTCCTGCCAGTAGTCCTTGGTGTAGGCTACGGTGTCGTTGCCGTTGATGAACGTGGCGTAGAGCACGATGCGGTGCGAACCCGCCTCGGTGAACGTGTACTCGGTCTCTTCTTCGTAGCGCACGAGGTAGGGCTGTGTCTCGCCCTCCTTGGTGAAACGCCACTCGTAGTGGGGCGTGTACATGCCTACGTTCTCGGCATTGGCGTGGAACACCACCGTGAGCGGAGCCGAACCGGAATAGCTCGTGCCGGTCTCCTCGCCTTCGTCGGTGGTGAACGTAGCTTGCGGGTCGATTGTCGGCACCTCGTCGGCGTATGCCTGCAGCGTGGTGCAGAGAACCAACAATAAAAGTGTTCTGATGTATCTCATTGTCTACTCGTTTACTTATCGTCTTGTTTACTTGTCTACTCGTTTACTTGTAATGCAAAGTTAGTTATTATCTCGCACACAGCAAAACGCTGCTACCTATTTATAACGTTATTTATGAACAAAGATTTTTGCAAACAATATATTTTGTGTACTTTTGCAATGTTAATTTTAATAGAATGATAGAAATGAGACGTAGCATTAGAATTCTTTTCTTGTTTTGCGCCATGCTGCTGGCATCGTCGGTGGCAGCGCAGACGCCGAAGTGGCAGGACTTGTATAAGGTAAAGAAGAAAGACACGATATATGGCATCGCCCAGAAGTTCGGCATCACCATCGACGAGCTGATGCAGGCAAACCCCGACATGCAGAAGAACGACTATGTGCTGAAGAAGGGCGAGCAGTTGCTCATTCCGTTCCCGAAGCAGGTGCAGACCGCTGCTGCAACAACGGCGCCGAAGTCTTCAGCAACACAGCAGCGTGCGGCTAACACAGTGAACGTGGGCGTGATGCTGCCGCTGCACAACGTGGACGGCGACGGACAGCGCATGATAGAATACTACCGTGGCGTGCTCATGGCGTGCGACAGTCTGCGCAGTCAGGGCATCAACACCAACATCTTCGCTTGGAACCTGCATAAGGATGCCAGCGTAGCGCAGGTGCTTGCCGACGCCAACGCCAAGAACTGCGACCTTATCTTCGGTCCGCTCTACACCAAGCAGGTGAAGCCGATAGGCGACTTCTGCCGCAAAAACGGCATACGTCTCGTCATCCCGTTCTCTATCAACGGTGGCGACGTGGAGACCAACGACCATATCTTCCAGGTTTATCAGAGTCGTGTGCTCACTGCCGAACTGTCTGTGAACGCGTTCATGGACCGCTTCAAGGATGCGCATCCGGTGTTTGTCGACTGCAACGACACGACAAGCGACAAGGGTGTGTTCACAGCCGCACTGCGCCGCCGTCTTGAGGCTGAGGGCATTGCGTACAACATAACAAACCTGAAGTCGTCGGAGCCGATGTTCGCCAAGGCGTTCAGCGCAAAGAAGCGCAACGTGGTGATTCTGAACACGGGTCGTTCGCCGCAGCTTAACTCTACGCTTGCAAAACTGAACACGCTGCGTGCTTCTTACCCGAACATACAGATTGCGATGTACGGCTACAACGAATGGCTGATGTACAAGCGCGTATACCAGGACTACTATTACAAGTACGAGGCATACATCCCGACGGCTTACGTCTACAACGAGTCGGCGCCGGCTACAGCAAGTCTGGAGCGCCACTATCGCCAGTGGTTCAAGTCGGATATGCGTTTGGCTCTGCCGCGCTTCGCCCTCACTGGCTACGACCAGGCGCAGTTCTTCATACGCGGCATAAACAAGTACGGCAAGCAGTTCAACGGCACTCCGCAGCAGAACACGTACAAGCCGCTGCAGACTCCGCTGAAGTTCAAGCGCGTGACGAACGGCGGCATGCAGAACAACTGCTTCGTGCTGCTCCACTACAAGCCGACACGCACGATAGAAACAATTACGTATTAAAAGCCCCTCCCAACCCTCCCCATCGGGGAGGGCTTGGCTGCTCTTCTTCGGCTTAGAAGGCTTAGAAATAGAAAGGCTTAGAAAGGCTTAGAGAGGCTTAGAGAGGCTTAGAAACAGAAAGGCTTAGAAAGGCTTAAAGAGAAAAAGAACAAATGATAAAGACAATAAGAAAAGCACTCCTCGCTCTGCTGCTGACGGCTGCCACGTGCGCAAAGGCGCAGGTGGGCGACTACCGCAACGACCTTGCACTTGGCTTCAACGGCGGCTTCGTGATGAGCAGCGTGAGCTTCGTGCCGAAGGTGACGCAGACGCAGCACCCGGGCTTCACCGCCGGACTCTCGTTCAAGTACACCTGCGAGAAATACTTCAAGACCTACTGCTCTGTGTATGCCGAGCTAAACTATGCGCGTATAGGTTGGAAGGAGAGTATTCTCGACGTCAACGACAAGCCCGTGATCAATCCTACTACGGGCGTGGCTGAGGCTTATCAGCGCGACATCAACTACATACAGTTGCCGGTGTTCGCTCACCTGGCGTGGGGAAAGGAACGCAAGGGCTTGCAGTTCTTCTTCCAGGCTGGTCCGCAGTTCGGCTATATGATAAACGAGTCGACAAAGACCAACTTCACCATCGCCAACCGTAACACCACAGACCGCGCCAACCAGACTTGCGCGCAGGACACAATGGCTGTAGAGAACAAGTTCGACTACGGCATCGCGGCGGGCTTGGGCGTTGAGTGGCGCATACCGCATGCGGGCAGCCTGCTGCTCGAGGGCCGATACTACTACGGCTTGGGCAACATCTACGGCGACTCGAAGCGCGACTACTTCGCACGTTCTAACCACTCGAACATCGTGGTGAAGCTCGCGTGGCTGTTTGATATACGTTAGGGGTGCACCCCCTGAAGTTACTTCTTTAACTTCAATCCCGTCCAAAGACACCACACAACCGCTATTCCGAAGAAGAAGATGAAGACGTATGTTGCGGTGTTGTGCATGTATATTCTGCAGGTGTGCACTTCGAGCGCCGCGTTCCACAGCGACATGGGCAGGCGGCGCAGACTTTCGGGCTGCACAATCTTCGTGGTTCCATCATAGTAATCAGTTACAATCTCCGTGACTGATTTTTTTGTGCCCATACCATTCGTACCTTTCTGCTCGGCGGCGCAGACACTGAAGTCGGCGCTGTAGCCGCTTATCGCCTTCTTGCCGAGCGGCGGACCAGGCTTCTTCGACACCGGTCGGCCCGTGAAAT
>ULXQ01052153.1_pt1 | contig 16208 bp, 17 predicted proteins | sample 1961481 | NCBI WGS metagenome assembly ULXQ01 (sample SAMEA4835843, study PRJEB28245) | human gut metagenome | biome: gut microbiome; material: fecal sample | place: Denmark | collected 2008 | reverse complement strand
CCAACCATAAAGGCTGATAATGATTCGCCCAGTTTCGGTAGTAAATCGAGAACAGCATTTCCAATTCCAGTAATGATTCCTCCAAGAAATTCACCAATACCCTGACCTATAAGTTTCAATATAGGTAATGCTTTAGATAAGAACGTTTCCAAATTAGGAACCATTTTGACGAGTCCGCCAATTGCTGCCATCAATGCACCAATACCAACAATTAGAGCAAGCATTGGAACTAATCCGGATGCTGCTAAACTTGCAACTGCTGATGCCGCTGCGAATATCAGACATGCTGTCGATAAAGAGATCATCAATAACGATAATGATTTCGCAATTTCAAGTGTAGATCCAATGTTTAGTTTTGCTAATACTCCTAATATAATGGCTACTATAGCTAATACAGCACTCATAGCAAGCATGGCTGGCATAGCTGCCATAGCTGCACTACCTGATATACTAACAACTTTCATAGCTGCTGCAATAGACAGCATAAGCAAACTAAGTGATCCAGCAATTTCTATAGTTTTGCTAATTTTTAATGCAGAAAGTATCAATATTACTCCTGCCAGCATTCCTATAGCCGCTGTCATTACTATCAACGATCCCATAGAGCTATATAGATGACTAGATGCTTTAGCAATCAATGCAAACATACCCATAAGTATAGATAAAGCAATTACTGCTCCAGCTAACTTGGATGGGTCTATAAACGATAATGCTGCTACTGCAATCGCCATTACACCTATAGCAACTGTCATTGCAATTATGCTACCTTTGACATCATTCGCACCTTTTAACGATTTTATCATCATAGATAATATAAGACCCAACATACTAACAGCAATCAATCCTTTAGCCATTGTAGAAGTGTCTATCAGCCCAAGTAATATGCATACTCCAGCTAAGATACCAATAGCCACAGACATTGCTATGATTGTACCTGCGACTTTAGCCATTTTTTCTTCAGATCCTATTTTAGTTACTGTAACCAATGCCTTGATGAATACAATGAAAGCAAATGCAAAAGCAGCTCCTTTTATCATTTCTTCAGCTGATAATAATCCTACCAGTTTTACAACGCCAACCATCAACATCATTGCTAATGATACAGACAACAATAAACGGCCTAATCTTTTAATCCGGTTTTCTTGACCTACTTCGGTTACAGTTATCAACACCTTTAGAAATACAAGAAAAGCACCGGCAAATATAATACCTTTAAACATGTCTTCAGCAGACAATGTTCCAGCAAGTCTTACAACACCTACCATAAGTATCATAGCAAACGATATCTTTAATATCATACTACCGAGCTTATCGAGCTTGCCTTTACTAACACTACTAATTGCAGCTAATGCTCCTACAAAAACTACAAATGCGTAAACAAAAGCAGCACCTTTAAGCATCTCTTCTGCTGACAATTTACCAACTAGTTTAACGACCAAGACTATAAGCAATAGAGCTACAGCTATTTTCTTAATCATTTTTCCTGCTTTATCTATGTTTTTAGCTGATTTACCTTTAACAAACAAACCGAAAGCAGCGAATACAGCAGCTATAGATATGACCATTCCGATCAAACCGTTAAAGCCCTGTCTCATTTCATTTGGATCCATTTTACCAATAATCTTTACTGTAGCAGAGATCATCAATAATGTTAAACCTAGGGCAATTAATCCTGTTCTAAGACCTTTAAAATTGAAACCTCTTCCGTCAATTGTTGCTGATGCATCTGTTAACTTATCCATAGCAACAGAGAGCGCTACTAATACAACAGCAAGTACAGCTATTGCTCCAACCGCATTCCATAAATCTTTAGGATCTATTTTTGCTAATACATATATAGCTCCTGCTAAAATAGCAATAGAAACAGCAATATTTCTTATAGCTTCAGTTTTCATTTTAAAGGCTTTTGCATTCAGAACTTTTGAGAAGCTCTTCATAACTTCTTTTAATGATTTCGAAAATGTGTCGATCAAACCACTAACACTTGTTAATACCTTACCAAGACCTTGAAGTGGTGATGTGACACTGTCAATTATGTTAATAAGTTTTTTGACGATACCTACTAACGCAATACTTACGCCAACAGCAAATGCTTTATTCCAATCGAAGTCTTTAAGCCAATCAAGTACTTTTGATCCAATGCCTGAAATAACTTTCCAAACTTTTTCAGCTTCATCTTTAAGACCATTAACAAGACCTTCCATAGCGAACTGTCCAACAGCATACATTTCAGTTGATGGGGAATGTATTCCTAAAACACCTTTGATTGCATCAAGGATACTTTTTCCTATTTCAACTAAAATTTTAGGAACTGAAACGATTCCATCTTTAAGACCGTTTTTAAGTCCGTTGATAATATGCTCGCCAATCTTTGTTAAGTCGATATCTTTGATTTTTTTAAGAATTTCCTGAACAAAAGGAAGATTTTTTGCTGCTATATACAATTCGTGTAAAGCTTCAGCTGCCATTTTGACGCCTTTAGCCATCAGCTCAAAACTACCATTAATCAGCTTATTGTTAATTAAAAAGTCTCTGATTTCAACAAGAGCGTCACCCATGTTAGCAGTAAGATCTAAAAGATCTATATTGAATTCGTCTAAAATCGCTTTTAATCCTTTGAACGCTAGTTTTAATCCTCCTCCGACAACTGTGCTAACTAAATTGAGGATAGCAAACAAGCCTTTAAAGGTACGTTTGATTTTATCTGCATCTTCATCTGTAATGTGTATCCATGTCGAAAACTTATGAAAAGCCGCAATAATATTGTATAATATGTTGGCATTCATTGGCTCGAATGTTTCTTTCCAAGCTTTGCCTATAGCTTTAAAAACATTTACCATAGTTGTTCCCATGTTCTTAAACGAATCGAAAACCAATGATTTTAAATTTAATTTTCCAGTATTCTCAATTAACTCCTTTATAGGAATTCCTGTTTTCTTTGACTGTGTTTCTAATTCTCTGAATGCTTTAACTTCTTTCTTTGTAAAACCAAGATTTTTCAGCTGAGCATCAGACATCTTTATCAACTGATCAATAGTAATTCCTTGAGTATCGTTCAATGCTTCCTGTGATTCTTTATAGTTCGTAGCATGACGAGTACTATCTCCAAGTTTCTCGTTAACAAGGTTCTGAATGTGAGCCCAGTCATAACCAGCTTTTGTTAATGCGTCGAAACGATCCTGTCCATTTCCAAAATCACCATTAATTACTTTGTTTACAACATCGCTAAAATCTTTAACCGCTACTGCTGCTTTTTTCGCCGGTTTAGTAACTTTATCGATTTTATCGGCAAGACTAGTTAATGGACCGTTTTTGCTAAAACCTCCGAACTTGTCTATTAACTTCTGGATACTAAATTTACTTATAAGTTTAGTTCCTGCATTTATGATCTTTGTTAATGCATTAGTTACTTTTTCAGCAAACGGTTCAATGTTTACTTTTACTTCATTTATCCGTTCACGTAATGCATTGAAGAACTTTACTAAAGGACCGTTTGACTTTATTAACGGAGTAACGAATAAAGCACCAATTCTGGAAAGAGAAGCTTTAACGTTTGACATTGCTCCATTAAAAGTCTCGTTTGCTTTCTTAGCATGTTCACCAAATGCTGAATCCATTGCCGCTGCAAAAGTGTTAAAATCAATCTTACCTTTGCTAGTCATATCACGAACTTCAGCTTCTGATACTCCTAAATAATTAGCCAAAGTAGCTGCAGCATTCATTCCTCTACTAGAAAGCTGAAGAAGCTGATCTCCCATAAGTCTACCCTGACCAGCTACTTGAGTAAATATACGACCAATGTCTTCATAACTACTATTAGTCATGGCTGCAACACCAGCAACACCTCTAAGTGCTGAGAACATTTGGTCACCGGCTTTCATACCGGATGCTGCCAACTGAGAAGCAACACTAGCTGCTGCATCAAGACTATATGCTGTTCCGTCAACCGCATCATTTACATTCTTCATTACAGCAGAAACTGCTTCACCATCTTTTAATAAACCTTTAAGCTGGAATTGAGCATTCTCTAAGTTTCTAGCTCTGTTTATACCTCCATTAATAATTCCGTTAGTAACAAAACTATTAATCTTTCCGACAAACCTCATTGCAGAATCAGTAAGGTTCTGTATAACTCTCATTCCAACAATGCCCATAACTGAGAATCTTTTTTCTACAGCGGATAAACTTTTTTCCATATTACTAAAAGATATGTTTTTAGCAGATTCATTTATTTGATCAAGCCCTTTGGCGGCACCAGAAAAATTTAACGATTTTTTCAGTTTGTCAATAGTTGATAAACTTGTTTGAACATTTCTTTCAAACTGAGCATTGTCAAATCGCATTTCGACAACTCTTTCATCAACCGTTTTTTTCATAGTCTAGTAACCTCCTTCCAGGCATTATCTGCAATTTCATCAAAAATAGGCTGGATAGCAGGATTGATATAATCTCGTCCTTCCACCCAACCTCCAGTTCCAGTTCCATGACCATACTGTAAAATAACAGCAATAGGAACTCCTTTGTTAACATTCGAATTGTTGAATTCTATTGCCACTGATCCATTTTGACATTTTATCTCGTAATACCAAGAGTCAGCAGTTTCACCTGAATCAACTGGCGTAGCAGACGAAAGGGCGGCTACTCCTTCTCGGCCGTACTTGTCTAATACCCCAATTTTTAGTGCTTCTCTGACTTGTTCGAAATACCGATTTAACTTGGAAAAGTCGCCTTTTTGTCTAAAACTTATCATACCATTACCTTCTTATAAATGTAACAATTTTTGCCACGTCTTTCTCTGCGCAGTTATCTCTCCATCGACAACGCATCCGTTATCTGACTGGAATCTTTTAGTTGCTGCTTCAAACATTTTTCCAGCGATCCCATCTTCCCTTCCGCAATCGTAACCAAGCGCATTAAAGCGTTTCTGTACAGCGAGTACAACCGGATGACGATTGTTTATATGCCGACTAATAGTTACTGTTTGGCTAAGAGTTTCAGGTCCTGGAATACGATCAACCTTTTCTGTCCTAATAGCTTTCTGAACATCCTCAACAAAATCACCAAAGACATATTTGTTATGTTTATGGTTACCTGATGATTTATTGGATACTTTTCGAGCCCGACCAGATACAACAATAACAGTATGTCCTTTTGTCTTTGTAACTAATACATCACCATTACGTACATCGTTGGATGATGTCACTGTTTTGGCAGGTTCAAACAAGCCAGAAGAAGACAATACAGACTTTTCACTTGCAGTGTTAAAATTACCGACATCTTTGCCAGTTGCCTGCCATATACAAGCTCTAACTAATCCACTACAATCAGTCTCTGTATTAACCGGTATCCTTCCTAAACCTCCATATTTCTTTGCATTCACGAAAGCACCGTTTCGGTTGTTCTGGTCATAACCTATATGATTATTATTGCAGGCCTGTTCCATTGCAATTGCCATTTTATTAGCCACAATTGGATCTTTCGGCCTAAGAACTACCCAACCTTTAGAATGCATATAAAAAGTCTGGGTAGATACTTCTCGCCCAGTCTGGTCGCCAGCTTTTCCTCCGCTGATATGACCGTTTTCATCAATTCTAGCACTTCCAATAATGATTCCCATATATCTCACCCTTTCGTGTTTAATTTTTTTCTTCTTGCTTCATTTAGAGCAGCATTGCGATTCATGATCTCTCGCGCACTACGTTTCTTAGGCGGAGTGTTCTTGATCTCGCATACACGGATTAACGTCAAAAGTCTATTAATGTGCCACTTTTCAAATTCTACAGGAATATGTAAAGTAATCATCCAATAATAAATTAATTCTGACGTTACTATCTCTCGATTAGGTTTTCCGGTTTTAACATCAGAAAATGTTGTGGCTGTCATAGGATCCATTATGTAATTTTTAATTTGCTCTATGTTTTCTGATGTCAAACGATTGTATATTTCGGGATCGACATTCGGAGTTAAGGTCATGAATTTTATATAATCCATAATTTCTTCCTCAGTTTTCTCCGAATGTAAAAATGACTTATGCCATTTCGATTCCCATTTTGAAATTGATATGAGGGAATGTTCCAACGTCAATGTCTGCTCTTTCTGAATTGGTCTATACAAGAATGTTTCGTTTTTTTCATCCCAATCTTCTGACTGAGTAGGTGGTATTGTAATTCGTAACATCCCTCAAACCTCCATTGCTTTCATGTTTAATTGTTCACTGACATCAATGCCTGCTGCATATTTCCATCGGATGCGATTTCTTTTGCTACATCTGACGGAATAATACCATTGACAAATGCAGCTGCTGCATCAGCATCAGTTACCAGCTCCATAAACAGAACTGAATATGCCTCTGTCTGTTCAAACGCTTTAGAAATTTCTTCACTTTTCTCAAATCTCTTTCCGTCAGGACTCTTCTTACCATATGATTTGAGAATGATGTCTTTGAAGATTTTCATGATGGCCGGACCATCCTGCGTTTTAACAATATTCTGAATCATTCCGGATAATCCTCCAGCGGTGCTGAGCTCCATCTCCATAATCTCTGCTTTTGATAAGTTAAAGTAATGATCCTCTTCTCTTTCTGAACCATTGTAGTCTGTGTAATTGATTGTTTTTTTTAACATATTGTTTTTTCCTTTCAATCTAAAAAATATAAAAAGACCCCACTAATTAAAGCAGGGTCTTAATGTTTAAGTTTAACTTAGTTGTCAATTTTGGGTTTAGCCATCAGCCATAAGAGTTGCAATCTCAGCCGGAAGAGGTAATCTGGCCTCTTTCTCCTCAGTACCATACAGAATATCCTCTAAAGCTTTAAGCTTAATAGGATCAGCTTTCGTAGAATCAATAGTGATTGATGCTGTAGGTTTGAGGTTATCGCCTGCCGGTACAGGCGTTGTTGTAATCTCCCATGACATAGTGATTGCCTCTGGGCTATCATTAATTGATGTATAACTCTTCTCTGATGGAGATGCCAATGCACCATAAATGATATGAAGCTTGTATCCATGATCATTAAGATCAACATCATTACCGAGTACGGTTACATAACTTAAACCGAACATCTTACGTTTCTGCTGTCCAACGGTTACACCGGTTGCAATTGATGCTGAGCCATCACACTCTGCAAATTCATCTGGGTATGTATATGCTTCAACAGTTGCACCGAATTCTTCAACTGAAGTAAGGTTTACATACTTGATGTCATCAGCATAAAGTGGTGACGGTTCTGCTCCTGATGGACTCTCTGTTACTGCAGTAAGACCATTCCAAGCAACACCTTTAGTGTATGCTCCACTTGAATCTGTGGTGTAAAGAACACCTTTTCTTACACCGGTTTCGTATAAACGTTCACCAGTATTATCCCAACTTAATTTAGCCATTTGTTTCCTCCTTTTAATAATACAATGTTAACACGTCATGTTCCAAATTGTCGGATTTGTAATTTCTGTCATACGAACAATATGGAAGATCCAAAAGTTTTTCTATTACCGGATGATCCGGTTTTCTTGCAATCACTGTTAAAGTATATTGCGTCATCTTTGTGTATACGGCATCATTGGCGTGTGTAGTTTTAATATCATTTTTAGAATACTTAATAGCCGGGTATTCCATTTTTTCAGGTGGCTGATAGTATACGTTTTTACTACCAAGTAATTCTTCTAATTTTTCCTGTAGTTCAAGTCTACTTGCCATTGTACACACCTCCGACCGTTAATATCAATCTTGGATACTGAATCTCTACATCTGAGATTTTCCATTTAGCACCCATAATCTCGGCATACATCATACTGGAGCAATTCTGATAGGCAAATGGATCGGCTACTATACTGATCACATTTGAAAGATTTATGCTATCGTTAATCTCTCCAGTGTTCTGGTGTTTACGTCGGTCGCTGGTGATATCGCCGAAATATTCACGCTCAACTATTTCCGATTCCCATATACCAGGATCAGTTTCTTTATTAATAGAATAGCCGATCTTTCCAAACCATTTACCCATTTTGAATTTTCCTCCCGATCTTTTTACTCAGACTTAACTGTAGCTAACTTAGCTGTAGTAGCAGTCGTAGAATCTGTTGTAACATATGTGATAGTTGCAACTTTACCTGCTACTTTGCAGCTAACTGGTAAGTAGTTAACACCAGCTTCGTCGATGATTACCATTCCTTTAATAAATGCGTCTCTTAATTCATCGGCTGAGATCTTTGTTTTACACGATTCGTCAGCATAAGCATATGTATCTGCTGCTTTAGTGTAAACTTTTCTTACTGCGACATTTACATCGTCAGAGTTCATGTAAATTTTATTCATGTGCTTAATCCTCCTTTATATAATTTAATCTACCGGCTCTTCAAGAGCAATAGCTGAGTATACCTTTGTAAGTGATCCGGACAGACGAGTCTCCAGCATGTATTTATACTGGTTGAAGTCCATGTCGAAGTCTTCGAATTTTGTGATCTCACCGCCCTTAGTAGAACCGATCTGATAATCAGCCAGGTTTACAAACAGACCAAGAAGTTTCTTTGTCTTACCGTCAGATGTTGTTCTGGTAAGTCCCTCAAACTGCTCAGCGGTAAGGATCTCGTTAACATTAAGTGCTGCTGCTAAATCCGCTTTGGAATCATAAATACGACGACCGTTAAGATCTCTTGCTAACAGCATCACATTAAGCAGATGCGGTGTACAGATCAAATCCGGAGTGCCAGAACCTTTATACTTCTCACGAGAATACAGAGATGCTGTAATGATTGCTTCGGCATAAATATAATTATCTCCGAAATGTTTACTTGTGTCTGTTCCCTGAAGCTCGGTCTTAGCTGCTTCAATGTCTACATCCTGATGAATCGTATACAGATCATCGTCATGCCAGATTGAACGAATATGATCTTCGTGGATCTTATCCGGATCGCCGTCATCACGACCATCACCAACTAAAGCTGCCATAGCAATCTCTTCAACGAGAGTCTGGCGCATCATCATCCACTGATAAGCAACTACATCAAAGTCAGTAATGTCAACAATGTCATCTCTATGCATACTATCTTTAATAAAGATGGTCTGCGGATCAGTTGTTCTGCTAAGCAGTTTAATGTTGGCCATCTCCTGCTTGTAGTTACCTTTCTTCTGATAGCCTTTAGCTCTGAGCTCAGCAATACGAGCATCAGCCTGTCTCGTACGAATTCTGCTGATAGGACTCTTATGGATTTTAGCAATTGCCTTGTTAACCCATGACTGATCTCTTGTGATGGTTTCAGGCTCGCCTTTCTTGAGTAATTCATATTCCGGGAATAATGTTTCATACTCATCTCCAAATACTCCGTGAGCGAGAGATGCATTGTCCTCAGCAAACTGCTGCATAGCCATTCTTAAGCTTCCTACATTGCTCTGTTTTGCAAGAGAGATAATTGCCTCCTCATCAGAGTGGCTAAGCACCACTTCATGCTGCATATCTTCGTTGTCAAATACGTTGTGTTTCATATTTTTGTCTCCTCTTTCAGATTCGTTGTCATTGTCATCATTGTTTTCACCATTTTCAGCCAGAGCCTGCGAAACTACATAATTCATAGCCATTCTCTGTTCCTCATTCATGGTGTTGATTACATCTTGTAACGTTTTGTTATCTTTGGTATTCTTCGGATCTTCAGTTTTGCTATTGTTGTCCATGTTTTCCCCTTTCTTTTTGTCATTGTCGTCGGAATGATAAAGCATAATATTTTCATCCCAAGATGCGTAGAGCGTGTCTTCTTCGTCTGCGCTGTGCGCCATTACGAAATCTACATAAGCGCCAGGGTTTGCGCCTGCTAACGTAAGGCTAAGCTCTCTGATGTTTCCATGGATTACATCGTTACCAATATGTTTAAGCTGATCTGCCCAGATTGACAATGATGATACATCACCGTTCTGTACTAGCGCCTTGGCTCTCTGTCCCTGTTCTGTATCGTTGAATTTTCCAAATGCATATACACCATCATCACGATTTTCAAGTATCGCATGACCTAATACTGCATTAGGGTCATTGTGCTGATGATTCCATACAAGCGGAACTTTGCAACCATCGTTTTCTTTAAAAGCATTCTTTCTAATTGTTCGACCATCGCCACAGAGCAAATCATTTCTGGTTGCCCATCCACTAAAATCGAAATTATCCATTTTGAATTTTACCTCCTTCATCTAAATCTTCTGTCACTTCACTGTTTTGTTCTTCAACATCAGAATTCGACTGGTTTATATTACTATTGACAAGCTTGTCTGCCTTAGGATCATTAGACGGTTTCATTCCTATTAACTGTCTAATCTCGTTAGATGTCAGAATTTCATTTCTGGTAAATTTATCAGCAATTTCAGCAATGTCGTTTATTGGAACCAGTTTGAATGGATCTCTGAAATACAAGATTGTCTGTGATTGTGACCTAGCTGTTTTAGTTAAAAACTTTCGTTTCATTTCATCGACAATAGCCGACACTATAGGTTCGATTGTCCGATTGTTATAATTGAGCATCGTTTGCTCGTCAGCTGTGCCCTCTAATACTGACTGGGTCATACCAAGCTGACTATATGCCATATTAGTAAGGTATTCAATTTGCTTCATGAGATTATTCTCAACCGAACGATTTAACTGAGTAACTTTCTCAGTTCCATCAATGTATGCTATTCCATACTTACCTTCTGCCAATTGTGTTTCTATGTCTTTACGTCGTTCATCGGCCTGCTGTCGTCGTGCTGGAGTTTTAACTACATATGGCAGCTGTATAATCAAATCCAGTTTTCCGGATGCCGTTTGTTCATCTGTCACATCTAATAAACGGAGTTTTTTTATAAGACGCTGCATATTCGAGTTTGGTTCATTGACTACCGCATATAAGGGATTCTCGACAATTCCAACCTGTTTTTTTGGCAATATGACATCCTCTTTTTCTCCGGTTCTTTCGTTATAAACTTTAACCTTAACATGCTCCGGATACCATTCAACAATCTTACCAGTTCGCATAGATAAAATATCATACGATTCAGTAACATTAGGATTAATTGTCGTATCTGTAGGCACAATAGCTACACATCCTTCGTCAAGCATTGACATAACAATATCTTGAATAAAAGCACGACTGGTTTGATCAATATTTGCTTCCATGGTCAAACAATTGTTAAGACCAGATTTAACATCTTCCATATACCGACCATTCTTATCAAGCCGACAATGTTTAATGTCAATTCCTGCGACATCCAACGCTATTCTGTTGAATATCGAAGTTATGATGGAACGTTCATTACCTCCACTTAATCTTGGTCGATCTGGTCGTCTAGGATAACCAGCGCCAATTGATTGATAATACATTGTCGGATCTCGATTAGTGAAAGCATTCCAGGCATGTTTTAACCTGGTACCAATGGTTAATTCCATTTTGAATTTTCCTCCTGTTTATGAAAATTTTTTAACGAACTCTTTTCCCGAATTAATGTCTTCGGAAGAAAGCTTTGATACGTCTATTCCGCTAAAAGTCTTTTCCATAGAATTGACCCATCTGTCTGCTTTTCGCTGTGCTTTAATATATTTTGCTTCTGCTCCACCAGCTTTGGCAGATTTCTTTTCGTATTGTGATTTGTACTTATCCGCTTTAAATTGGGCTTTATCTGCTTTGTACTGTAAATCAGATGCTTTATCAGCGTTAGAGAACATGCCATACTTTTTCTTATCTGCTTTATACTGCAAGCGAGTAGCCTTAGACTGCAACTTTTGGTATTTGGCAGCTGCACCTGTATTGGCTTTAATAGTTGCTTTTTCATAAGCTGTTTTAGCTTTAACTACCCTGTTGTCAAGCTTCTTTCGCTTGGCTGTAGCTTTCCCATATGCCTTAGCATAATCACCTTTACGGACACCCCACTTCATACCTAAGACGCCATAATGCATTAATTCGTCGTTGCTCATCATCTCACCACCTTACTCAAATGCTTCTCTATTTAGTTTGAAAGCGACAAACGCATCCATCATAGCTGCTACAGCATCTATCTTTGCATCATGTCGTTTTTTCAACAGTTTACGGTTACCGTTTGTGTCTTCCATTACAATACAGTTTCCCATAGTGAATGTCATCATTTCTTCATCGAACAATAGCATTCGTTCTTCTGAAAGTTTTTTCAATTCGCCAAGAGGAACAGATTCTGTTTTAGCTCCTTGGATAACCTTCTCTACTCCGAATTGTCCATTTTCTCTTATCCATCGCTCAACAAATTCTCTAGCATTATATGGATCGAAACCAAAACATCTAACTTCGTAACCTACATCTATTATGTAGTTATCAAGATCTTCGTAAACTTCCATCATATCCAAAATATTTCCAGGCATAACCATCAAACTACCTTCTTTTATAAACTGCTCATACTTAAAACGCATAGCAGATGGTAATTTGCATAATGTCATCTCTGTTATATAGTTTTTTGTCTTTATTCCAAAAGATCCATTAGCTAATGGAAATAGGAATACAAATGAACAGAAGTCATCACCTTGGGATAAATCGGCTCCTAAAGAACATGGCATTTGCCAATACTCTCTCTTTCGATGCGGTAAGGTTTCTTCATAAGTGAAATAATAAGTATAGCCTTCCATCGGAATTCCGAAACGTTTTGCTAAAATATCATTTCTTGTTGCAGGAGCTTGCTCAGCTCTTTCTATGTCATTTTGGTATGTTTCATAGGTTACTGTTTTATCCAGATTTGGATTAGCTTTAATCCACATTGCTGGATCGTTTATTTCGTCCATCGAATCAAGTTTATACCACCAAATGGAAGTATGCGGTGCATTGTATTCTCCTTTGAGAATTTTCATTAATTCCATTTTGATTGTATCGCCGCTACCATTACGAACAGTACCTTCGGAACTAATAGCCACAATAAGATAATCATCATTATCTCCGCCGCCTTGTTCTTTAGCAGCTCCTTGCTCTAATGCGCCTATTACATCTTCTCTGACATCTCCAGAAAGCCATTCATCAACTGTGGCAACCTTAACTCGTAATCCTTGAAGCTTATCGACAGACATTGGTCTAACTTCAAGAATTGAACCTGTAAGGAAATTCTGGATTCCTTTCTTAGTCGAAGCTAACTTAACTCGATTAGCTTTTGAACCTGTGGTATTCTGTATAGACCCTTCACATAAGAATTTATACAATGGACCACGTTCTCTCGTGATAGCTGTACGTATTGGTGACATAACCTCTTCCGCTTGTGGCATGGTTGGAGCAGTTGTAACTTGATGAGTTGTTGATGTGTCAACATTCAAGAAGTAATTCTGAATACATGACGCATACATCGATTTAGCTGCACCTCTGGCAACTATTAGGTACTGTTTATTGATCAGACGTTTTTTAATTGTCTTTCTAACATATCTACCTCCATGGCCATCTTTTGACGGTTTATACACACTTCGTTCGACAAAATAATACCATCCAAATATTTGTTCTGCCCAAAGTTTAAACGAATCGAGTAAATGTAAATCATCGCCATTGGTTAATGTAAGTTCATTCTCACAATAATCAATAAAACCCTGAATAGCTTCGTCGTCGTACCAAACACCAGGATTAGCTATTAATGCATCTATTCTATTCATCTCCATAGAGACTTCTTCACATACTGGTATTTCACCTCGAATAACAGCATCTCGAAACATACCGTAGTATTTCGGGGTAGCAGTATTCGATAATGCCATATACTATCTACCTCTCTTCCTATCGTCATCGAGTAATGCGAGAACAAATTTTTCTCCGGTTTTAACATCATCGTCATTGACATATCGCCATTCGACATCGATCGGATCATCATATACGTTTTTTGTCTTATGTTCGTTGGTTGTTCTCTTACTGGTACCTTCGCCTTCTACGGTACCGAAAAATGAATTAGCATTTGATTCTGTTTCGTCTGTTTCGTTTTTCTTTGCATATTTTCCTTCTTTGAAATATCGTTGACCTCTATCGATCTTCTGTCGATTTTCATAGTCCTGAGCTCTCGCCTGAAGAATCTTAGATGCAGTTTTTTCGTTATCGCTAAGGCCAAGCTTCTTTCGTAATTGTTTGTCAACGTAATCTACAGCAAGTTTAGTACCTTTATCTTTTATAGTTGACATCGTAGGAGATTTCTTTAACGCATTTATAAAGCGTTCGCCTTTTGTTGTCTCCTTTGGATTTAATGACGCCAATGTAGTTTCAAGACGAATCCTATCAATCCGATCCTGAATTTCTTTGTTAGACATTTCTTCGATATTTTTCTGTTTTAGCATAGAATGATTTCTTCCGTTGGAATCAGAAAACCTTTTGAGTTGTTTACCTCCGGTCAACTCGGAATACTGTTCTTTCATCTTAAGTGCTTTCTTTCTACCGGAATATGTAAGATTACCATTTTTGTCACGATACTTTTTATCTTTTGTAAATTCGGTATACTGGTTCTGCATATCGAGAGCCCGTTTTTTACCGGCATACGTTAAAGTTCCGTCTTTATTCTGATATCGTCTTATACCCCATTTCATGCCTAAGATACCATGATGGCAAAGTTCATTTTCCATTTTGATTTTACCTCCTTTCTCTTATCATGATCGTAAATTAGTAAGTCTCCATTCTAACTCGTTTATTGTCCGATTCATGCACTCCATGACTACCGAGCTAAGAGGTGGATCAAACATTAATCTGACTTTCAGATACATGTAACTTTTTACTGCTTCTGCTTTTACTTCATCGTTTGGAAGAAAATCGTCCCAAGTTGCTGTTTTATCTGTTATCATAAAACATTCAGATGGTCCTACGCCTAATTGGTTTAAGATCATGAATACAGAATTTATGTGCATGATGATATCGGCATCGAAACTCTCGTAATCCTCGCTTATTCCGAGAAGTTTTTTTATTGAGTTTAATATGCTGTTCATAGATCTTACCTCATTGCCTTTGTCTCGACAAACTGTCTAACACAGTATCCGCTTAAACCTGTATCGGTATTTACATGATACCATTCATCAGTAGATGTATTAACATCCACTGTAAGTTCTGTTCCGGCATTAACCACGCATAACGAATTTGAATCTATGTTTGGAGCTTCTCTAATGTTAAGCTTATGACACTTAACAACAACTCCAGGTACACAATCATTATGCTCATCAGAACTTGATGTATTGATCAAAGTCTCATCCTGTTCGGAGACTTCGTCATCGATTTTGTCATCGATTTCATTCTCAAGATTTGTATTCTTGTAATGTTTGTTGTTCATTCTCTTTCCTCCTTAACGTTTCCATGGACAAGTATCATTTTTTCTTCGCTCAATATTTGTTGGTATTATTAAGCTATCATCTCCATAGTGTATTGCATCATGAGTTCTTTTAACTGTTGTGATCAAATATTCTGGATTCAAAAGAAAATCGCTTCTATCGAGTATGTCTTCTTTTGTTATTGGATTCATATGATGAACCATAATACGGCCATGAATCTCTCGATCTTTAATACCGAGATCACATCCTAAATCCCTTACAATAATACGATCTCTAACTGACAGCCACTCGTCAGATTTATAAAATATCTGATTTAAATACCTGTCAAACCCGAATGTTTCTTCTCCAACTCTTCCATCTAATTTAAGATAAAAATATCGATCTTCAAAAGTCGGGAGCTCTATCAATTCTGAATAACATCTAATAATCTTCGTCTTCGTCGTTTTCATCTCCCTGACCAGAATAATGTCGCATAGCTTTAATTGCATTCTCATAAAGAACTTTCATATCAGCACTGTCTTCTAATGTTTTGGTCTTTGCTCTAAGTAATTTGTTTTCTTCAGCTAGTCGTTCTCGTTCCAGTTTCTCTCTAGTGGAACCTAACTTCAAAAAATGAGTAATGACCTGTGAAGATGCAGTACCTTCTTGCAATTGCTTTTCAGCGAGATCAACAGCCAAAGAAATCATCTGATTCTCTCTTGATTCAGGTGTTAATGCAGGTCTAATCTTACGAGAAGAATCTGCTTTTGTACTTTCTTTAGCTTTTGCCATACTTTTTAATCTCCTTTCATAATCTTATTAAATACTTATGTGTTAGTTTTAAGTGACATTTAGAGAGACTTATCGGATCTCTATTGTATCATGTACGAAAGAAGAAAAGCTAATGGCACAAAACTTTATCACGGTGGTATTTTTTATCGAGAGGTATACCTAAATGATCCAATAAGTCCCTCTAAATATCACTTAA
>ULXQ01032868.1_pt1 | contig 16326 bp, 15 predicted proteins | sample 1961481 | NCBI WGS metagenome assembly ULXQ01 (sample SAMEA4835843, study PRJEB28245) | human gut metagenome | biome: gut microbiome; material: fecal sample | place: Denmark | collected 2008 | reverse complement strand
CGGAGCGTCGGTGGTACATACACCGTTGGCATTGCTTGCATCGGTGTGGGTGTTGTAGTATTTCCACACCCAGAATCCCATTTGCGAAGCGTTCCAAGCCTGTCCCTTGTTGTTTGTGCGGAAGTGCGGCTGCAGGCTGCATACGAATCCCTTGAAGTTGCTTGTAGGCAGACGGTGATAGGTTTCGCCCGAAATGCCGGCCATAAGGTCGATGTACTCGCGGTCCTGTGCATTGCCGGTATGGCTCCAAGTAGTCTTGTTGGATGCTACATTCACCTTGTACGGCGGACAGACGGTGAGATAAAGACGGTAGTCGCGCGAGCGGAACTGCTCGTAAACGTCGTGTCCGTTGCCTGTGTAAGGACGACCGTCGGCACACAGATAGCTGTCTACAGCGTCGCGTGTGGCCTCGATGTTCGACTCAGCTGTACGCACCATACGTGTCAGTCCGTGGCAGAGCTGGCTGGTGGCGTAGTGCTTGTAGAGTATGATACCAGGCTGCTTGGCAAGGTTTTCAGAGTTGAACACCTCGTCGTAGCGTTCCATTATGGTAGGATAGGCAGCCAGAAGTTCGGGCGCTACACGTACACATTCCTGCAGATATTTCTCGGCATCAGCCATGTTGTGATACTTGCGCCATGTGCCTTCAAACAGACAGAAGCGCGAGATGAGTGCCTGCACAACGGCACGGTTTACGGTATTGTCGCCATCGCCGGCAGGCTTGATGTTGGCTTCAGCCCACTTCAGGTCGTTCAAGATGTTTTCTGCCACCTCGTTGCGCGGTGTGCGTGCGCCGTACAGGGCAGGGTCGTTGTCGGGAAGTACATGGTCTACCCATGGAATGTCGCCGAACTTCGACATCATCAGGAAATACTTGTACGAACGGAAGAACAGTCCCACGCTGCGCCAGTGATTCTTGTCGGCTTCATTCATCTGCGATCCGGCAATGCCATCGAGCATCAGATTGACAGTACGGATGTAGCTGTAGTCCCAGTCGGACGATTGCGACTCCGCCTTAACCTTGCCGTAAGCCCACTTGTTTTCGTTGCCCGCGGGACCTTTGAGCATATTGTCCGACTCGTAGTCGCCCTGGAATATGGCATCGGTCTGACCCGTTCCATACGAATATCCAAAGAACACGTTGTACAGACCCCACGAGTATGTCTTGAAATTGTCGTACGTCGTGAAGACTGATTCTTCGGTCTGCTGGTTCTTAGGGTAGACGTTCATGAAGTCGTTGTTAAGACACGACGTGAGCATCGCAGTAGCCGCAATATATATTAGAAATCTCTTCTTCATAGTTTTTTTAGGTTTTTAGTAGAGTTAGAGGGTTACGTTCACACCGAACGAGAACTGGCGCATATACGGATAGGTGAATCCGCGCGAGCCGTAATCGCTTGTAACGACACGCTCGGCATCCACGCCCTTGGGCAGATGGTCGAATGTGCAGAGGTTCTCACCGCTTACGAACACGGCAGCACGGCTCAGTCCGATGTGCTTAAGCCATGTGCGTGGCAGGGCATACGTCAGTGTTATGTTCTTGATTGTAAGGTAAGCGCCGTTGAGCAGATAGCGTGTCTGTGTGAGAGTATTGGCCTTTGTGTTGCCTGCCGATTCCTTGTACAGACGCGGATAGAATGCGTCGGTGCGCTCCGGTGTCCAGTAGTCGATCTGGTTGCTATAGAGTGTCGACCACGGGTCGTATATAGGATAGGTCAACTCGTTCATAAGCCAGAGGTCGCGCTTGCCCACTCCCTGCAGAATGAACGACAGAGAGAATCCGTTCCAGTCAACTCCACCGTTGATGCCATACTGATAGCGGCGTGTGTTGTTGCCTATAATGGTGCGGTCGCCGGGGTCGGATGTGGTCAATGTACCTTCGTTGATGATGCCGTTGCCATCCATATCCTTGTACAATACGTCGCCGGGGTTAGGCGTATAGCCCTCCACGCGCGGCATACCTTCCTTCAGTTTGCCGTTGTCGTCGAAGTCGGAAGCCTGATAGAGGCGGTCGGTCACGTAGCCCCATATTTCGCCCAGATACATTCCCTTGCGGTAAGTTCCGCTGCCGATGAGTCCTGTCTCGTTGTTGTACTTTGTAATCTTGGTGCGCGAGTCGTAGAGGTTCATGCCCAGGCGATAGTTGACCTTGCCGATACGGTCGTTCCAGTTGAGCGACAATTCCCATCCGTTCGACTCAAGGTCGGCTGTGTTCTGCAGCGGTGCAGCGGCTCCGAGCACGCCCGGCAGCTGCATACCCGGTGCGAGCATGCCCTTGGTCTGGCGGTTGTACCAGTCGAATACCATGTTGAGTCGGTTGTTGAAGAGTCCGAGATCGACACCGAAGTCGAGTGTAGACACCTTCTCCCATGTGAACGTATTGCTCACGAGCTTAGGCTTCTGGAGGGTTGTCACCTTCTCGTCGCCTACCACCCAATTGGCACGAATAGATTCCATACCCGGGATGTAAGCGTAAGCCGAGATGTTCTGGTTGCCGATGTTACCCCACGACATGCGCAGCTTTAGATTGGAAACCACCTTGCGGCTCCACTCCATGAAGTTCTCCTCGCTGACGCGCCATCCTGCCGATACCGAGGGGAAGAATCCGAAGCGGTTCTTCTTCGGGAACTTAGAAGAGCCGTCGTAGCGTCCGTTGTTCTCGAAGAGATACTTGCCCTTGTAGGCATAGGTGAGACGATAGAACAGACCGCGCACCGTGTAGCGGCTGTAGTCGTCGCTTGCATAGTAGGCACCTGTGGCCTGCGACAGCGAGGGCAGTTCCTCGTTGATCATGTCGGTGCGGTAAGCTGTGTTGTAGCGGTAGTCGTTGCTCTCCTGGTTGAAGCCTGCCATGACGGTGAAGTCGTGGTCGGCTATGCTGCGAGAGTAGTTGGCGTAGAAGTTGATGGCGTTGTAGTCGGTATTGTCCTGAGTGTGTGTGAACTTCGAATTGGATACTGACTGCTCCTTGCGGAACTGGTCGCCGTGTGCATATTCAAACTTTTTGTCGAAGAGAGTCTTCTCGCTCGACTTGTAGTTGAACGTGTACTCGCCTATTACCTGCAGGTGCTTGATAGGCTTAAGCGTAATCTTGCCGAATATACGGGTGTCGTTCTTGATGTGGTCGCGCTGTCCTGCCAGTGCGATGAAGTTGCGCGGAGTGTTGACGGGCAGCACTTCGCCGTTAATGTCCATATCGCCTGTGGGGAAATAAGAGGGGAAAGCCACGGCAGCACCCCATATTCCGTAAGGTGCATTGGTGTAAGGCATAGCCGAATTGGAGCGTGCATACTTCACGTCGAGCTCGGCTGTGAGCCATGAAGTCATGTCGGCCTTGACATACGACGACATGTTGTAGCGGCGGAACGAGTCCTTGTCGCTGTAGAGTATACCGTCCTGATCGACTACACCAAGACCGATGCGATAGTTCACCTTCTTGTTGCCACCGCTGAGCGACACGTTGTGGGTCTGCTTGAAGCCCGTCTCCATCATGTCGGCATACAGGTCGGTCTCAGCAAGGTTGTAGCGCAGTCCGTTCACTTCGGTGTATCCGCCGGGATATTTCGACGGGTCGGCGTTGTATTCATTGAGCAGTTGGAGCCATGTGTCTACGTCCTGGCCCGTGCGATAGTCTACACAGCCCTGGTCCTTGTAGGCCTGTACGGTCTGCAGCGGAGTGGCCTTGCGCGGGATGTTGGCAGCGCGGCTGAAAGAGAAGTTGTTGGAGTAATTGATGTGGAAAGCCGATTCCTCGCCCTTCTTGGTAGTTACGAGGATTACGCCGAATGCGGCGCGCGCTCCGTATATTGCCGACGATGCAGCATCCTTGAGCACCGTAACCGACTCGATGTCGTTGGGGTCGAGCATGTTGATGTCCATCTCGACATTGTCGACGAGCACGAGCGGACTGCCCGAGTTGATACTGTTGACACCACGCACGTTGAACGACATGCCCTCACCGGGCACTCCCGACGTACCAGTGACCTGCAATCCGGGCACAGCGCCCTGCAATGCCTCGTTGACTGTAGACAAAGGACGGTTGCCAAGCACGTCGTCCATCTTCACACTGCTTACGGCTCCGGTCAGGTTTGCCTTCTTCTGTGTGCCGTAGCCCACAACAACGACTTCGCCAAGCGACTCGGTGTTTTCGCGCAAGGTGATGTTGGCGGCATCGGCTGCCTTCACCTCCATGTCCTTGAATCCTATGTATGAAACGACGAGTGTGGCGTTGGGCGATGCCGTAAGCTGATAGTTGCCGTCGATGTCGGTAACGGCTCCGGTCTTAGTACCCTTCACAAACACGCTAGCACCGATAATGGGTTCGCCCGTAGAGTCGAGCACACGACCCTTGATGATGCTGCCCTTGGGCTGCTGTTGCTGTCGTGCGGCAGTCTGCTGGTGGCGTGCGAGCACTATCTGATTGCCCGAGAAGCTATAGCTTATGCCCGTACCTGCGAGCATCTTGGCAAGCGCATCCTTCAAGGGCACGTCCTTCAGACTGGAATTGACGTGCTGCTTGGTGTTGATGTTGTCGGTAGACAGCAGGAATGTCATGTTGCATTGGTGCTCAATCTGGCTCATAGCCTGTTCAAGAGTACCTCCCTTGACGGTGATTCTTGCACTTGTGTTCTGAGCCATTGCTCCACACGGAGTGGCAAGGCCAAGCATGAGCGATGCTGCCAGAGCCGCGGGCAGGTGTGTCCACAGCCTCTGACGCGAATGTACATTCATCCGATTGTCTTGTCTCATAGTAATGTAAGTTTTGGATTTAGGTTTATATATTATGTTTTAGTTTTTAGCTTTGCTGCTGTATATGTCTATGCGGTTGCGTCCGCCGGAAGTTGTCGTGGCGGTCCATCGTATCGGTGTCACGAGGCGGATGTCGGCGAGTATCTGTTCGAGGCTCTCGCTGGCGAACGTGGCGCGTATCTTGCGGCGCATCAGGCCGCTGTCGTGCAATACGATTTGGGTGTTGTATCTGCGTCCCACCTGCTCAAACACTTTGCCGAGCGGCATATTACGGAACACGAGACGCCCAGTCTTCCACGATCCGTACTCCTCTATGTCCACGCGACTGAGTGTCCACGAATGATTGCGGCGGTCGTACACCACCTGTTCGTTGGGCTTGAGCCGCTCCAGTGTGTTGCCGTCGTGCATCACGTCGATAGCTCCCCGTTCGAGCGTCATCTCTACGTTGTCGCTGTCGTCGTACGAACATACGTTGAAGCGTGTGCCGTGTGCCATCACCCGCAGTCCGCCGTCAAGGCAGACGTTGAAGGGATGCTGGCGGTCGGAACTGACGCTGAAGAATGCCTCACCCTTAAGGTTGACCGTGCGTTCGCGGCTGTCGAAGGTCTGCGGATAGGTAAGGCGGCTATCCGAATTGAGCCACACTTCCGAGCTGTCGGGCAACATCACGCGTGCCGTTGTGCCTGCCGGGGCTGTCACTTCCACCATTGCTGTGGCCGAAGGGTGGCTGCGGTCGTGGGTGTACATATAATATAATGTGGCGGTGGACATGATGAGCGGCAACACAAGCACGGCTGCTGCACGGCTGAACATAGTAGCTGCTGCACGGCGCAGACGGTTGCTGCGCACCTTATGGCGCACATTCCTGTAGGCAGCTTGTGTGTCGATGCTGCGCATTTCCGTAAGTCGGCTGGATATGTCGGAGGCTTCTGTCCAAAGCCTTTGCATGTCGTTGTCTGTCATTTCTATTCAGGTCTTTATACTACAATGACAACCTTGCAGCGAAAAAGCGACACAAAAAATGAAGTTTTTTTTAATTCAACATTCAACATTTAACATTCAACATTTAAAAAGGAGTCCTTTTGCACTTCAAAACGAGTCCTTTTGCAACTCAAAAGGAGTCCTTTTACACTCCAAAACGAGTCCTTTTGCACTCCAAAAGGAGTCCTTTTGAAAAATCCCCCGTATCTTTAGGGGAAACCATACTGCGCTTTATGGTTTTTCCCTTGTTTCGCAATCGGGAAAGCACTATCTTTGCAGCATAAACAATAAAACAGTAATAACCCTTAAACTATTTGGATTATGAAACGTACATTATTGGCAATTGTAGCCGCATTCGTGATGATAACATCAGCCAATGCACAGCGACTCACAGATATTCAGGCAGAAGCCCGCTTCATCACCGACAAGATGATTGTGGAGCTGGGACTGAACAGTGCTCAGCGCAACAGCCTCCTGAACATCAATCTCAACTATCTCGACGGCATACGCAGCTATCGCGACATCGACGCCTACGGATGGCACTACCGCAACAGGCAGCTCAAGCGCATGCTCAACGCCCGACAGTGGAAGCGATTCAAGGAAGCCTACTACTTCTATCACCCCATCGGCTGGAACAACAACACTTACATATACAACATATACAACAAGTATCCCAAGCACAACTATCGTCCCAACCACCCTCACCCGCACTATTACGGCAAGCCGTACAAGTACGACAAGAAGTGGAAGCACGACAAGAAACGCTACGAAAAGGAATACAAGCACGACAAGAAGCGCTACGACCGCGACTACAAGTACGACAAGCACTACAAGCACGGCAAGCGCGAGTTCGACAACAACTCACGCAAGACCAATACATGGCGAGAGAAAGTGAGAAGAGACATGAAGAACGGTGGATTATAAAGCAATTGAAACCATAAAAAAGCGGTATAGAAATTTCTTTACGAAATCTCTATACCGCTTATATTTTTGTGCTCTAAGCAGGCACGAAGAAAAGACAATGCTATACACTACTCTGTAAATGATGGGTTCAAAAGGAAATCATAAATGCTGACTATTTGTATACCCTTTTCGTCACTCCATGTTTTTGTATGTTCCCCCACTACTATTATTTTTCGGAATGAATCATCTACAAGTTTCAGAGAACGTTTCTCTTGCTCCATCTTTTCCTCATCCGGCATTTTGTAGGCAGACTGGATATAGATACGCTCACAACCTTTGTTACAAACAAAATCGACTTCAAGTGTTACACGTTGCTGTTTGCCTGCCTTATTCCTAACACGATGAAAGATATTGCCAACATCAACAAGCCAGCCACGCATACGCATTTCATTGTAAATGACATTCTCCATAATATGCGTTGTCTCGTTTTGGCGGAATGAAAGAATCGCATTGCGTAAACCTATGTCTTGATAATAGTATTTGCAAAGAGCGCCAATATACTTTCTTCCTTTGATGTCATACCGTTCAGACTTCTCTATCAGGAATGAGTCTTGCATATATCCCAAATACATGGAAATGGTCTTAACACTGATACCTTGTACCTTACTGACAGACTTGAATGTATTTGCTATATTCTGCGCATTAACTGGTGCACCGATACTTGATGCCACTGTCTTTGAGAGTTCTTCAAATTCAGCTTTCATTTCTATCGGATTTCTCTCGTAGATGTCTCTAAGGTACACAGTGCGATACAGACGACGCAAAAAGTCAGCTTTTTTATCGTCACCAACTTGTGTGAGAAGTTGTGGCAGACCTCCAAACATCAGATATTCAGCCCATCCTTCTTCCTTTGAGCTTTCATAAACAGACATAAACTCTGCAAACGACAAAGGCCAAACATGAATTTCATCACCTCTGCCACGGAACTCCGTAACCACGTCTGATGAAAGAAAGCGAGAGTTTGAGCCAGTGACATATACATCCGTTCCTTCTGTCACCGATAATGTTGAAAGAACCTCAACAAAGTCATTGACTTCCTGCACTTCATCAATGATAATATAATAAGTAGAGTCGTCATTCATTTCTTTTTCAACCCAATCAAGCAAAAAATCTGGGTCTTTAAAGTTTTTGTTCTTACGACTTTCCATATCAATGATTATGATATGGTCTTCTGTAACTCCCTCATTAAGCAAATGCTGGCGAAAGAGTTTCTTTAGCAGGAAAGACTTGCCTGAACGGCGTAGTCCAGTGACTATTTTTATCAGTCCATTCTCTTTTGAACGTACTAATTGGTCTATATATTTACTTCTGTTTACTATCATATTATTCTAAAAATTGTCACTTGTGACAAAATCCGGAAGCAAAGGTAATGCTTTTTATCTGAAAATGAGTATAATATGCTTTTTTTGATGTTTGGAATAATCACTTGTCTGCAAAATCTCCATATTCTAATCAATCAAAACCTACAAAGACCTAAAAAGCGGTATAGAAATTTCTTTACTAAATCTCTATACCGCTTATATTTTTGTGCTTTAAGCTGGCGCGCAGCCAACTCATAGCTGTTAGTATTCGTCCTCGTTGAAGAGGAACAAGGCGTATTGAGTATCAAGTGATTATATTGCTGTGTCAACCTTTTCGATCACTTTATTTCGTAGTGAAAGACCGTAAAAGGCGGAGCAACACGCACAAATGGTCATTCTGAATAACTATCAATCTTCCAACAATATTCTATTCTCATTGTTAGCTAGATAGTCTTTCAAGTCTTTGATTGTCTTTATATTCTCGCGTGACAAAAACTTTGAAAGCATGTCGTTGGCATACTCGAATATATTGCCCCAACCGACACCTACTTCATAGTTGCATGCAGCATATTTGCTGAGATACATCTCTACCTCAAACCTCACATACTTGTTAACTATAACCGTAAATAACTTATATTCCTTAGGAGCACCCCAACCATCACACGGATACCCTTTTCTGTATTCAAGGATATTTTCGAACTCTTCATATGTTGTTTCATCGTCCATAAAATCAGGGATATACATGAAATCTTCGTCTGTTTCTATGGTCGTTATTTCATCGGAGTCTGAAACAATGAGGGCAAGTAATTCGTCTTTGTTGTCACTCTTATCACTCAACAATTCGTCGAGTACCATTTCTTGAAAAGGTTCTTCATCTTCCCAAAAACACTCATCTATAAACAGATTGACATAATCCGTTTCAAGTTTATCACTATGCTTGTCATACCATGCAGAGAAATCAGACTCTATTTCTTCGGCAGTTTCACCAAACATCTCAGCTAAGTCCGCATAGTTCATCTCACTATAATAATCGTATGCATCACCCATAGGATAACATAACTCTACAGAGAATTCATCTTCATTATTATTGCATTTGACCTTTACGTCTACTCTGATGTCAGTACCATAGAATCCACCATAATAAACAAGTTTGATGTCGAGTGTAGTTACATCGAATGTATATTCATTACCATTTATTTCTTTTGTTATATTGCTCATATTCTTTTTATTTTTAATGTAGAGACCATTTGCGTGGTCTCCACAAAGTTACACATTTTGTTTATTGATTCTTTTTGTTAGCTCGCTGTTGTTTATGATATTCACGGCTTTTACGACGTATTTCTTCTTTATGTTTTTCATAATACTTACGTTGGCTTTCTCGTTTTCTTGCAGCTCTCAATTCTTCAGGAGACAACTCCTTTACATCTTGGAAATAGTCTGGATATTGTGCTATCATAGCCGTAAAGATAGCAGTCAAGACATTCACTACAATAGAGTTTCCTACTCTACCATATAGAGAATAGTCAGAAGTCTTGCATTTACGTCCATCTATGGTCATAAGTCTCGTTATCTGTTCTTCTGTATAACATTCTTTCTCTAATGTTTCGTAAGGATTCAATATTCGATTGATGTAGAATTGTTCAACACCCATAAATCGGAAACATTCATCAGGAGTAAGTCGCCTAATTCTGAGATACTGGCCATCTTTAAGGCTGTCTATTAATTTTAGGATGCGCTCCCTGTCAGCACATTCTCTTTCAGCCTTAACTTGTTGACATGATACCTTTTGACTTTTTAGGCTCTGAGGTTGCAAACCTTTCTTGCCTGTCCAAACTTCTATAACGCATGGTGCTTTTTCTCTTCGGCATCCTGTCAATGATGTAAGATTGCCGCCTTGAATACTTGTCATTAGTGTCGGGATAGCACCATTCTTACATAATGGAGACACCATGACGGAAATACGCTTGTCTAATTGAGAAGTCAGAATTTTAGTCGGATAACCGGCACTCGCATCTATAGAACTTGTGTATCCATATGTCGCATTCTTGATAAGGTCTACAAAGGTATCTGTCTCTTCCTTGCTGAGATAATAGTCATCATCAACTCTGTCTGAAAGCAGTGTCTCAGGTTTGGGCATTTCCTGTAACTTACTTGGCCATTCAAAATTAAAATCCTCATCTTTGTCTATTCTCTTAGAAATTAAGAACACCCTTCGTCTGTTCTGTGGTATTCCGAAATCTGCTGCACAAAGGACTTTGAATACACTCTTGTAACCATAGCTTGAAATTGTTCTCGTCCATAACAAATAGTCATTCATAAATTTAGGGTCAAGCAGTCCTTCCACATTCTCCAAGATTAGCCATTTCGGGCGTTTTACTGCAATGGCTCTCTCTACTTCCCATATCAACGAAGACTTAGTTTCTGAATCTTTCTCTATACCGCCATGTACCCCAGCTCGACTAACACTCTGACATGGACTAGAATAGAAAAGTATGTCGAAATCAGAGACTTTGTTCCAATCTATTTCTCTGACATCTGGATAACATCTGTCTGCATATTCGGGAAATACAAGATTATGTACAAGTCGTGCAGCTTTGTCTATTTCGCACCAACCAACAAGTTCTGCTTTGAAACGGTTGTTAAATTTCTTTACGGCATTAAGAAGTCCCATCATCTGAGACTCATACCCACTGAAAAGGGTGAACATCGTTATGTTTTTCATCTGTTTTATTTGTTTTTAGTGACTGTTTGAAAACCATTCCTAATCTTCAAACAGTCGGATTAATAATCAGGCAACCATCTTGAACGATGAACTGACGAAAGTTTCAATAGAGGTCAAATCAACTACACTTGAAATAAGTTGGCGTGTTTTATCTGACAGCGCAGCACATATAATAAGTTTTGCAATGGTTGCACGCACTTCTTTTCTGAGTGTGTCATTGTCCGTATAGTCACTTACATTCATCTCTTCTGAAATATCTGAAATAGTCTTGAATATCATCAGGTTGTTGTTTTGTGTTACTGTTACTACATTATTGGTCAGTGACTTGACTTCCGAATCAAGTGTTGACCCTTTCATATTCAAATAGAATAACGTGTCTTCTGATGGTTTTGCATAAGTCATAATAGTGGAGGTGACTGCTTGTACAATATCATTGAATGTCTGACGCCCATAATCATTTATTATCGTAATCTCTCGTTTTGTATGTGTTGTTTCGTCTGTCATCTTTTTCGATTTCTTCTCAGAAACTTCAAGAAGCATCTTCTGTCCTCGGTCATACATATCAATAATGGCATCTTCCAGTTTATTATAATTGAGTTTGCCCGGTGTTTTTCTCCAAGTGTTTGATCCGTCAAACAAAGAATCATGTAGTTTGCAATGTGCAGCACAATAAAGCAAATCATCGTGCATACTGCAATGAGTATCGTCAGTTGACCTGCCGGAAGCCAGTCTCTTTGTTACGGTTATCATTCGTTTTGAGACTTTATGTATAGCTTTCATGAATGTTTCGTTGTCTGCATCTTTATAAGCAATGGCGGTCTCTTGTACTATTTTCGCCATATTTTGAGCAGACTCCTTTGAAAGACACAAGAATTTGACATTATCTTCGGTAAGAATATTCTTGTCTATGAAGATGCTTGCATTGAAATTGATAAGGTCGGCATCTTCTGAATTAGTGAAAGACACCTTGTTTGTTGTGATTGTTCTGTTGCTTGTTGTAATTTCTGTATGTTTCATAGCATTAATATTAGTTTGAAAAAATGATTTGTTGTGTTCTTCTGTAATAGTTGCGAGATATGAGGTGCCATTACCATTATATATGGAGAACTTTATTTTTCCGTTTCTTTTGGGTTCACCATTAAATATCGGAGCATGATCTGGACCTGTAACGATGAACGACATTCTACTTCCATATATTCCTTGTTTTAATCGAGTCTCACATTCCCGTAATGCATAATGATAGGCAGAGTCAATATTTTCGTAGTATCTACATGTTCCTTCTTGCCCTAATCGGATATATGAGAAATATCCGTTTTCGTAATTCATAAACTTAGAGACATTCTCCTTCTAATTATCAATAGAGTCTGATGAAAGTCTCATAGAGTCAGACCCTCCCTTAATTGTCGCAGAACCATCCAACACTTGACTCTGCATGTTATTACTTTCCATTGTTATAATCTTTATTTTGTGGCTCGTTCAAAACAATTAAGGAGAGTGTGCACCCTACTCCATAATTGTTTTTACTTAAGCCTAGTGAATAATCTGATTGCCGCAGACAATATAAATCTATTATGCGGCATTTTAATGCAACTCATTGTGTGCATATATAATAAGGTGTACAACAAGAGGGACACCTCTAACCTCTTCGCTTAAAACAAAGCGTTTTCTTTTACTGGCTCTTGAGGCAACAATTCGACATAATAGCCTTTCTTCACGAGATGCCCGCGTCCATTCTTAAGGTATTGTTTTAAATACGAGTATTCTACACCTAAAAAGATTGCAGCCTTGCGTCTTGACTCAAATACCAATTTTTCACCTGTCATGTCTGAAACTAGGGCAACAGGCATAATTTTATTTTTTCCCATATTTATATTTTAATTTGAAGATGTACTTAAAGGAGACATCTTACACCCTTCCATTGCTGGATAAATTATTATATAATAATTACGAGTCTCTACATCACTAAAATTTAAAACTCATTTTTCATTATCATCGCTTATTATAAAAGCGATGATAAAAGTTTATTTTTTCTCCAACTTTTTTATTAGAGAAGGAATTGATTAATGTCCATGAAGTATCTTTCGTAGATATTACGGACTGTTTCCATCTTTTTTTGAACAATAAGCTTCCACACGCCTTTACTTCCCCCTTCATAGAGCTTGATACCTCTCAGAAAGTCTGGATACTTTAAGAGAATTGTTTCGATGGTGGTATTATCGCGACAAGACTTCATGTAAACATCGATACCACCGACCTTACTTATCTCTGTTCTGAACTTTCTCCAACAAATCTGGCGTTTAGGTTCTTCATCTACGATTGTCACCTTATTAATATTAGGGGTGGTATTTGTTGATGTTGTTGTCTCGGGGGTTGTTGGGGTGGAAGTCTCTGGCTTTACATGAGACTTCTCCACCGAACTTATCTTCTTCAACTTTCGCAACTTTCGACCTTCACCAGTTTTGAAATAAACATAAACTTCACCAGAGTGTTTACGACATCTTACAACTACCTTATCAAGAATCTCCTCATCACACTCTACCAAAACTGTGGCCTTCTTACGAACCACCAACATTTTCTTTACATACTTCTTCATAATTTTAAAATTTTAAATTAATAAAATATTTTATCTAACTCTTTTTCTCTTGTATTGAGTCTTGATGAAAAAGTTTAGAATTTGCATAAAAAAGTTCAAAAGAAATTACAAATCAGCTTCAACAATAGACTTATTATCCAACTTCCTATACAAGCTAAAATTTAATTTTTGAGTAGATGAAAGAATATTATAAGAAAGTAGATAATGAAACTACCAATAAGCTGATGGCAAGCTTGGAAGAAAACGAAAAAGCAATTCGAGATATGAATGGAAAAAGAGGTTTGACCATATACACCAACCACGAAATCTGCGATGTACTTGGCATAAACGAGAAGCTATTACGTAAATATCGCTATAATGATTTGCTGTCCTATAGCAAATGTGGTGATAAGTATTGGTACACCCAAACAGACATTGATGAATTTATGGCAAACAACAAACGTGAAGCATTTTGCTAATACGCATTATTATATATTTAGAACTAACTTTAAAAATTATGACAGAAAAGAAAGAGATGCTGCTTATTGAAAAGACACAATGGGAAGCCATTGTGTCGAAAGTCAGAGACTTAACTCTAAAAGTCTCTATGCTCAAAGATAAATGTGTTACTCAACCGCAATATTACAACAATAAAGAATTGTGTAAAGTGCTTGGTGTTGAAGAACGGCTTATACAAAAATACAGAGAGCAAGGATTGCTCGCCTATTCAAAAATTGGTGATAAGTACTGGTACAGCCAACAGGATGTCTTAGACTTTTTAGAAAAGACTCGACATCCGGCTTTTAGAAGATCTTGAAATCCTTGTCAAACAAGTTGGATATTGGTTTGAATAGTCTGCACAGGATCAGTCCTACGACTATCAAGCCTATACGCACTAATGCAGAACCGTTCATCGTCAATCCGAGCCAAACAAGGTACAGTGGTGAACACATTGTGGCTATGGTTATCAGCATCATTAGTGATGCAAAGAATGTTTTAATGCCCATGTCTCTATTTTTTTATCTTTTTCAATGGTTTAAGGAACAACAATGTAGTCGCTCGGCAAGCCGTGGAAATACTTGCGGTAGGCATCGTTGGTGGTATAGATGTCGCCTTCTTTGTCTTCCGTAATGAAATATACTTTCATGTCTTTATAGTGATTTTCAACCAGAATCTTGAAATCGGTGATGAATGCGACTTCCTCAGCTTCCATTTCGAGAACTCCATTTTTAAGGTCACAATGGAGAATGTTGCCACAAAGATTGCTCTCGCCATAGTCTATGCCGAGGTCTAAAATGATGTTGCCCTCCCAACCTGGCTCCTCGTCATCTTCCATTGCGGGGCGTTTCTTGTCGGCAAACTCCTTGTAGAGATTGTATATTTCTTGAAGGTTCTCTTGTCTGCCCTCTATTTTATATACCACTCTTATCCAATGCAACTGTGACTTGACAAAAGTCTCCCAATCTATTGTTATGTCTTCTTCCATCTCTAATCAATTTTAAAGTTGTACAATGATCGCAGACTGTCACCGGCTATCTCGAAAGCCACAATGTCGTGAGCGTACTCGTTGCTTCCCACTTTAGCAGAGAGGAAGAACACGTAGGAGCGATTGCCGTATTCATCGTCAAGACTCACTATCTTCTGCACTTCATGGTGGCTGTAATCATCATTAGGGTGAGCAAGTCGTAGTAAGGGGCGATGCTCCTCATGCTGCTCGCCGTCTTCTGATTTGAATTTTACCACACAGTCAATGTCTGGTGCTGTTCCACCTTCGCCGGTGTCATACCAGATAGCTGTCACGAGACTGTCGTCAGAGACTATTGTGTGGCAAGTCCCGACAGAGTCAGACTTATCCACTGACTCATCGAGACTTGTGTTCTGTGACTTGTGCTGACATGATGTGAGAAGCATGGGAAAGGCGATAATGACAGCAACAATAGTTTTCATCCTAAGAAGTCCTTTTTGAATAATTCGATAAAGGGACCTTCCGAACCTTCCCATTCTAATGTACTGATTTCGCCTGTCTCTTTGTTTATGTTAATCCACATACTGACTGGATGATTATATGCTCCGAGCAGGTTCTTGTCTTCAGGTCGAAGGATAACCGAACTTATCTGATGACGTTCCCATATGCCATCACTCTTGATAATAGTATCCTTAAAGGTGCTTAGTTTCTTGGCTTCTGACAGGTACTGCTGCGCTCCTTCTTCGTCATGATTTTCCAGACATCTGGCGATTCCTCTGATACAGTCTCCATTTTTTGTAGCCCTGAAAAGCTCGCGATAGTACACAAAGTCGTTCTGGCTATTATCCAACACACATGCAAAGATGCGCTCTTTCCATGTGTCGAATGTTGGCTCGGCGTAGGAGATGTATTTTGGATGTCCTAAGTTCTCTATGCGGCTGTTATTCTTGCATATCACCACAACATGCTTTTCTGAAGCTGCAAGCAGTTTCTCTGACAGTAGAATAATCTGGTCGAAACCATTTTGCAGTCCAGAGCCACTATAGCATACAACAAATGCCTTCTGTGGCAAAGCTGTCATATGTGGGATTTGTGCCTCGAAGTCGACCAAAGCATTCTTATCCACCATTAACGTCTTCACCTTTCCTTCGCCAAAAATGCCCTCGCCTATCCGACTTACAGCATCGGTGTATGTTATGCTATCTCTACTTCTGCAAAACGCCACAAGTGGCTTTCGACGTGGAAGCAGGAAGTATTCCTCAAAAACCATTTCGCAATTATATGGTGTGAAGACATGCAACTCGTCTTCTGGCAATAGACAGTTGACGCGCTTCTCTGTCATATCCTTGTCTTCCACAGCCACCTCTCCGTTAAGACATTTCTCCGAGAACTCGCGGAAGAAGTCTCTGTCGAGCAGCTTTGATACTTTCAGCAGCAGGTCGGTGTCGAGACTTGTCTTGCCGAATATCTCGTATGTGGCAGAGCTCGACTTACACAGTTCTCTGGCAAAGGCAGCTACTGAAGGAAACTTTGCCTTTACCTCTTTCAGAATCTCTTGTCCTATATGATATTT
>ULXQ01044528.1_pt1 | contig 16487 bp, 20 predicted proteins | sample 1961481 | NCBI WGS metagenome assembly ULXQ01 (sample SAMEA4835843, study PRJEB28245) | human gut metagenome | biome: gut microbiome; material: fecal sample | place: Denmark | collected 2008 | reverse complement strand
AAATCCCACTAAACCCTATAGGTTGCGGATTTGAGGTTTTAATCGAGTTTTCTTATCTTAATGCCATTCAAGAAAGCTTTTCCTTGCAAAGACTTTAGATGTATATGGATGCTCGTGTCATTGTTTCTTACAATATACCTGCGCTTGAAGGATGGAAAAACTTGCTGAACTGTATGCTTGTAAAAGGACGGCTGGGTATGTCAATCCTACCATCGGACTTGTTTTTTGTGCCTTTTAAATTCGCATTTACTATACATAACAGGACGTCAAAGTGGATTCTGTTGCATTTTTAGTCTAAAATACCTTAATATTATGCAAAAAAAATGTCTTTTATGAAAAAATGTCGCAATAAAACATTATTTTTGTAGGGGAAATGCAATGAGAATATAAATTGCATAAAGGTTGTTTTAGAAGAGAAAGGGAACAATAATGAATAACGGACAACAAGACAAGGCTATGTTTGTATCGTTCTGCATAGAGCAATACGCAAAAGCTAAGAATATAACTACAGAAGATGTGGTAAGCTTGTTTGAGCAATATGGTATTTCAGAGCATTTCTGTGAGTTCTACGATGTGCTCCACACCCAAGGTGGTCAGTGGTTGGTCGAAGAAATTGATAAAATGATAAGCGAGAGAAGAAAATGAGCAAAGTATATCATGGAAGTGTTGAAGAAGTGAGAAATCCAGAGATACGCCAGTCGAACCGTTCTCTAGACTATGGCTCAGGCTTCTACACAACAACCTCTTACGAACAGGCAAAGAAATGGGTGGAGCGGAGAATGAAGGATAAAGGAGAATCTATCGGTTATGTGAATGTCTACGAATTGGATGACGAGGTAATGGAGGACATGAAATCGCTCTTCTTCGAGAAGCCAGCAGAAGAATGGGTGAATTTTGTGATGAAGAACCGTACCGAGAGGGACTTCACACATGACTATGACGTCGTGTATGGCCCTGTGGCTGACGATAGCGTTTATACTCAGTTTGCGCTTTATGAAGCCGGTATCATCAGTATGCCTACTCTCATTCAAGAATTGAAAACATACAAATTGGTTGACCAGTATCTTTTCCATACGGAGAAGTCGCTGCAAACCATTAAATTTGTTGAATCGAAAATGATAAAGTTATGAATGCAAAAATAACGCAAGACAACTTGTATATGTTGTTGCCATTAAAGATAGGATGGCTTGCCCCTTGGCTCTCTGAAGACAAGGGCATAAGTCTTACGGATGCCATCCACCTCATATATCGCTCAAAACTCTACAAGAAGTTATCCACCGAAAGTACCCAATACTGGCACTTTGGACCGGTGGACTTATACAATGAACTGAAGAAAGAATTTCAATAGTAGAAGTTATGCTAGCTGTCATGTCGGAAAAAACTTGAATACAAAAAAAGGTACTATATATGAGCTTGATTTGACTCTATATAGTACCGTTTGAAAACCCTGTTTCCGCAGTTCTTCCAGCAGACTGATGCCGTCACCGTCATTCAAGCGCAGGTCAGCCAGAATGATGTCATCCTCCCGCATCTTGGCAAACAGTTTCCGTGCGCCGTTGCAGGTGAAGGTGCTGACGCTTGGGTATCCCTTGCTTTCCAGCAGGCGGCATACAAAGTCGGAATAGATGATGTTGTCCTCCACTACGATTATTCTGCCCATCGTTCCGCCTCCTTTCTTGCCGAATCAACAATCAGTCCGCCCTGTGCCAGTACCGCATTTACGGCGGATTGCACCTTTTCATCCGGTACGTTCCCCTTATGGATTGCCTCATACAATGCCGCCAACGGTTGCTCCGCCTTTATCAGCATCCACGAGCTTCTCAGGTGATGCACCCAGTTGTCCAATGCTTCCATGTCCCCCGCTTCCGCCGCCTTGCGCACTTCGTCCATGTCGGATTGTGTAGTGGCCGCCAGCTTTTCCAACGTGCGCCGCTTGTCGCCGAAGGCGAGCAGGGATGACAGGTCTATGCTGTTTGCTTTGTTCCGTTTGATGCAGCTTTCCGTCACCGCAGCAGTTCGTCTATGGAATAGGGCTTGTACAGCACGGCGGCAAAGCCTTTGCCCGTCAGTTCTTCTTTCTCCACATAGCCTGCGGCGGTGGCTGCCACTACGGGGATGGTCCGCGAATTGCCTATTTCCGATGTACGCAACAGTTCAAGCACCTCGTAGCCGTTCACCTCCGGCATCTTTAGGTCGGTTATCAGCAGGTCATAATCTTTTGTGCGCATCAGGTCTGTCAGTTCTCCTGCTGTCTGGCAGGTGTCGCAATCCACACCGTTTTGCCTGTACATCTCTTTCATCATATCCAGCAGCATCCCGTTGTTGTCTATCGCCAGCACGGAGCAGTCGGACAGCGTGGAATGTCCGACGTTTGTCTTTTCGGCAGCCGCCATTTCTTCCGCCTTTGCCAACGGCAGGCTGACGGTGAAGCGGCTTCCCTTGCCCGGCTCGCTTTCCACCGTGATGTTCCCTTTCAACAGCTTTACCGTGTCGGCTACGATGGCAAGCCCCAGCCCGAAGCCGTCCTCCGTCACGGCGTTGCCCAACCGCTCAAACGGGATGAATATCCGCGCCTGTTGTTCTCCGGTCATGCCCGTGCCGGTGTCTTCCACCGTCAAGGTAAATATGCCGTTCTTGTAACCGGTGCTTAATGTGACTGTACCGCTTCGGGTGAACTTGATGGCGTTGGAGAGCAGGTTGCCGCCAATGCTTATAATCCGGTTCCTGTCGCCGCTTACAATCTCGTCCGTTTCACTTGCTGTCTTGAAGTTGAGTCCTTTATTCTTCGCCAATGTAGCAAACTCCGTTTCCAATGTTTCGGCGATGGAGCGCAGTTTGAAAGGCTTGACGCTTGGCGTTTCCTTGCCGCTGTCCAGCCGGAAATACACCAAGAGGTTGTTTATCATTCCCGCCATGCGCCCGGCGGCATCCCCGATGGTCTGTGCGTGGCGCATACGGTTGTCTGCCTCCGTGTCGTTCAGCAGCAGTTCGGCGTTGCCGCCGATGACGGTCAGGGGAGTGCGCAGCTCGTGGGTGACGTTCTGGATAAGGTTGCGCCGAAGCCTGATTAGTTTTTCATTCGCATCGTTGCTCTTCTGCAATTCGCCGATGAGCTTTTCTCGCTTTTTCTTTTCGTTCGCGCTGTGTTTCAGTTCTCTATGGATGGTGAGGTAAGAAAGGAACAGCAGGACGATGGCGGCAGAAATAGTCGCCGTGAACAGCCTGACGGACAATGCCTGTGCTTCGGCTATCTTCCGCTCCTTCTGCACGAAAGCCTCCTGCGCCTGCCCGTCAAGTTCGGTTATCAGCCGGTTCAGCTCGGCGTTCAGCCTCCTGCCCAGCGTGCGCAGGCTGTCGGTGTATGCCTCCATTTCCGCCGTCCGTTCCTGCTGCATGGCTATCAGGCTGTCGCTGAACTGGTGCAGTTCCTTGGCGGAGGGGAGTATCTGCACGGTCTTCTTGCCGCCAAAAGCCCCGGCGATGCCTTTCTTTTTCTGCGTCACGGTGCGTACACGGGTGGCACGTTTCGCCACTTCGGGCAGATGGTTCACCAAAAGGCTGTCTGCCTTGTCCTGACGGGCGAAAGTTTCCATAAGGTGCAGCAGGTGGGCTTCTTTTTCCACCAAGAGGGCGCGGAGCGTGTCTATCTGCGCCGGATGCACGAAATCCTTGCAGCGGGGCTTCATGGCTTGCAGCAGGCTGTCCGTCCGCAGCCGCCGGATGCGGTAGTGCCGGTAGTCCGCCTCTTCCCAGCCGATGACGCCTTCGCCCAATGTGGCGAGGGTGATGATGTTGCGTTGGGCGACGGTGATGTCACGCCTTATCTCCTGTATTTCGCCTGTTTCGGCTTCTATCTCACGCATCCGTCCACGTTCATGCACCAAAATGGCGGCCATGCTACAGATGACCGCCACCAAGACCAAATACCCGGCAAGAATTTTTGTCTGTAATCTCATCCTCTGTCTGAACTCATTGCTCCTTTCGCTGAAAAATTACCCCAACGGATTTTCCGTCTCGCTTTCGTCCGGATTGGTGGTAGTGCCGCCACCCGTGGAAGACTTCACACTGCCCTTGTCTATACTCAATTCCACCGCATTGGCGGCATCACGCATCTTCTGCTTGGGCGTGAAGACGATTTTCGGGGTCTTCAGCGCATCCTTTACGGTGACTTCTTCTGGGCTGTCCATCATCTTTGAGGGGACGACGAGGCGGAACGAGCCGAGTTCTGCCAAGTCCACGCTCATACCCAGCTGCAGGGCATCGCATACTACGTTGGAGAGGCTGACGAGGGCGTTTTTCACGTCGCCTTCGGACAGCGAGGTTTCGCGCACGATGCGCTCCACGACCATGTCGTTGGTCAGCTTCTGTTGTGACTTGGGATAGGCGTAATAAACGGTCTGTCCCTTACGGTTACCAATGGTAAGCACTTTGTTTTTAATTTCATGTTCCAGCATAGTCGTTTCTGTTTTGAGGTTATACATTATGTCGTTTCGTCTGCCCTGACAAGGGTATCCGATACTCTTCGTCATGGGTATCTGATACTGTTGGCAAAGGGTAACTGATACCCTTAAACAGGGGCCACGAATACTAATTCAATGGTGTTATAGTACTGGTTTCGTCCACCGTTGCATCAATTCCGTTTGGCGAATTTGCGGGATTCATCGTAGAACCGCCACTCCCTATGTAATCACTACGGTTTGATCCTCTTTGCACGGAAACTTGTGAATTGTTTTTAATGGTAATGGTAGAATAGGTACCTTTATTGTTTCCATCTAATCCACCTCCAATGCCCGGTGAGGACATGTTCCCTGCCGCTCCATCACTCGCTCCGTAGGCGGATATAGTGGCATTATCAATGGTAATGGTTCCGCATCCGTTGTTTCCTGAGCCTCCTATCCCGGCAGACAGGAAGTCTCCGTTTTCGTCACTACCATGTGCATGTACTGTCATGTTGCTGATTTCTATGTTCCCACAAGTTGCATGATTGCCACCAATACCGCTGCCTCCGTTTCCGCCTCGTGTTGTCAACGCATCATCGCGGCTGTTACCCGTGATGGTCACTGTGCTACTTCCTGCTACACAGATGCCTGCGCCGTCGCTGGAAGACACATCGTTATCATTTCCTTTTACATGGATAGTGGGGTTGCCGCCTTGTATGTCGATGGCATTGCCGCTCGACACACTTATCTGTGCATCTTCCAGGTAGATGTTCGGCTCGCCATTCGTCACCCGTATGCCGTATTGACCTGTACCGGTGGCATAGTAGGTGCCGCTGTCGTCTATCTCGTATGGCGCCGTCAGCGTGGAGAGGTCGATGGGCTGCGTCCCCTCGTTGTTTGCAGTAATCGTGATGGTGTGCAGTGCCCCGGCCTGCGTGGTTACGGAGGAGGTCAGGTCACAGTCCATGGCATCAATATTGAACTTCTGTATCTCTATGCCGGGCCCCACACTGGCTTCCCAGCAGGTGCCTATGCCCTCGCGCTCCACCCGAAGCATCGGAATACCGCCAGTAGAGATATTATCCAGTCCCGTTATTTTTCCCTCATCAATGTAACAAATCCTGGGAACATGCTGGATAGATATGTTTCTCACCTCGGCTGTGCCCTTGGCCACCACGCGCACCTTGGCCAGCTGGTGGGTGAACTTCAAGGTAACGGGCGATTGGTGGTTGCCCGTGCCGGTGCCGTGCAGCACGTAGGTCATCGTGTTATTCAGAAGTTGAAACCCGAGGTTCACACTGCTTGCCTCGGCGGGATACCAAGCAGTGACTTCGGCAGGCTGCTTGCTCTTCCAATAGACGGGCTTATCGGGGGTGATGGTGACATTTCCCGCATCGTCCACCTTTATTCGATAGATGCCCGTTTCCTCACTGCCGGCTATGCGCACGCCTATCCGGTCCTCGTCCTGGAATACGCTGCCGCTGCCGTCGGGCTTCTCGGTCACGCGCGTCCACGGCTCCTCGCTCGCCTCCGCGGTGATGCTGACACGACCTATCTGCAAAGGATATTCGCCGTCTGGCAGGGTGTTGCCCTGTTCGACCAGTTCGTCCTGCGTGCAGGCGGTAAACAAGATTGCCGCCATGAGGCATATTGTTGTAAATAATCTGTTTTTCTTCATATCTTCTGTCATTTATCAATTAGTCATGGGATAATACTTTCCGCCTATCATCGATAGATACTGGCGGCGTTGCTGCACTCCGTCAGGATGCTTGTAGCCCACGTGCATCCAACTGGGTATGCCGTTTTCGTCCTCACCCTCGGAAATCAGCTGGTCGAAGGCTTTGTCGGCAAGGAATGCGCGGCAGAAACGCTTGAACTCCCTCATCTTCCCGTTTGTCGGCACGAGGTCGAAGGCATAGCCGTGGCAGTGCGCCGAGGTGGACGAGCCACCCACCGCCTTGTTCAGTTCCGGTCCACGGTAGCCGAAGGAGATGCGGATGCCCACTTTGCCCAAGTCGTGCTGCCTGCAATACGCTTCCCACGCCTCACGCAGCGGGTCTATCAAGGTCTCTATACTCTCCACGATGTGTGCTTCGTGTTCGGCACCGGGCGTGTTGTCGATGCCCCGTGCCTTTGCCGTATCGGAGTGGATACATTCCTGTAAGGTAAAATATCTCATAATTTACTGTTTTTTTATTCGTTTATACTATCATCCTCCTATCATCACCGTAGGGCAGCCGAGTACTATCGAGCCGCCGTGTGCGGTGGTGTCGCCCATGCGGGCGGCGGGTTTGCCGCCTATCATCACCGTGGCAGAGCCTTTGACGATGCTGTCGGGCGGTCCGACGCATACGCACATATCTCCCACGACCGCCGCAGGCAGTTTGCCTATCAGCACATTCGGCACACCGGGGCCCACGATCGACCCTCCCACATGAGGGATGGGCGGCAGTCCGGGCGTCTGCATCGGACAGGTGTGCATGTCGGTCAGTCTTGCAGCGGGTGGCATAGGCTCCTCCTTTCTGTCTTATATGTTCTACTTCCGTTCATATATCGTATTCCTTTTTTGTCAGTTAACCCTTCGGGTTTTCTTCCTCCTCACCTCAGAAATATTCAAACGAGTTTGATATTTCGTTCGGTTCGTCGTCAGTTTATCATGACCATCGCCCCTTTGACGGTGGTCTGTCCGGATGCCGAGAGTTCGGCGGTGGCGTTGCCCTTGACGGTCGCGCCCACCTTGCCCTGCACCGTGACGTTCATTCCTTCGAGCGCGGCATCCTGCTTGGCGGTGCCGGTGAGCTTCATCGTGGCGTCGAGGGCAATGTTGCCCTTCGCCGTCAGCGTGATGTCCTTTGCCGACGAGAGGGCGATGCCGTCCTTGTCCATCTTCACCTCGTTGCCGTTGGCATCGGACAGGGTTATGGATTTCCCGTCGTCGCTGAGTTCCACATTGTTGTTTCCCGGGGTGGAGACCGTGATTATCTTCTTCTCCTCGTCGAACTCTATCCGCAGTTTCTCGCGGGTGACGAAGGCTTTCGTGTGGTTCTCCGCCGTGTACTCATACGGCGGCTTGTGCCCCGCGCCGTACAGCCCGCCGAGGATGACCGGGTGCGTGGGCTCGTTGTTCACGAAGCCTACAAGCACCTCGTCGCCCGGTTCGGGCAGCCAGAACGCGCCGGAGCCGCCCGTAGCATAGAGCGTGGAGAGCCGCGCCCAGAGCAGTTTGCTGTCGCCCTCCAGCCAGGGCAGTTCCACCTGTATGCGGCATTCTTCGGCGGGGTCGCCGTCCAGCTTCTTCACCACCGCCGTATGCAGCCCCTCCATGCCGGGCAGCAGTCCCGCCGCAGGAGGACTCACCACATCCGGCTCGTCGGTGATGCTTGCCGGGTCTATCCCGATGCCTGCCTCGGTAATCCATTCGTTCTTCTCGATGATGTGGGTCACGGAGCCGATGAAAGCGTTGCCGTTGAACCGGCTGCCCAGTCCTTTCAGTTCTATGATACAGCCGGGTACGGCCTCCGCCGCGCCGTAGAAGCTGACCTTTCCCCGGTAACGCGCCAGTCCCGCTTTCAGGGCCAGGCTGTCCGCCCATGCCTTCAGCACCGCACTGTCGGTCGGCGCATCGGTCTGGAGCAGCATGTTACCGTCGGCGGAGAGGTCGCCTGCCTTCAGGTCGCCCTGGCTGTTCAGGGAGGGTGCCGATGCGGTCGCCTTGACCTGCTTCTGTTCCGCCGGACTCCACGACACGGCATCGTAGCCGGAGAACTGGTCGCCCGCTGTCAGGCCGCAGTCGAAGGCAATCAGGTCATTGCCCCAGGTGACGGTCAGCACAGCCGACGCGCCCGGTTCGGGCTTGAATATCTTTATCTTGCTTCCCGTGGTCAGGATGAACATGCCACAGGCGTCGGCACGGGAAAGGGCGAAGTCCCAGTCCGTGCTGTAATACTGCACCATCTCCGGGTGCTGGTAATCCGTGCCGTCCACCGACACGCTGCCGTAAGCGGACAGCACCTCGCTGATCATCTCGCTGTTCTTCTTCTTCTCGAAGATGCGGTTGTGACGTCCCTGCGTGGCGGGCCAGGCGTTGTCGCGGCACTCCACCACCATCATGGAGCGGTGCCCCTTGCCGATGCGGATGCCCGTCTGCAGGATGATGCCCTCGAACAGGGGCTTCTGGTCGTTCAGGTCGCCCGCGTCGATGCGGATGGCATTGCCGGGCTTGAAGCTGTCCGAATCGCTCTCATCGAAGGTCTGCGCGTCCATGTCCCCGGCGTTGAAGCAGAGGGTCGCCTTGCCGATGCGGTTCAGTTCGAGGCGTATGCGGGCCGAGACGAGCTCGTAGGAGCCGTCGAGCCGGGCGCCGCCTGCATAGACTGTCCAGGCGAGGATGCGGTCGGAGTATTTCGATGGTGAGTCGGCCATATCGTTGTTTCTTTTTCCTTGTTCCTAATTCTTTTTAAGCGGAGGGAACAGCAGCTGTGTCCCCGCCGGTATATTCCTAAAGCTGTCCAGTTCGTTGAACCTCGCCACCTCGCGCACAAGCAGGGAATCGCCGTACAGCCTGTGGCAGAGGTAAGGGAGGGTCTCGCCTTCCTTGACGGTGACGAGCCGCGACATGTCGGGCGACTGCTTGGAGAACTTCTTGCGCTCCTCCTTGCCGGTCATGAACCTCTTGAACACGAGGGAGACTGTCGCCCTCAAAGGGACTCCGCCTGAAGAGAACAGCTGATATTTCGTATCCATCTTCTCCAGCCTGCCCTTGAAAAGCAGCTCTCCGTATGTCACGACCACATAAGAGGGACTGTGGCCGTCGCTGTTATAGACATAAAGCAGGTCAGCAAGGTCATTGACCTTGTCATACACGCTGTCACCCGGCAGTGTCCCCTCCACGACGCCGGTACAGTCTATGGTGAATTTCAGCGAGAGCGTGGCAGGGCCGTATTTCTCGAACCGTATATCGCCTCCGGTGCTCCCGAGCTGTCTGTCATCCCGATAATGGATGCTGTTCCCGAAACTTATCTGCTCCGGCTCCATCGGCAGTTCCAGGGCAGAGCCGTGCTGCTGACTGAAATCCTTGTCCGTGTATGCGCTGATCTTTATTGTCTGCATATCTACTCTTGTTTACCGTTCTTTCGACTTTCTCTGAGGGACTGCCGGCCTGTCCATCAAAGACAATTCCTCCAATATTTCCTTCTTCATCCTTTCATAGACCCTGTCAGAAACATCTTCCGGAAGAACCACCTTCTTCTCGACAGTCGTGCTCACGTTTATTTCCTTTATGACCAATGGCATTATAATATCCTTATCAGTTTCGTATATCTGAGTGTCAGCGTCTCCGTCGCTATCTCGCTTTTGGATGCGTCAAGACCCGCCGCGCTCCACTTTATGGGGATAGCCCGCAAGCAGTGCCATCTCGCCACGATGATGCCTTCCTCGTCAAGCAGGGAAATGGCGACATTGCACGGCTCGATCCATCCGATTTCGGTGAAATTGAAGCAGCACTGCACCCATATCGTTATCAGGTCGCTCAATGGTTCCAGTGCGCGTTTAAGCACTATATCCCCCACCTTTACGCCTTTCGGATAGCCCGGAGCCTCCCCGGACCTGGCCGCATTGCTTTCAAGCACAAGCTCCTGACCCAAGCCATCCACCTCCGCGAAGGAAGCGGAGGCCCTGGCCAGCATCCACTGGAACTCTACCGAGAAATGGAAGAGTACCGGCGGTTTCCAAGTATTCGAGTCAGGAGCCATGCTTGAACAGTCAATGATTTATATTATGCCGGCGTTACACCCTCGTGGGCCAATACGATGGTCTCCATCGACACGTTGTTGCCGTCGGCCTTGAAGCCTTCCACGGTGTATTTCTTCGGCCATGCGTTGGTCAGTTTCCAGCTCTGTACGGGGCTGCCGCTCTCGTCCAGGAGAGCCACCGTCACGCTGGCACGCTTGATGGTGTTCATCTTCACCGTGTTGATCCAGTCCCACAGCTTCTTGTCGTCCTTGAACATCGCCTTCTTGAGGGTCACATCCCCGCTCTTCTTCAGGCCCGGCATCTTCACCTTGGTGAAGCCCGGCATGTCGCCTGAGCGGTACTCTATCACATCGAACTCCATGTCGAGTCCGGACACCTCCTTGCAGGAAATCTTTCCTACGTCGGAGATTTCTACGCTGAAATGAAATTCCGGCACGGGCCACGTTGCGGCGCTCTGTGCTGATCCGTCTTCTGCCATAATTCTTTATGTTTTTAATGTGTTATTAATCCTGTTATTTCTGTCAGCCCCCATCAGCTCTTCTGCATCTGCTGCTGGAAGGTGATCTCGATGAACTCTGCCGGACGGGTGATGGCCACCAGTACGGAGACGCGCATGATGCCGTCCAGAATGTCTTCCGCCGTCATCGTGTCGCCCAGTCCCACATGAATCTCGTAGGCATCCTCCGCCGTGGCTCCGGCAAGTCCGCCGCGTTTCCACACGCTGCGCAGGAAGTTGTCTATCATCGAGCGCACATTCATCCATGTGGCGGCCACGTTAGGCTCGAACACATACGCCTTGGCAGCGTTCTTCACCGATTCTTCGAGGAATATCATCGTGCGGCGCACATTGACATATCTCCAGTCCTGCGAGTTGCCGTCCAGCGTGCGTGCTCCCCATACCTTGATGCCCTCTCCGGGGAAGGTGCGGATGGCGTTCACCGCCTTGCCGTTCATCGGCATGTTCAGGTCTTCCTGCTGGGCGTTGTCGATGGTTACCTGCGGGCTGTTCACATAGTTCACGCTCACGTTGGCAGGTGCTTTCCATACCCCGCGCGTGTTGTCCACCATCGTGTAGAGACCGGCCATCGCAGCCGAAGGCGGAAGCAGGTTCAGCTTGTCCTTCACCTTGTTCACGATATACTGGTAGCCAGGCAGGTTCTGTAGCAGAGCGTTGTGCAGGTTGTTCTTCATGACGGCCAGTTCGTCATCGGTCAGTGGAACTTCCTGCATTTCCATGACAGGCTTTTTGTTCTCGTCTGTTTCCACCACACCGTCTGCGTTCGTTTTCTCTTTCAACTCGTTTTTCTTTCCTTTCGCAATCTCGGCATAGGCCTCTGTAAAATATTTAGGGAACTTGGATTTTGCATCAAAGAACAGAGCCACATCAGGGGCATCTTCAGTAAAGTTCCAGGTCAGTACCGTCCCGTCGATGTCCTTGTCGGAAAGCACGGAGGTGTTCAGCCACGGGTAGTAGGCCGCGCCGTATGAGAGGAAGTTAGCCCCGACATTGGTGCGGAAAGTCTTGATCTGGTCATCCATTGTTTCGTTTTTCGCTTTCGGCTGCACATCAAGGATGGCGAAGCGGTTCATCATCTTGCCGCAGTGTGCCAGCACCTGGGTCTGTATGTCCTTGCAGTCCGCAGTGGAGGCTGCTTCAGGCACGACCACCATCGTGATTTCCTGCTCCTTCTCCATTTCTTCAAGGGCATTTTTCACTTTGTCCTTGTCCACGGGTGCCTTCTCATCGTATGTACCCACTGAGACGATGTAGCAGGTGCCGCCGCCGTTGGCGAAGAACATCACCATGTGATAGTAGAGCGAGAACGGGCCGCTCTTGTCCACCACTTTCAGCAATTTGCCTTTGCCATCCGCACCTTTGAAAGCCGATTCGATACTGTAGAATGTATCGGTTGAGTTTGTGTCCGGACTGTCGGTCACCGACAGTTCAAACTCAGGTGCAGGAGCCCCGCCGAAATACTGCTGGTACTCCGTCATGGATGTGATCTTCCACGGCTTGCCGGCCAGGGAGTCGGGGCCGTTCTGTGCCTTCTCGGTAATACCGATGAATGCCGGAATCGCGGTAGCCGCTTCGACTACCGAATTGGGAAAGGCGCTCTTCTCGACGATGTACACGCCCGGTGTCTTCATTTGTGCCATACGCTTACTGGTTTTAATTGTTAGACATATTATTAATTCTTTCGGTTATGTTCTTTCTTTATTCCTGTCCCTCACAATCTGCATACCTGCCTGAGCAGTCCGGGGGCGGCATCAAGGTACGCGCCTGCCTGCGGCAGAGGAAGGCTTTTCAGCAGTACACGCCTGCGGGAAGTGTTGCCGCCGGCGGTCAGCTTCAGCCGGTAGGCGTACCGCTCGTGCATCGGGACAGTCTCTGAGGATACCGTCCGCAGCATCCGCCTGCCGTATTCCGTCACCGGCTCGGGCGGAGGGAAGGTCAGTTTTCCTCCATATTCCTCTATCAGCAGGTCTTCCGTGCTGTACATGCCGTCCGTGTGCGTCTCCAGCAGGTATTCCCACCTGTGTTCCGGAGCGTGGAACACGAGCGTACAGCTCTCGGGAGTACCGTCCTGCGCCGCACGGAACAGTCCATCCGTCAGGCGGATGCGTACCGTGCAGAAACCCTCGCCAATCCCCCGTTTCGGGGCAGTCTTCCGGATAGACTGTGCGGCTTCTACCGTTCCGGATACCGCAGGGAGTTCCAGACCGTAGGCTGAAGTCGGACGAAAACCGTCCCACCGTGTGTAGAGCACGAAAGCAGGATCGGTGATGTCCATTTCCAGCAGCAATGTGTCAGAAGAGGTATCTACCCCCGCTCCGTCGCTGTCGTACAACACGGTCCACGCATTGGGTCCACTCTGCCGGAACAACAGCCCGCGCCGTCTCCATAAGTCCGCACCCCGTGGAGAAATCCGGCACCGGAGGGCACGGCATGTCCCGTTGTCGAAATATCCGTGTTCTACGGTCAGGCTGTATAGTGTCCGGTAGTTGCTCATTGTCTGTTGTCCTCCTGTTCCTTACTATTACTGTTATACGCTCACTTCGTTTCCCTGCGCCGCCGTGCTGCCCGATACGAGCGTGCCCGAGTCGATGACCAGCCCGCGTACCTTGCAGATGACTGAAGGATGATACTGCCCGCCCATCGTCGTCCAGATGTTGTGCAGGTCCATCGTGGACATCGGAACCAACTCCACCGTGTAGCGGTGTCCTTCCGTTTCGAACCTCGGCATGGACTGGATGAACTCCAGGGTGTCCGACAGCACCGAGAGGGACTCGGCATACCGCTTGCTTTCATACACCGCCGCAAGCATGATGTGCATGTTCAGCAGCAACGGGGCCAGTGTCCCGGCGTAGTTTCCCGATGTGGACCGCATGTACACGCTGTCGCCCGTGGCCTCCTTTTCAAGGTTCACCAGGGAGACAACCAGTTTGTTCGGGGTCTCCTCCGCAGCCGTACCTATCAGTCCCACCGTGGCCAGTCCTTCGGGCTGTCTGTGGGTGCGGCCGAGGTATTCGTCCAGCCGTCCGGCGTAATATGTCAGTATCTTGCGTATCATTCAAATCCGTTTAACTCTGTTCCTTATAATAAGCCTCCACCCGTGCCCGGATGTTCTCGCGCAGGCATTCCTCGTAGAGCCACGGCTCGGCGCTGTGGAAGTCGCCCACATTGAGGAAGCCCAGGATGGGCTGGTATTCCGAACCGCTGTAACCTTTCACGACCAATACGTGGTGCTCGGGCGAGACGCTGACGGTGATGGTGTCGTGCAGCGTGGCGGGCGTGGCATCGGTGCGCCAGTTCACGGGGTTGATGCACATCGCGCAGGGGGCTGCCACCACGGGCTGGATGTAGCGCACGTCGGACACGGAGTTGTAGCAGATGGTCACGCCCGTGTCCGTGGCTCCCCGTGCCGGACGGATGTTCTCCGTGGCGAGCGTGTCGGCAGGTGTCACCTTATAGCCCAGCACATAGGCCGCCACCAGACGGCTTGCCACGTCTGCGGGCATCGTCTTCAGCAGCTCCACCACCGCCTTGCCGCCCTGACTGAAGCCCGCCAGCACAAAGGGACGGTCGGGGTCGGGGCGCCCGCGGAGGAAGGTGTCGAAGGCCGCCTGCACGTCGCTGAAGGCGGTGCGGAAGCGGTTGTTGATGGTATCTTCGTTCAGCGTCGCCCATCCCTCGATGGTGATGTGGCGGTAGTAGGGCGAATAGAAGTCGCCTGCCTCACCCATATAACCGGCGATGCGGGAAATCTCCTTGTCCATGTTGGCACGGTGCGTGGCGTTATGCACGTCGGCATAGTGGCAGACGCGCCCGTCCTCCGTAGTCCAGTCGGTCTCCCAGGTGGAGACGAGGTAGAACACATCCGCGCCCTTGTCCGCCGTGCTGTTCTGGCGGGTGTACCACATCGTGGCGTCGGCATAGTCGGGCGCATCGGGGATGTAGGTGGCGGCATCCGTGCCGGCACCCCTGTCATTGCTGCCGCACGAGGCGAGCCACAGCAGGAAAAATACTCCGATGCAATATGTCAGTATCTTGCGTATCATTTTCTTTCTTCATTAAATGGGCAGTTCTACCGAGCCACTGCCATCCGCGCCGTCGCCCCATGTCATGCTGCCAGTATCGACCGATACCTGAAGGCCGTAGAGGGTGATGGTAACATTGTAGGTGTACTTATAGCCGGCTTTCCATTCGGTGTCTTTCTGTAGCATGTAGTAGAACGGGCCGTAGCTGGCGTCGTCCTTCGTGGCGTTGAAAGTCAGCAGCCAAGCTCCGCTCCTGATGGTTTGCGGGATGACAAGGGCTTCGTAGGTAGCGACGCAGCCGCTTGCCGTAGTCCCGGACAGGTGGGGCGTGATGCTGCCTTCTGTGGTGCCGGGTGTCCATGTGCCGTATCCGCTATCGTCCGTCGGGAGTGTGAAGGTGCCGTCCATCAAGATGTTTTCATCCTCACCGATGCCCAGGCTGATGTCTTGCGCCGTGGCATCGATAGCGTCGGGCAGACCTTCCCGGCTGACGTTCACCACCACTTTGGCAGTCTGGTGGCGGAAGGTAAGGTGGGCGGTACTGCCATAATTTACGTTCGTCAGTTCGCTTGCCAGCAGGTCGCCCGACTGATAGTCCGCATCGCTGCTTTGGTCGTTCTTCACGCTCCATGTCGTGCTTCCCACGGCTGTGGCGGGGCAGATGCCCTGCACGGTGATGGGGTCTTTGCTCTGCCAATAGTAGTTGCCGGTAAAATAGCCGGAGGCGTCTGCCGTGTAATTGTACCAGTCCCCACCGTTCACTTGCAGGGCCATGGTCTCGTCATCGCTCCATGTGTTATCCACCGTGGCGCGAGTGTCGGCGCCGCCCTCTATGGAGGCGGTCAGTGCCAGCGGCTGCGTGCCGTCGGGCAGCATTCCGGATTCATCCTGCGTGCAGGCTGAAAGACCGAGCACAGAGGCAAGCGTAGTGTATAATAAAAAATGTCGTTTCATCTTATATAGGTTTTATCTGTTCTTTACAAGGGTCGGCGGCGTGTCCGCGTCGGTGGTTTCCCATATATATTCGCTGTCCGCGCCGAGGGCGGTGTTCATCGCTTCGGTGGCGGTCTGCCAGGTGTGGGTGGTGCCGTCAACCTTGTAGAGGCCGGTTCCTTCACTTGAGTTATAACCATAGCCGACACCTTCACCATCGAAATTACTCCAATAGCAAGCATTTGCCTCACTGGTAAACTGTAAGGCTCCGACAATGCCGCCTGCAAAACCACCTGTAGAAGAGAGAGAGCCTGTGGAATAGCAGGCAGTTTTCTTATCGAAGGACCGGCAATATCCTACAATGCCGCCAACAAATCGATTACCGGTAACTGAACCCGAAAACGAGCAACCTTTGATAACTGTTGCCGTTATATATTCGCCTCCCAATACTCCGCCTACATATTCTGAGTTTCCGCCTTGAATGGAAGCCGAGGAATGGCAATATTGTATAACTCCGGATTCCATCCACCCGACGATGCCTCCGACATACTGCATTTCATTGTTTGTAACGGAGATATTCCCGGAAACCTTACAGTTCGAGATGGTTCCTTGATTAGATCCGGCCAAAGCTCCTATAGGAATGCCATCAGCACCAACATTCAGGCGCACACTCTCAAGGGTCAAATCCTTTATGGTTGCATTTGTACCCACACGGCCAAACATTCCACAATCATCACCGAAAGACAGATTCTCCTTTGTAATTGTCAGATTGCTAATCGTATGCCCATTACCATCGAAAGTGCCTGTGTAAACATTGTTTCTGTC
>ULXQ01022282.1_pt1 | contig 16605 bp, 9 predicted proteins | sample 1961481 | NCBI WGS metagenome assembly ULXQ01 (sample SAMEA4835843, study PRJEB28245) | human gut metagenome | biome: gut microbiome; material: fecal sample | place: Denmark | collected 2008 | reverse complement strand
CTGCCAGTACGAAGTGGTGGTCAAAGGTGAAGAATATGGGTATGGTTGTCATGGGCTTAGGCAGATTGTTTTTTGAAAAAATATTGCAGACATTCTCTGAAGGTGACGGCGCCGCTTATCCACATGACGCCTGCGTAGAGCGCGGCGGCCAGCAGAACCTTGGCCACAAAGAGCACATAAAGATTGGTGATGGGGCGTGTCAGGAAGTAAGTGACTGCCATAACGCCGGCTGCAATCAGGGCAAAGGGCAGCACGTCTTTCAGTGCCGCCCATAGACTGAGCCGTATTTCGTGCCACGCCAGAGCCTGCCATACCATCCACCACACTATATTGATGGCTGCGTAACAGCGCACCATACCTACAATACCCAGCGGTGTGCAGAGCAGTATGGCTCCGATTTCGACGGCACACAAGGCAATGGTGTTCCACATGAATACCTGCGAGCGGCCGCGGCTTACGAAGAGCTGGGCGTAGAGTCCGTTGATGGCGCTGAAGGCACTGCCCACACAGAGTATCTGCATCAGCTGGGCACTGAAGGCCCACTTGCTGGTAATGGCTATGGTGATGAGTTCGTGCGCCACGAACGAAAGCCCGAACAAGGCCGGGAACGACACAAAAGCCGTGAAGCGCAGCATCTTGCGGAACACGCGTACCTGCCGCTCGCGCTCGTCGCTGACGGTGCCCAGAATGGGCTGGGCTACGCCCGTAATCATGCCGTTGATGACCGAGAAACCCAGAAAGTTCCACTTGTTGGCCTGGTTGTAGTGCCCCACTTCCTTGTCGGAGTAAAAGCGGCCCAGAATCAGGGTCAGAATGTTGTGGTTCACGTTGAGCGTCACGTTGGTCAGCAGGATGCGGCTGCTGAAGGCAAACATCTCCCGCAGCGGCCCGAACGTAAAGCGCAGCATGGGCCGGAAGCGGCTGAAGTGCCACAAGAGCAGCATGTTGGTGCCGATGTACACCAGGCTCTGCGTTACGATACCCCAGTAGGCAAAGCCCAGAAAGGCCAGCGTAACGCCCGCAATACCCGAGAGCAGCAGCGCTGTCATCTGGCAAAGTGCCCGCTGCTTGACCATCAGATTCTTAAATAGCCAGGCGTTGTGGGCCGTGCCGAGTGATGACATCAGGAAGCCCAGAAACAATACCCGCGCCAGCGGTACCAGTACCGGCTGGTGGTAGAAGCGGGCAATGGCCGGCGCCGAGAAAAACAGCACTACGTAGAGCGTCACTCCCGTCAGGGCACTGAACCAGAACACGGCGTTGTAATCCTCGCGCCGCACTTCCTTCCGGTTGGCCAGAGCGGCCGTGAATCCGCTTTCCTGCAGGGTGGAAGCCACCAGCGAGAAAATGGACAACATACCTACCAGACCATAGTCGGCCGGGCTGAGCAAACGGGCCAGAAAAATGCCGAACACCAGGTTGAGCAGTTGCTGTACACCATTGTTGAGCCCGCCCCAAAGGAGCCCTTTGGCGGTTTTCTTTTTCAAGTTCTCTTCTGCCATGCTTCGATGTGGTTGTAGGTGCAAAATTAGTGCAAACCGCGGGCTAATCCAAACGAAAGGGAGAATTTTCGATAAATTCGGTATTCCTTGTATTGCGGGCTTCCGACTGTGCAATAGGGTAGTTATCGTCCTGTCATTCTCTGCATGATGTAATTGTTATTGAATTAATATATACCCATTTGTCCGGGATTTTATTTTATTATTTCTGCAGCATTCGGATAGGGAGCTATTTCCACAGCCTTTATGGCAGCGCCGTTAGACGTCTGTCGCAGGCCCAGAACCAGAACATTTTTCCTGTCCTTGCCGAATTTCAGCCAACACTCGGGCAAGTAGAATTCACGTTGAGGTCCGGCCTCCCAGTGGCGTCCTATATTATGGCCGTTCAGCCACATGAAACCGTTGCCGGATGCGTTGATTCTCATCAGCCAGGGAATCCAGACAGACGGTTGCTGACTGGGCAGACTAAATTCAATTCTATACCAAGTGAACAGCCCGTCCTGTGCAGCCTTAGGCTGTATTCCATTTCCTTTTCTGGGTATATCCGATTGAGTGTCGAGCGGAACTACCAACCAGTCATTGTCTTCAAACTGAGGTTGAATCCAGTTCTCGGTCACGCCGGCTGCGTCAGCAGCATATTCCCATTCAAGCGGGTGCGACAGAGCCGTTTCTGAAACAGACAGTCCGGCTTCTCTGATTCCGGAAAGTTCTTCCATGGGTACATACCCGTGTGCATGTCCCAAGTTTTCATAAACCACCAGAATCTCATTTTCCCCTTCCTGCAGAGTTCCGGAAACATCAAACCGGTTGTCATATTCATCCGGACGTATGCGTTCAAAACAGTTACGGGTTGTCCATGTTTGTGCATCGGCTTTGTCTGGGAACAGACGGGTTACATTTTTCCCATTTACCTGTACGGATACAATATCGCGGGTAAACATATTGAACAACAAGAACTTTTCATTTTCGGCCTGCTCTCTGCTCAGGTTTACTTTGGCACGGTACAGGCTGTACCGAAAATCGTTTACATTCATATCCGACAGAGAGATCAGGCGCGACAGGGGAATCCATCGTGCCTGTCTTGTGGCATCTTCTTTCCTCTTGGCAAAAGTTATACGAACCGGTTCCGGCAGGCGGGAAGGTCTTTTGATGTCCGTCGGTTCTTTAGGCCACCATGTACCGGCCTTGGCTTTCTTTCCTGCCGGAATAACCAGCACCTTTGTATCCAGAGGCTCCAATTCATAGGCTATGGTGATGGGGTCCATCGTCAGCGAATCTCCATGCAGGTTTGCATTTGCCTGCATCAGTACTTTATGGCCGTTCTGGTCAATATTATACATGGCTTTTTGCGGCAGTTTGATTTTTCCCGGTAAAAGGGTGGCATTGCCTTTAAAGGTCTTGCCGGAGTTTGTGTTGTGCAGGAAAATAAATTGTGTTCCGTCGGGCGCAACCCGTACTCCTCCGAAAAGGCCTTCGGGTGTACCTTCCATTTCGCAGGGTCCTCCTACAGACCGTATCAACTGGCTTTCATATTTCCGGATAAAATCGCCGATTCCTTTGGCAGCCAGATATTTTTCACCTACGGCTCCGTTTTCATGGATAGCGGCATTATAATCATAGGAAGTTGTCATTCCTCGGGCGCCCCAGCCGGAAAAATGAGTTCCTCCGGCCAGCATGTAATAATTTATTCCGGTACATCCTCCCAAAATACTCATCAGACCGATAGCCTTGAAATGACGGGCATCCGAATAATGGTCTTCACTCAACGTTCCGGTTACCAGGGAAAACCAGCCACCCTGCAGTTCTGTTACAAAACCGGGAGCGTCCGGCTGTCTGCTTTTTAAAGCTACCATACGGTGGGCGCAGCTCGGTGCATCCGACTGCCCGACATAATAATTGTCACAGTCAAATACTTGGGAAAGTTCTTTGTCGCTGCTGCCACGGCATTCTTCTGTCAGACAAGTGAAAACCGGGATGTCAAGTCCGTTACGGCGTACGGAACGATAAAGTTCCTTTAAAAAGTAAGATTTGTTTTCGCATCCATGAGCGTTGTATTCATTTTCTATCTGAATCAGGATAATGCCTTTCTTTCCTTTCGGCTTTCTGGTCAGCTGCTCGTTGGCTAATGCCCGGCAAACGGCATCAAACCAATGGACACACCAACGTACATGGGTAGGGTCTGCACTGCGCAGCCAGAGTCCCTGATAGTCCTGAGGACGGAATTTGGCCAACCAGCGGGGATATGCTCCTCCTGAAAATTCGGCACAGATAAAAGGTCCCGGACGGACTATCGTGTAGAGCCCGAATTCTTCCTGGGCCATTTTCAACCAACGCTTCAAATCTGAGAAATCGAATTTTGTAGTGTCCGATAAATCTGCCGGCATCTCACGTTCATGCCAATTCCATGGGACATAAGTTTCGACCGTGTTGAAGCCGGCTGCCTTTATTTTCTGGAAGCGATTACGCCACAGTTCTTCAGGACAGCGGAAATAGTGGAAAGCGGCACTGTAAATGAATACATCCTTACCATCAATGGTCATGCAGGAACCGTCGTAACGGATACGGTCGGGGTGCTGAAACTCTTTATTTGTAATTCCGCTTGCAGCCGATATATGTAGGCAGCAGAACAGATAGAATAAACACAATATATACCTTTTCATCATTTTAAAGTTTGTCGTACATGAAATAATCTCTAATGAATGTCACATTGTCCTGCCTGATTATTCAATTACATACCAGGTGTATCCTTTAGCCGGGATGGTTACGTCCAGTTGTACGGAATAGTCGCGTCCGAGCCGGTATTTGACCGCCCGGCCTTCCTTTTCTCTGATTCGGGCAGTTTCAGTCAATCCGGTGTAATAGAGCGGGAGGTCTATTCTGCGTGTGATGGCCTTATCTGTCGGGTTAAAGAATAGGGCGAATCCTTTTTCCTTACCTTTGGGATTGACATGCATGATGCCGTCCCAATCCTGCGCATCCGGTTTTCGAAGGTGAATGATGTCGCTGTTCAGGATGTTCCGGTATTTTTTGTACCAACGGATAACATCCACGACCACCGCTTTCGTTTCCGGTGTATCATACAGCCGCGGACCACGGTAGCAGGCCTGTATGCCCGCTCCGTAATTCTGTACCATCAGGGTCTTGTATTCAAACAGGTGTTCACTCAGAGGCTCCAGGGTGGCAGCCGCTCCTCCTCCATGATATTCGACCAGGGGAACGAAGCTCCAAAGTGATGAGGGGATGCGCTCCCATGTACAGTCGTAGTTTAATTGTCGGGTATGGATTAACTGTCGGTCACGCGGCAATGACCAGTTGGTTTCGCGATAACCGATACTGGTTTTTGTAGAACCGTTCAGGAAATAAAAGTCCGGCACATTCAGATAAATGCCTTTCTTGCGCATCCAGTGATACAGTTCCGTAATTTTATGAAACTGGTTCCATTGTGAATCCTGCAGCCCTTTATGGTGCGGATGTGAAGTTGAGGCACAAACGTCGCCCGGGTACGACCCGTCGTGTTCAAAGCAGGTCATACCGGTTTTTTCGATAAAGGTCTTGATTTTGTCGAAGTATTCATATCCCCAGTCGCTGCACAGACAAGGCGAACTGCCGAACCTCATGCCTCCTCGCTGGCCGGTTTTCGGATTGATTACGTCCACCTCGTCGCTGATCCAGCGGCTGGCCAGGAGCGAGTAGCAGCCCATTTCGATGCCTTTGTTGCGGGCATAGTCCACCAGTTCCTTGAATTTGGCAATGTTTCCCTCTGAAATGTCTTCGGCATTGGCACCGGAACCGAAACTGAGGATAATCATTTCGTAACCTGTTTCGGCACATTGGTCAACTGCTTTTTTTACCGTTTCCGGATTGCTCGATGTAAGATGCAGAAAGATGGGGTTCTCCGTCAGCCAGGGCGCTATTGTGCGGTAAAAGTGACGGGTGAACAGTCCTTTGCGCTCGCGGTCATCGCTGTCGAAGGGCATTTCGTAAACATTGAAAGTACGGAAGGTATCTCCCGGCTGGAGGGTCTGGTCCGGACCGATTTCGGGAGAGACGTCCAGTATGCAGCGGGTTTCCATCGGGTAGTTCCGCTGCGAGGTGTATTCCGGGTCGGTGACCCATTTTTCGGTAATGTCGGTTTCACGTTCCGTAAAAGTTCCCTTACAGGCATAGTCACTCTCTATGTGAATGTTGGGCAGCCGGAACAGGTCAGGATTGCCGTCACCCGGCGATTCCGGTTCGGCAAAAGCCAGGTATTCCAGTTGGAAGGCATCAATATTCAAGGAAGCCGTCGAATGATTCTCCACTTCCATCCGTTTGCGGATGACCGGAACCTCGTCATATATGGCAAAGCATACCTTTACCGCCACATCCTTGAATTCCTCGCTTCCCCGGAGTGTAAAGACCAGTTCCTTTCCCGTTGCAGCCTTTTTGTTCAGCGCCCAGCGGTTACGTGCCCAAGGCAGTGTTTCGCCGACCGGCCTGATTTCGAAATCCTCCACCAGAAACGATTGAGGGACAGTTGTCATGTTTTCTATCCACTCATCTTTCAGATAGGCCCTTTCCGGCTGTCCCGATAAACCTCCGATGCTCCATTTCTTTCCGTTGATTTGCAGGAAACCCTCGCCGCTTACGGCGCGTATCATGCTCTCGCCTATCATGCGGTTAGTCAGATGCGTGGTGGCCAGATTCGGGAAAATACGGAACGTACGGGCAACCATGTCATTGGCAATGACAATGCTTTTCCCGTCGGGTGAGCGGTAAATTCCTGCTTTTGATTTTTCCGGAGTCAGCAGCCAGTCAAACGGGGTTTTGTCCGAAAGTGAGGCTTTCCATAGGGGCAGTTTGCCGATTTTCTTTCTCAACTGTGTGACGACCGCATCGCTTTGCTGCGGCGTTTCTCCGGCTGACCGGATATCAACCGTTTCCGGCGTATTTCTCTGGCCGTCAATGACAGAAGAAACGGCCTGTCGGCCCCAGCTACTTATGCTGCAGACCATAAGTCCACAAAAGATAAATACAGCTTTCATAGTATTTATATGGTTGCTTTTACATCTTTATTTCTGAATGGTATGGAAAATTGATTGACCGGCTTTGACCATGACCTTTTCCTTCCAGCGCAGATGGGCATTCTCACCCAGCGGGCGGGCTGCCTTACGGGCATCTTCGGCCAGAATCGTCACCGTTGCATCGAAGCGGGTGGGATTGGTTATTTTCAGGACCATCTTCCGCCTGTCCTGTCTGACGATGGATGCCTCCACATGGTCGAAGACAAACATGTCGGACCGGTCAGTGCGGATATATATTCCAGGAATTTCCAAAGCCATCAGTGCTCCGTTGGTTTCGTTCCATCCTGTTTTACCGCCGTCTCCACGCGAACCGCGACTGTCAGCATCGCAGTAGGTCAGCCTTTCTGTGATTTTTCCGTTGGGTTGTATGCCTTCCGCATGGGCGTGGATGACATCCCGAAGCAGTTCGGCATATTCAGCGCGGCCGGTTGTACGGAACAGCTTGAACAATGCATCGCCGGATTGCGTACAGAATCCGGGAGCACCATGCTTGTTTTGCGTGCTGGCCCACACCGCGCCGGTCAGGTTGGCACCCAGTCGGGCCAATGGGGTTTCTGGAGGCAACAGATAGGGAAATGAAACAACCCAGGTGGCACATAAGTTAGCCAAGTCGGCGGCTTGTTTCAGATACATTTCCCTGCCGGTTACTTCATACAGAGTCATCAGGGACGTAAGCAGGGCTACTGCCGTTTCAGAATCGGCGTTCTGCAAAATATCACCGCAACCGCCTGACGTAAAACCGACCAGTGCGAAATGGTTATAATAATCTGCCGCTGCCTGACAGGCGGTTTCCAGATAAGCCGGACAATCAAAGTAGCCGGCCGCCAAGGCCAGCCCGGCTACAGCCATGGCACCGCTGGTTGTATTGTAAATGGCAACGTCGCCCGATTCTACGTCCAGATAATTGCCCCACGTACCCTCTTTCTGCCAGGTACGGACAAATGCATCGGCCAGCAAACGGACTTGCTGCTCCCATTCCGGAGCAATCAGTGCGGACTTGCCCTGTTCTTTCAAGAGCATAAACTGTTTGACCATCCAATACAGGATGTCTCCGTTCTTGCGGGTCAGCCCGATACCGGGATTCAGCCGTGCGCCGTCCCGGTAGAGCACGTTTCCGTCTGATCCCAATACGTCGTAGTAATAGCCGCTGTGTCCTTTGGCTCGCGGCAAGCCGAAGTCAAAGGTGTTTTTTACGCGCTGAAAATGTTTCTCGTCGTTCAAGGCCAGCATCGGATAGGTGTTGATTAACCCTCCAATCCAACCATAAGAAAGCCAGTCGGCATTTTCCGGACAGTAATAAGCCCAATGTTCTCCCTCGTAATAGCGCTCATCAATGTTTTTCACCATGCGTTTCCACACTTCGCTCATGGGCATCAGGTTTCGGGGGGCTTCCTTGCGTGTATGGAATTTCCGGAACTTCATGAACTGTTCCAGCAATTCCGGAACACGGTTGCACGGAAACGTAATTTCCGTGACCCGAATGACAATCTGGTCGCCCGCCTGTACCGATATGCCGCGGTCCGGGCTTTTGCTGAAACCGATGAATTCCGGCTTGCGCTCACGAACCCCGGGGGCACTGATTACAAATGACGCCACACTCCGGTCCGGAGTTTCCTCCACAATCAGGGCATGGTCCAGTATGCGGTCTTTTTGGCGGATACCCTGGTCGGTCAGTAAAATAGTAGCTGATTTTTTGGCGCGTTCCAGAAACAACATGGCAGGGGTGGATACATTGCTGACGTTGACTTCCAGGCGCGATGGCGCGCCGAATTCCGGTGAAAGTTGGGGTATGGGGTTTGACGTCAGCGCCAGATCCTTTCGGCCGTGGTCGGTTTTGTCGAGGCCGGTGGCATAGTCACGATAAACGATGCGTTGCCGGTTGCCGTTGTAGACAGAAGCCGGCAGCAATACATAATTGTCGCTTGTCCAGTCATAACGGTCAAACGCCACGGCCACTCCGGCGTCCTTCATGGCCTGTCGGGCTGTAAACCGGAACGTATATGACGTTGTGCTGTCCGTCATTGTCTTCTCGGTCTGAACGGTCCATGCCGAAGAGTCGTTTATTTCCTGACACCGTATTAATTCAGCTTCATGATAAGTGCATTCAAGCAAACGGACAGGATGGTTGCGCTCCGGCATATTCGGCAGCCAGGAACTTTGTGCCGCTCCGTTCATGCCGAATATCCAGAAGAGTCCACCCAGAAATGCCTTATAATTGATCTTCATCTTATTCTATTGCTTGTGAAGTTCATACGATTTTATTTTCCGTCCCTGATCCATCTGATATAATATCCATCCGTCAGCATTCTTTTTCCGTTCCAGCCGCCAACTTAAATCCGGGTTCTGCAAGAGTTTCCGGATGTGCGTGGGGAAGGCATTTGCCCTGCGGGCTTCTTCCCAGGTACGTATGACCTGGAAGATGGCATATTTATCAGGACAGCTTTCAACATCGCGTTGTCCGATTCTTAACGCATACGTGCAGCCGTAGCCAACGGCCGTAGCTTCAATATGTTCAAAATCCGCTGCCGTCGATTGGGCCGTGATAGGGAAATTGGCCCCGAAGGACGACGGGAAGAAGTTGGCATACGTGACATCACGAAGATCCTTACCCTGACTCGTCGTGCTGCCCCATACTCTTTTTTTCACATCGTATATGTTCAGGCCACCGCCTACGTTCCATGTACTTTGGTAATGCCACGAACCTTCTGACAGCGTGGCTCCCGTAAAGCGGATATCGGGCAATCCGTATTTTCGGGCCTGGTCAAACATGTTACGGAAAAAGCGTTTGACCGAGTAACTTCCAAAACCGGTATGGAAAAAGAATTCCTGCCCGTCGTAGTCAAACATGCCGAGGCCGCAACGATAGCAGATATCCGCATAATGCCGGGCCAGTTCATCTTGTAGTTCCAAATTCGGCACCAGTCCGGCATAAGCCCCTCCTACGGTCGGTTGCAGTTTGTCTACGGCATCTCCTTTTTCGTGCGTGGCCGGCTTGGTATTCCAGTAGCCCCGTGCTACCTTCAGCAAGCGGTAGGGCTTTTCTTTGGTGATTCCTAAATAATGAATCAGTTCCTTACCGATTTTCACCATGTTCAGTTCCCGGCTGTGGCCTTCCCAGCAGGCAATTTCTTCCAGGTATGAAGGATCGTCAACGTAAATCAGAGTGTCTGTTGCACTGATGTCTTTGGCCAGGAAATGACGGTGCAGAATGCAGATGCTGTCTGAAGGAACCGGGCTGCAATCTTTCGTTCCGGGAGCCATTGAATTGGAAATGCAGGTACGGCCCAGAATCAGACCGTCGCGGGCCAGAATATCGGCATATTCACGGGTCGAACGGTCGCGGTCGGTAAAATGATAGCGCTTGAATTCGTGGTCCGGTCCGTCGATATATCCTCCGTTTCCACGGTCCGGATGCAAAAACGGCTGGTCGTAGGTATGAATCACTTTCAGGCCCATCTGTTTGGCATAGGAGGCCATGCTGTCCATCAAGCCGCCATACGTCCAGAGGTCAGGCATAAAACTGGTGGGGTCTTTAACCCATTTGCCCTGAAACATCGGATGAGGCAGATTTTCATTGACCACAATGTTCTGAATCACATCCAGCAGGGCCACACTGTCGGGGCTTCCCCACAAGGCAATGGAAGAACCGATGAAATCCACTCCGGGCACGTCCTGCCGCATCATGTGGTTGGGTTCATTATTCTGAAATATCGGATTCCCTTCCGGCGAATAAATCAGCTTACCTTTCTGACGGTTGCGGGCATGATAGCGGATTTGGATACGTCCGTTGCAGTCAACAAAAGCCGTATTTCCGTAAAGTATGCGGAAATAGGGTTCCTTACGGTTGTAGAATGCCACATCGTTGATGCCGTCGCCTCCCATCGTAAACTGCTGCCCTTCGTGCAGGGTAACCGGGAGCGGATGATTGACCGGGTCGGGCGAATGGGCAATATATCCTGACGGACCGGTTTCGGACGTGAAGCGTGATTCTCCACCAATGGTGTTGTCGTCCAATGCCAGCGCACCGATGGCATAGCATACGGCTTCCGAAGTGTCGCGGGCCACACCGATGATTTCACCCAGCAGGTTGGTGATGTTCGTATAATAACTTCCCCATTGAATGCCGTCGATGCCGTTGCGGGGCTCCAGACTTTCCAGAGTCAGTTTGAAGTATTTGGGCTTTTCTTCCAGCTTGACTGTGGCCACCGATCCGTTTTCATATTCCAGCTGATACTCTCCTTTGCTGTAACGTGCCTTTTGCGGGTAATAGTAGCGCTTCAGTTCCTCATCATAGAGTGAAAGCAACGGCGATGGCTGGTCGGCCGGACTGAAATTCCGGCTTTCGCGAGTGCGGTTCCACATACCGACAATATAACCGCGTGAATCAACGTCAATACCGAAATAATCTGTTTTAAATGATTCTTGAAGATTCGGACTGCAACTGCACATGGAAAGTCCGAAAAGGAAAAAAGAAAGAATTCTGTTCATATCCTGTATGTTTTGACCCGACAATGCTTTTTCGGATTTCTGTTTTATTTTATCGTTTCGACGAGCCGTGCCTAATAGAGGAAGGATTTGGATTCGCCTTGTATTTGTAAAGATGCGCTCAGTATTCCTTGGGTAAACCGCTGTGGGGCTGATGGACATACACCGCCAACAAAGACCTTGAGTGTTCCGGCATCCTGGCGAATTTCGCCGGCCAGGTCGACAAAAGCCAATTCACGTGGCGAAAGGACAAACGAAACCGTGCGCCGTTCGTTTGGCTTCAGCTTGATTTTCATGAATTTTTTCAGGGCACACAGCGGAGCCTCTTCGGCCATTTCACGATGAGACAAATACAGCTGTACCACTTCTTCACCGGCCATCTTGCCTGTGTTGACCACTTCGACACTGACTCTTACGGAATCGCCCGTCTGTGCTTCGGAAGGCACCTTCAGGTTCCGGTACTTGAACGTTGTGTAGCTTAGGCCATAGCCAAAGGGGTACAGGACATCACCTTCAAAATAACGATAGGTACGACCCTGCATCGAATAATCTTCAAACGGCGGCAAATCCGCATCCGACCGATAGAAAGTCAAAGGCAGGCGTCCTGAAGGATTATATCTGCCAAAAAGTATGTCTGTCAGGGCTGTTCCGGCAGCCTGACCGCCATACCAGGCCTGAATCACGGCAGAAAGATGCTCGGCTTCCCAGTTGTAGGATACGGCACTGCCCGACATGCAGACAAACACGATGGGCTTGTGCATTTTCTGCAGCTGCTGCATGGCTTGGGTCTGTACTTTCGGCAGGGCTATTGTCGTGCGGTCGCCGTCGCGGAAGCCCTCAACGCCGTTTCCGCCGGCATCTCCCTGCTCGCCTTCGAGCAGGGGTGAAATACCGCCGGCAAAGAGTACCATATCCGCATCCTGACACTGCTGCATGAGCGAATCGATATCCGTTCCGTCTTTCCATGTAGTAAAGTCTGTCAACGGGTCATAGACAACCTCAACGTTCGGCTCATTGCGCAGAGCCTCAAGCAACGTTACATTATGTGTCGGAAATCCGTTGTAATTGCCTAATTGTGTTGTCTGATTGTCAGCATTCGGTCCAACGAGCAATATTTTATATTTCTTTTTAGACGACAGCGGGAGGAGTTTCTTCTTATTACTGAGAAGCACCATCGACTGACGTGCCAAATCCAATGCGTGGGCACCATGTTCGGGAGCTTCAAGCAATGACTTCGGCCGGTTGGCATAAGGATTCTTATGCTGCGTATCAAACAGTCCCAGCCGATAGCGTACGGTAAGGAGCCGCTTGAGCGAAATATCCAGTTGCGCTTCGGTTATCAAACCTTTCTGAACGGCTTCGAGCAGATTCGTGTAGGACTCTCCACATTCCAGGTCCGTTCCATGCAAGACCGCATCGGCCACGGCTTCTGCCGGAGTCGCATGAGTCTTATGACCGCCCCAGAAATCATTGATTGCCCAGCAATCTGATGTTACGTATCCTTTAAAGTCCCAGTCTGTCAGCAGAATCTTGCGCAGAAACAGATTGCTTCCACAACAGGGTTGACCATTGAAACGATTGTAGGCACACATGACGCCGGCCACATTGGCCTCGGTAACCAGCCGGTAAAAGGCAGGCAAATAAGTATCAAACAAATCATGGTCGGAAGCCTTGGCATCAAATTCATGGCGCAACGCCTCCGGACCGCTGTGTACGGCAAAATGTTTGGCACAGGCTGCCACATTCAGATAGACGGAATCTTCACCCTGAAGCCCGCGTACCATTGCAATGCCCATTTCAGCTGTCAGTACGGGGTCTTCGCCGTACGTTTCGTGTCCTCTGCCCCAACGCGGATCGCGGAAAATATTAATGTTGGGAGTCCAAAAGGTTAATCCGGTATAGCGGTTCAATGTTGTCCCTTTTTCAACGGCTATCTGATGAACCACTCTGCCTTCAGCTGCAATCATCTCTGCCATGCGCTTTATAGCCTGCGGGTTAAACGTAGCTCCCAACCCGATGGGTTGCGGAAAAACCGTTGTTTTCTCACTGGAGCGTGCCACGCCGTGCAGGCATTCGTTCCACCAATTGCAGGGCGGTACTTTCAGGCGTTCAATGCCTTTGGAAGTATGCATCATCTGCGAAACCTTTTCTTCCAGCGTCATGCGCGAAACCAAATCGTTTACCCGAGTCTCAATAGGCAATGAACCGTCCAGGTAAGGAAGTTGCGCCCAAACGGCAAAGGGAGTCAGGCAGAAAAGAGCCAGTAATGTTTTTCTATAGTTTTTCATAGGTTAAAATAAGAATGAGCACATATAGCATGGTTTCCATGCAACTATGCAGTAATCACAGTATCAGAAAGAATGTTATTCAACGACGCACCTTGTGGTAGATTTTTCTGTCGAATTTGTAGTAGCGGGCGGCGCGATGAGCCACACCTTGCTGCTTTTCGTCCAAAGGAACCACGTATTCCATCATGACGATTTTCTTATGGAAATTACGTACGTCAACGGTTTTGCCGTAAATCAGCTCAAACAATATCCTTAATTGCGAGGCCGTAAATTTGCGGGGTAACAAGTCGAACAGTAAAGACGGATTGAATTCCACATAATGCCGGATGTAGGTCAGGGCATCGCGGATAATCCGATTGTGGTCGAATGCCAGCTTCTTCACATCTTTAAGAGCAACCCAGCAGGCTCCATGACCGTCCAGATTTTTATCCAGCGTACGGTCTATCTTAATTAACGACAGGTAGGCAATGGTTACAATGCGTTCCACCTTCAGCTGCATCGTCTGCTCTAACCAAAGGACGTCTCTGGGATTACTTGTCCTGTCTTGGAGCCGAACGCTTTGAATTGGACCAATTTTACGCTCTTCAGACCGGTCAGTTCAAACAAGACACGTTTTGCCGCTTCGTCCAAATCTTCATCCACATAGATCAGACTTCCGGGCAGCTTCATGTCGTGATAAACTTCGCCATTGTCTTCGCCCGCACGGTTTATCAGCAGAACTTTCAGCTGTTTGCCGTCAAAGCCAATTACAACGCAGTCAACGGACAAATGATGATTGGCCAAAGGCCTTTTTTCCATGTTCAGCATACCGATTCATTTTACCAAATACAAACTTAGGAACAAAATCACACCGGAACAAATCAAAGAATATGATATAAAACATTAATTCTCATGCATATACATATCATACATTGTACATTATGTACGTAGGGAGTTTTCTTATAAAATACAATATGTAATCCATGATTGGCCTGTCAGCCCGATTGCGTTAAGCCAATAAACCTGGTTCAGGCTTTATAATCAATATGTTCCCGCCTGAACTACACCAATAAACACAAAGGGACTTATTGTATTTCACCGGGCAACACAGGTCAATGCATATTGTCATTTTACCGGCCAGAGGCGGTATGCGTTAAAAAAACAAAAAGATTGCTTCGGACATAGAGTTTCAGGGAATAAAACAAACAGAATTCTATACATGGGGGTATAGTATGGACGTATAAGTTCCGGTGCGTGATGGCTTATGACTTATTATAAAAACCCCTGCCGGTTTCCGTAAGGCTGCAGCTTTTGGAAACCGGCAGGGATTTTATTTTAGGATAGTGGTTGTTAATACTTGAATGTGCTTCCGCCGAGGAATTCGCGCAGTAGCGAGGTGGGGGGCAGGCCCTTGGTGGAGATGGGCTTGAGGTATTGCAGGAATTTCCGCAGGCGGTAGGCTTCGGAATATTCGGGTTCTGATTCCGGCACCTGTTCCAGCAGGTTCAGGGCTTGCTGGCGCAGGGCTGCCAGTTCGAAGAGCAGGGCCGAGTTGAACATGGCATCGGCATTTTCCTGATAGGGAAAAATCCATTTTTCCTCACCCTGACGCACCGATTTCCAGCGGCGTATGGTGTCGAGGGCTGAGTAGCCGCGATATTTGTAGTCGCGCACGATGCGGCGCAGCAGGCGGTTGTCGGTGGTGGGGATGTAGTTGTGGTCGTCCAGCAGGATGGTGGTCAGCGCCGAGGCATAGATTTTGAATTTGCAGCTGTCGTCAATGTCGGCCGTCAGGGCGGGGTTGAGGGCGTGTATGCCCTCGAGCAGCAGAATCTGATGGTTTTCCAGACGGACGCGCTTGCCGCTTTTCTCGCTGCGTCCGGTCTGAAAGTTGTAGCGCGGCAGTTCCACCTCCTCGCCCTGCAGCAGGGCATTGATGTGCTGCGTGAGCAGCGGAATGTTGAGCGCCTCGATGTTTTCAAAGTCATATTCGCCCTGGGCGTCGAGGGGCGTCTTGTCGCGGTCTACGAAGTAGTCGTCCAGCGAGATGGGCATGGGCCAGAGGCCGCAGGCCATGAGCTGTACGGAGAGGCGTTTGGAGAAGGTGGTCTTGCCGCTCGACGAGGGACCGCTGATGAGGATGACGCGGCGCCGGGGGTCGGAGGCTATGCGGTCGGCTATGGCACTGATTTTCTTTTCCTGCAGGGCTTCCGACACGTTGATCAGCTCGTTGGTGGCTCCTTTGGCGCAGGCTTCGTTGAATTCGCCTATGGTGGAGATGCCCAGAATGTTCTGCCAGCGGTGGTGGTCGTCAAAAACCTCCAGCATTTTGGGCTGCGGCACCATGGGGCGCAGCTGCGAGGGATTTTCAGGGTCGGGCAAGCGCAACAGGATGCCGTCGGCAAATTTGATGATGTCGAACATGTATATCTGCTCTGTATTGGTCAGCAGGGAGCCGTAGTAGTAGTCGGGCAGGCCGTCAAGGGTGTAGTAGGTGGTGTAGAGCTGTCCTGTGCTTTCCAGCAGTTTCACCTTGTTGGTGCGCCCTTCGCGCTTGAACAGTTCGATGGCCTCGTTCGTGTGGCACGTTACGCGATGGAAGGGCAGTTTGCGCGCCACGATGCGGTGCATTTCCAGGCGCAGGCGGCCCACGTCTTCCTCCGTCACTTCGTGTCCTATCTGCAGGCGGCAGTAGTATCCGTTGGATACGGGCGTGTCAATGCGCAGACGGCTGTTGGGGTAGAGGTCGCTCACGGCCTTGTAGAGCACAAAGAACAGCGAGCGCGTGTAGGTGCGCAGGCCCGAGGCCGAGGTGATGTCAAGAAATTCCACATCCTTGTTGTTGAAAAATACAAAGTGCAGACCTTCCACCTTGTTGTTGACCTTGGCACTCACCGGTCCGTAGGGCATGTCCAGGTTCGTCAGGGGATACAGGTCCTCGAGTGTGGAACCGGCCGGAATGTCGTAGTATTGTTGGTTGTTTTTGCAGAAAATGCGTACGGTTCGTTCTTTCATCATAGCTTTTGGGAGATTGGGGCAGTTCCGCGAAAGCGGGCGCGCCTGGTTCTGAATGTTTTGGGGGGATGGAGGAGAAGCATCCACCGGGCGGTCATTGGCTGTACCGGAGTGGCTGCGCCGCATCCTGTCTCTCCTACAAATATAGACAAAAAGAGCGGGCCGAAGGTCGGCCCGCAAGCACAATTAACAAAAAACAATAGCTCTTAGCTTTTGGTTGCTTACATCTTGCCCCGCCATTCGCCACGATACATCGTGATGTTCTTGTATTTGCAG
>ULXQ01008401.1_pt1 | contig 16678 bp, 14 predicted proteins | sample 1961481 | NCBI WGS metagenome assembly ULXQ01 (sample SAMEA4835843, study PRJEB28245) | human gut metagenome | biome: gut microbiome; material: fecal sample | place: Denmark | collected 2008 | reverse complement strand
CCCTCCGGCCCGAAAGGGCCGGTCCATCTTAAGAACCTTTTTCCGCAACCCTTCTATACAACCCGCGGCGTCAGCCGCCTTTTTTTTATCTGCGGCGAAGCCGCCACCGCCCTCTGCCTCCTGGACCCTTTTTCCTTTACATCCCTGCCAATTCTGATGTACAATGAGTCCGTATGGAAGTTCTATTGTTCATGGAAAGGATGAGTCCTATGAAGATTGCCATTGCCAGTGATCATGGCGGATTTGAGCTGAAAGCGTCTTTGAAGAAACATCTGGATGAAGAAAAAATCGAGTATATCGACTGCGGTACCGATTCCACAGAGTCCTGCGATTACCCGGACTTTGCGGAGAAAGCCTGCCGGCTGGTGCAGAAAGGGGAAGCCACCTATGCCTGCCTCATCTGCGGCACCGGTATCGGCATGTGTATTGCGGCCAACAAGATGAAGGGCATTCGCGCAGCCCTCTGCGGTGATACCTTCTCTGCCCATTTCACCAGAGCCCATAATGATGCGAACGTCATTACCATGGGCGCCCGGGTCATCGGACCGGGGCTGGCTGAATTTATTCTGGATGAATTTCTGAAAACCCCCTTTGAGGGCGGCCGTCATGCCAGAAGAATCGGCAAGATTGCCAAAATAGAAGAAGATGAATCCCATGTATGAAAATTTGAAGAAAGAAGCGGCGGAAGCCTTTGAAGAACTGCTGAGCCAGTCCCATTTCAGAAAGGGAAGCCTCATCGTCATCGGCGGCTCCTCCAGCGAAATCCGGGGCGGCCGTATCGGTAAGGACAGCTCCTACGAAGTGGGCACCGCCGTGGTGGAAACGCTGATGGAGATCGCGGAAAAGAATGGCCTTCGTCTGGCCTTCCAGTGCTGCGAGCATTTGAACCGTGCCCTTATTGTGGAAAGGGAGACTGCAGAGAAATATGGCTATGAAGAAGTGACCGTCGTTCCCTGGCTTCATGGCGGCGGCTCCTTTGCCACCAATGCCTACTACCATTTCAGGGACCCTGTGGCAGTGGAAGAAATTAAAGCCGACGGAGGACTGGATATCGGTCTGACTTTGATCGGCATGCACCTGAAACGGGTGGCTGTGCCGGTTCATCTGACCCATAACAGGGTGGGCGAAGCCATCGTTACCGGTGCCCGCACAAGACCACCCCTCATTGGCGGCGAAAGGGCCCGTTATAAAAAAGATGACAACAGAGGTGCTTTCTGATATAATTGCATAAAAGCTGTATATGACTCAAAGCTGAGGTTTGAAAAGGAGAGGCGAAAAGCGTCTTCTCCCTTTCAGACCTTTTTTATTTCATCTATGTACCAGAGCCATGGGTATGGTACAATGAAACTGTTGATACCTGAACATATTCAGCTATCTATAGATTTGGGAGAGTGCCGCATAGAGGCGGCAGGTTTTGCAGGAAGGGAGTTTATTGTATGAACCATTTAAAAGATGACAAACAGGTATATGAAGCCATTCAGGAAGAACTGAACAGACAGAGAAATAAGCTGGAAATGATTGCTTCTGAAAATATTGTCAGCTACGCAGTGATGGAAGCCCAGGGCAGCGTCCTTACAAACAAGTACGCTGAAGGCTATCCGGGCAAGAGATACTACGGCGGCTGCGAATTTGTAGACAAGGTGGAACAGCTGGCCATTGACCGGGCCAAAGAACTCTTCGGCGCCGAACACGTCAATGTACAGCCCCATTCCGGCTCCCAGGCAAACTTTGCCGTATACTACGGTCTCCTGAAACCGGGAGATACCATGATGGGCATGAACCTCACCGACGGCGGCCACCTGTCCCACGGCAGCCCTGTCAATATTTCCGGCAATTACTTCAATGTCGTTCCCTACGGTGTCCGTAAAGAAGATGAGCTTCTGGACTACGAAGCTATGGAAAAGACAGCCAAAGAAGTCCGTCCGAAGCTCATTATCGGCGGCACCAGTGCTTACTCCAGAATCATCGACTTTGAAAGAATGGCAGCCATTGCCCACGAAGTAGGGGCCCTCTTCATGGTGGATATGGCTCACTTCGCAGGCCTCGTAGCCGGCGGCGAATATCCAAGCCCCGTACCCTATGCTGACATTGTAACCACCACCACCCACAAGACTCTCCGCGGACCCAGAGGCGGCATCATCATGTGTCGTGAAAAATATGCCAAAGCCATCGACAAGGCCGTATTCCCCGGTATGCAGGGCGGCCCCCTCATGCACGTCATTGCAGCTAAGGCCGTAGCCTTTGGCGAAGACCTTACCGACGACTTCAAGCAGTACGCAAAGCAGATCAAGAAGAACGAAAAAGTCCTCTCCGACGAACTGCAGAAACAGGGCATCCGCGTCGTATCCGGCGGCACCGATACCCACGTTCTCCTGGCTGATATGAAAGCCATCGGCATTACCGGCAAAGTAGCCCAGAACGTACTGGATGAAATCGGCATCACCGCCAACAGGAACACCATCCCCTTCGAAACCCTCTCTCCCTTCGTAACCAGCGGCATCCGCCTCGGATCCCCGGCCCTCACCACCAGAGGCCTCAAGGAAGATGACTTCAAGGAAGTGGCAGACATCATCGCTACGGTTGTAAAGAACCCTGAAGACGCAGCCATCAAAGCATCCTGCGCCGACAGAGTAGCGGCCCTCTGCAAGAAATATCCGCTTTACGAAGACTTATAATCCAGCAGATTCAAAAAAGGGGCTGTGAAGAAATCATTTAGATTTTTTCACAGCCCCTTTTTCATGGGCGAAATCGGGACGCCAAGCCTATGGAACTTTTGGAAGAAATCATGCAGACATCGCAATCATTGGCCTGGGGGAGGCACCGGATTTCTTTGTGATGAAAAAGACAGCACAAAAACTCGGATACAAATCCGTGCCAGACAGTATTGCGGGCCTCTCAGAATCAGGCGCCAACGCTGAGCATACAGGAAAGTCCTGCAGCCGCCTTGAACTTGTCGTCCGGGAATGCGGGCTCATGCTGCAAAGGATGGTATCCGTGTTTTTGATTGGTGGTCTTGCTTCTCTTCGAATCTGCAGAATCCGTTCCCATATCTCTGGGCCCCGGGACATGGGGGAGGGAAAATCGGAAGCTTGTATACAGAGATTCATGGCTTTCCTACCTGCCAAAGCTGCATTCCGGCCGGAATATTCGCGATCTACATGACAGATGGGATAGAGAATCCGACCATGGAGTTTCCGGATTTCCTTCTCCATACATTTATATTGCATAAGCACCTCTTTTTTACAACCTTCCTTAAAAATTTTACTTTGATGTGCAGATAGCACCATCATGATTCTGTCATTTCTTGATGCTTATATTTGAAATGTAGCTGATACGACGATTGAAGATGGGGCCAAGAATGCTGTCAATGCTGGCACGGTATAAACGAAACCCGGGTTAAACGGGATGGCACTTATGTGAAAGTATCCAATACCGCTGGGGAGAATCTGTCTGCTTTGGATAATCAGGTGACTTCCAATACCCAGAATATCAACTACCTGAACGGCAGGGTAGGGGAACTGGGCGATCGCATCAACAAGGTGGGCGCCGGCGCCGCCGCCCTGGCGGCCCTTCATCCGCTGGACTACGATCCGGAGGATAAATGGGACTTCGCTGCCGGCGTAGGCAATTACCGCAATGCCACCGCTGCTGCTGTGGGACTCTTCTATCGTCCTAACGAAAGGACCATGTTTAACCTGGGCTGGACCATGGGAGATAACCGCAACATGGTGAACGGCGGATTCTCTTTGAAATTTGGAAAGAGCAATAAGTATATCAAGTATTCTAAAGCGGAAATGGCATCTGTCATTGACAAGCAGAGCAGGGAAATTGCCGAGTTGAAGGCCAGGGATGTGCAGAATGCAAAGGATAAAGCTGAAATGAAAGCGGACAATGCTGAAATGAAAGCAGAAATCGAAGCACTCAAAAAACAAGTGGAGGCTCTGGCTGCAAAGAAGTAATCTGACATTCAAAAAATAACGAAAAAATAGCAGATGGTATGCTCCTTTCGGAGCAGGCAGGTGAAACAAATAATCTGTCTGCTCGGAAGGGAGTATACCATCCTTTTTATAGCTATAGAAGAAATGAAAAGGAAAAATTTTACATTCATTCAATCAATCGAATCATGAAATAATACATTTTGTTATTAAGCCTTTTATTAAACACGAATGTTTATTCATTAAATAGATGAAGTTTATCAAGGGAGGGCTTTAAAATCTGAAAAGGCTTATGAGCTGATAGTATAAATTGTTGGTGAAATATGAGGCAATTGTATAGATGATATATTGTATCAACAATAATTTGACGTAAATTTACCGTGTTTATTAGTTTAGGATTCTTATTCATATTTTGATAGGCAATTTGACCTTACTGCCACATCAGGCCCTATTCTAAGGAAAATGAATCTAATCTACACATTAGATTCGAAGTCTTTTTAGAATACAGGAGGCAGGGTCACATGAACAAAATCTATAAGGTCATGTACAGTAAAGTGAAGCAATGCGCCGTCGTTGTTTCAGAAATTGCCAAGAGTCATGGTCATAACGGGGAGTCTAGCGGTGTGAGGAAGCATGCTGCTTTGACGGCTGCTGTATTGATTGCACTGGGAAGTCTTTCCTTTACAACTGCATTTGTGCCTATGACGGCAGAAGCTGCTGATAAAACCAGGACAGACGGTTCTAACTTTGTTGGTGTAGAGCGTACTAATGGTTTGATTGATGAAAGCAAATATGAGAATTCCGGTGGTAAAGGAGCTCAGGGGGCAGATTCCATTACGCTGGGACTGCATGCTCAAGCTGGAGCAGGAACGATAACAATCGGTGATCGAAGGTCAAGTGCTTCTATGGGAAGTGTCTATGTAGGCCATGGCGATATTGCTAACCCGGAACTTGATACCGGTGGTTGGGTCACATCGATTGGGTATCACTCCGATGCTACTGGATATGGCTCTATTGCTTTAGGCTCCAATGCAGTAGCTAAAAATTCTTATGCAAAAGATTCGAAAGGCAATAGTCTGAAATTAAATGACGATACTAAGTTTCGCTTGAATCCCAAGCCTGATATCCAGCGCGCATCCGTAGCTATCGGCTATGGTGCCAACGCGGATAATGGCAATATCGCTATCGGTTCTTATTCCGATGCTTCTACAGATCTTCGCACAGCCAAGACAGCTGATGGTAAAGAAATCAAATCCTATTTGACAGACAAAAAGGCAGATTCCTATGTATCGGTCGGTAAAACAGGTGCCCTGCGGCGCATTTCCAACGTCGCCGACGGTGCCGCTGATTCTGATGCAGCTACTATTGCACAGTTGAAAGAAGCTGTTAAAGAAACAGATGCCAGCAAAAAGGCAAACATTGACGCATCCAATATTGGTAAAAACCTGAAGTCTAAAGCAGATGGTAAGACAGCCGCTGATTCGAAAGACATTACGACTAATGAGAATGCTTGGGGGACGGCTATTGGTACCGGTTCTATTGTTAACTCTAATACTAATGGATCCGGTCAGCTTGTGACTGGCACTACTGTGTATAATTACGTATCCCCAAAGGCAGTAGACGGCAAAGAATTAAAGTATATTTCTGAAGATAAATCCACAGGTACAAACCTTGGAATTTTGGATGATAAGGTAAGTACGAATGCAACAGATATTACTGGTTTAAAAAGCCTGTCTAATATTACAGACAATGGTAAGACGGTTATCAAAAAAGCAGCTGTAGGAGCAGTAAAAGTGACTGCAGGTGATAGAATTACTGTTACTCCTGATTCGAAAAACTTGACTGATGCAGATACCGTGACTTATACAATTTCTGCTAAAAACGATGGTAAAGTAGCAAGTGGAAACTCAGGTCTTGTGTCCGGTGATACGGTGTATCAGGCGCTTCAGAATCAAACAAAATCTTTGACGTATAATAACGGATGGGGCATCATAGTTGATAATTCCACTAAGAAGATTAGTTTAAATAAGAACTTAACAACAAAAATCATTGAAGGATGGCGGAATGATCCAAGTAGACTTGTTGAATTTAAATTAGATAAGACAGCTATGGCGATAGGAGGAGCTATTTTTAACAATTCAGGTTCTGGTAATAGTTATGTTGACGGTTTAACCATGACAATAAATTCTGATGGACCTTATTCTGTTAGTCTTGGTGGTATTAATAATTCAACTAAAGGTAGATATTCCACTGTAACAGGTGGTGCAGCAAATGTGGCCAGTGGATATGCTTCATCTGTAAATGGTGGAAAAAACAATACGGCGTCAGGGAAATATGCTACTGTTATTGGCGGTGGATATCTTTGGACTGAAGTGTACGATAACGGTGACTTTCCTGATGTTGATAACTCTATTTTTGGCAGTTATGCATATGCACGTAATGATGCCTCTGGTGATTTATCAACTGTTGTTGGGGGACATGCGAATAAAGCTTCTGGTAAACAATCTTTGGTAGCTGGAGGGTCAAATAATAGCTCTAACGAAGAATCAGCCTCAGTTTTTGGCGGCGCGGATAATATAGCTGCTAAATGGTTAACTACTGTTAGTGGTGGGTTAGGTAATATTGCAGAAAATAATTACTCGAGCATATATGGCGGTATTATGAATAGAGCAGAGGGAATTGCTTCAACTGCCAGTGGCGGATACTATAACATTATAGCTTCTAATGGACCGATTCAACCTAATGAAATATGGTATGGTTCACAATCATCTGGCCGTTATGGCTCGGCCTTTGGTGGTGCGTACAACTTGGTTGGAGGTGAAAGTGGAGCAGCTATCGGCGGGGGCCATTCGGTCGTATATGGTGAGAGATCAGTGGGACTGGCTGGTGGTTCAACCGGATTAGGAGCTCACTATGCTTTGGCAGCTGGGTATCAATCTGTAGTGACCTCTAAAGGGTCCAAATTACTCACTTCTGATAAACACGATGAATTTACTGATGATTATCATTATGACAGGTATGGCTATGCACATAAGATAACCATAAAAGACGCAAATGAAACAGCGGTCGACCTTATGCCGGAGTATGTGGATGTGGCTACTGCAGTCGGATATCAGGCTACTGCCAATGAAACGAATACAGTCTCTTTCGGTCACGACGTAGGTGATGTTTCGGGATATGCTGTAAAATGGAAAGAAAGAACAGATAAAGACGAGCGAGGCAATATTAATAGAAATTTGGATGGATCAATCAACGATTACACGAAAGTACCAGACGTTATTGCGAACCATTATGATACAGCGAAATATAATCGTCTTGTAAAAGTAGCTGATGGCATTAATAATCATGATGCCGTAGTTATGGAACAACTTCGTAATGCGGATAATGTTGGCAAAAATGCAAAGAATAATGTCGTAGTGTACAAGAAAAATGCAGATGGATCATTGCAGGTAGATGAATACGGTGAAGCCATCGTTGATGATGATGCAAGTAAAGCGGAAACTGAAAAGGCTACAGAGCAAGCTATCAAGGACAGCGGAGACGCCTGGGGTAGGGCTCTTGGTACCGGCAAGGTAGAAGCCAATAACTCCCAGCTGGTGACAGGTGATACAGTTTACAATGCTATTCAGAATCAGGCTGAATGGAAGTTAACGACTAATGGTGAATCTGCTGATAAAGCTGCTGCCATTAAGCCGGGCACCACAGTTGATTTCTCTGCCGAGAAAAAAGGGAAGGATCACAGCAATGTGACCATTTCACATGAAGGTTCCAATGTAACCATCGGCCTTGATAAGGAGATCGTCCTTGGTGATACGACCCACGGCAACGGCGGCAGCCTCAATGTATACTCCGATTCTTCTGATGGTAATAACCAGAGCAACCATGTGAGCATCAATGGCTCCACCATCAACGTCAACTATAAGAATAAAGCTGGCAACGACACACGGGGCGTAATCCTTGGCGTTGGTAAAGAAGATGGCAAGCCGGACGGTTACATTGCATTCAATAATGTGGAAGGCGGCTATACCTATCTCCACGCCTCTACCGATGCATCGGACGATAAGAAGGGCCGTCTTGAATATGTAGGTAACGATGGGAATAAAAAGTACATTGCCAACCTGGACGATGTGAGTACGGCTGTCAATAATGCAAAGACGAAGTACTATGCTGTTAATGGTGATGCACCGATTATGAGCCTTGCTGATTATAGCAATGCAGGCAATGATGGTGCTAAAGGCGAAGGCAGTCTGGCGGCAGGCTTTGTCACGCATGCAGATGGCATTGCTTCGACGGTAGCCGGTTCTTACTCCGGTGTCATCAATTCGGGGAAAGCACAGGGCCTTGACCTCCGTGGTGCAGCGGCTCTGTCCTATGGTACCTTCAACGTCAACCAGAACACAGAAGCCAAGAAAGAGCATAGTGGCGTAGCTAACAGTATCGTCGGTCAGGTCAATGTGACTAAAGATTCCAATGCGGCCATTATCTATGGCGCAGGCAACATTGTCACGGATTCCTATCGTCCCATTGATGAAAAGAAAGCTGCAGATATTTTAGGCAGTACATCCGATCCGAAGGCACTCAGCAAGGCTATGCAAGACGCTGTCAAGGATAGCGGCGGACAGGTCATGGTCATGGGCGGCGGCAACTCCGTTGACAAAGCCTATATGACCCAGGTCGTCGGCGTGGGCAACAAAGTGACCGGTCAGGATAGCACCTATGCAGAAAAAACATCGACGCAGTACAACTTCGTCGATGGCTTCCAGAATGAACTGAAGAATGGCAAGAATGACTATATCATCGGTACGAAGAACAAGGTCAGCGGCGACAGCGTAGATAAGAATCAGTCCAACATCATCTTCGGCGATAACCATACGCTGACCAATACTAAAAATGCAGTCATTATCGGCTCCTCTGATAAAGTAACAGAAATAGCAGGTTCTGATGCTGTAAGTATTGGTTATAATGCTAATGCAGGTGGTGAATCTGTAGCTCTTGGTAGCAATGCAGTAGCAGGAGGAAATGCATTAGCTGTTGGACCGTATGCAAATGCTAAAAATAATAGTATTGCTTTGGGTATCCATGCATCTGCTACTTCAAGTCAGAACTTAGCCATCGGGTATTATGCAAATGTTACCGGACGTCCTGATACTATCAAGAATTCTGTGGCGCTTGGTGCAAGCAGTACTGTAGGTGAAAAAGATATCCTGTCTACTGATAATGGCTTTGGTGTCCTGTCTATCGGTGCTAAGGATAAGGAGCGCCGTATCATCCATGTCAGAGCCGGTGTCAATGATACCGATGCAGTCAATGTAAGCCAGTTGAAATCTGTTCAGTCCGGTTTGACAGACAAGGGTCTTACCTTTGTTACTAATGACGGAGAACACATCGCAAAGCTGGGCAGCAAGGTGACGATTCAGGGCACGGCCAAGAAAGCCGACCATGAATACACGGCTGATAACCTGACCACGGAGATTGATAAAGATGGCAACATCACGATCCTCATGGACAAGGATATGTCCGTTGAAAAACTGGCTGTAAACGGCAAGCCTGGCACTCCCGGCAGCATCGGCGTAAAAGGCCAGGACGGCCAGTCCGGCGTTGGTATTGACGGCAAGGATGGCATCTCCATCAAGGGCAGAGACGGTAAGGATGGTGTAACCATCAAGGCTGTGGATGGCAAGGATGGTACGGAAGGCCATATCGGTCTGACAGGCCCTGCCGGGACCAATGGCAAGGATGGCACCAATGCTGTCGATATCACGGTCAAGAACGGCTATAACACAGAAGCTAAAGATGGCAAGGATGGCATCAATGGCGAGAAGGGTGTAGACGGAACAAGCCTGACCCGTGTCGTCTACGAAGACAAGAATGGTGAGCATCAGATTGCCACTCTGGAAGACGGCTTGAAGTTCAAGGGTGACAATGGAAAAGAAATTTCCAAGAAGCTGAACAACACACTGGAAATCATCGGTGGTGCGAAAGGTGACCTGACAGAAGGTAACATCGGTGTCAACAGCACGACAGATGGCAAACTGAAAGTCCAGCTGGCTAAAGACCTGACCGGACTGAATAGCGCTACGTATACAACCACAACGGGCGAAGGAGAATCGGCAAAGACTTCTACGACCGTAGTCAACGCTAACGGTTTGACGATCAATGGCGGCCCGAGCATTACCAATAACGGTATCGATGGTGGTAAGAAAACTATTACCAACGTAGGCAGCGGTATTAAAGCGGGCACAGATGGCAAGTATACGGTAACAGATGCTAATAATTCCAATGCAGCCAATATCGGAGACGTGAACAACATGGTCAAACAGGCTGTAGGAGAACTTTCTGATGCCACTAAGACAAACCTGGCAGGAAAAGCTAATGTAGATGCATCGAATCTTACTGCTGGTGATGTTACAAAATGGCAGGATAAGCTCGGCAATGGCAAAGTGGAATCCGGCAATACAGGACTTGTAACTGGGGATACTGTTTTCAATGCAGTAGATACCAAAGCCAATAGAGATGGCTCTAATCTGACTGATAAAGAAGCTGATAGTTTCTCTGAAAAGATTGCTAAGGGCGAAGTCAAACCCGGTGAAAATCGTGCTGTTTCCGGTGATGCTGTCAGCCAGGCTATCAGTAAAGTAACGGGTGATATGAATACCAAATTGGATGGCAAGGCGAATACGTCTCTGGATAATATCACGAAAGATGGTCAGACAGTCATCAAGAAACTGTCGCAGGATGCTGTCCAGGTCAAGGGTGGCACGGCAATTACCGTAGATGACAATGTAGATGACAAGGGCAACAAGACCTATATGATTTCGGCCAATAACAATGGCAAGGTCGAAAAGGACGATGGCAACCTGATTTCCGGTGACACGCTCTACAAGGAAGTCCATGTGGACAAAGATGGTACTTATATCAAGAGCAAAGACTCTGCTACTGGCAAAGATATGACGGTTGCTCAGAACCTCTCCGCTCTGGACACGGGTCTCAAAACGACGAGTGACCTCATCCACATGAATGACAAGGGTGACATCCAGATTGGCGGCAGCAGCAAGGCCACGAAGATTGATGTCAGCGGCAAGGATTCCTATGGCAAAACCACCGGCCGCGTCATCACCGGCGTTGTGACAGATGCTCAGGATGCTTCCAGTGCTGCCAACGTGGGCTACGTGAACGGTGTTACCGCTGCCAATACCCAGCAGATTTACCGGGATATGAATTCTGCATACGGCCGGTTGAATAACAATATCAACAAGGCTGCTGCAGGAAGCAACGCTTTGGCCGCTCTCCATCCGCTGGACTATGATCCCGACGACAAGGCCGACTTTGCTGTAGGCTATGGCCATTACCGCAATGCCAATGCCGCCGCCGTAGGCGCCTTCTATCATCCCAATGAAAATACCATGGTGAACGTAGGCGTTTCCCTGGGTAACGGAGATCCCGGCTTCAATGCAGGTGTTTCCTTCAAGGTAGGACGCGGCAGCGCAGGACGCGAGGCCATGTCCAGGACAGAAATGGCAAAAGTCATCAACAGTCAGTCTAAGGAAATCGATGCCCTGAAGAAGGACAATGCAGACAAGGATAAACGTATCGATGCTCTGGAGCAGAAAATGGCGGAAATCCTGGCTAAGCTGGATAAAAACGGAAAATAGAGCAATCGATGGAAAAGGATGTGATGCCTATGAAAAATGCTGATGCTGTTTGGCCAAAGCGGCTGAAATTCCTTCGAAAATCCAATAATCTGTCACAGACCGATGTGGCCGGTGTGCTTCACTGCAGCCAGGCTGCCTATGGTATGTATGAGCTGGGCAAAAGAAAAATATAGGCAGATAAGCTGCTGATACTGGCACAGTACTACCATGTGTCCGTTGATTATCTGGTAGGACTTCGGGACGAAGTGTGATTAAAAAAAGCAGTGCAGATTCATGATCTGCACTGCTTTTTTTATTATGGTTGAAGGATTTAGTGCATATGGTAGAAACGTCATTATTTTCAGAATTTGTCGAAAAATCATTCTACTAATAAAGTAAACATCTTGTTAAAATCAGGAAGAATTAATCTTTTAAGCCAAAACGTTTATTGACCTTTATGCTAATGATGGTTTATGATAAATATAATAAGTAAGTAAAGTATGGGAGGTTTATAAATGCTTTATCAAAATCCGGAAATGGGTCCCATAGCCCCTGTGTACGTTTCCAGTGGACAATTAGAGGAAATGTACGCGGGAGGGGTAAAAAACTGTCAGAAAACATTTTAATTTATCTGGAGAATTCTGTTTCAAAATGAGTCATATTTCCATGGTTTTATGGAAATATATGTACGCTCTGCATCCTTTGAAAATAGGTTTCCAGCAGGAAGGCGGGGTATTCATTTCTTTTAGAAGGATTGCAATGAGCTGACAAGACCAGCTTTGAGGTGTTTACGATAGCATTGCTGCTTGGAGGGAATCTTGAAAAATAACAGACTGTTAATCGGGCAGATGGCCAAACTGAATCATACGACCCTTGCTACACTTCGTCATTATGACAAAGTGGGTATCCTTTCTCCTGTTTATGTAAATCCGGAAACGGGATATCGCTATTATGATGTTCAGCAGTGTCTGGTATTTCATATGATACAGCATCATAAAGCACTCAATATGAGCTTGAAAGAGATAAAAGAAATATTGAGACGGAATGACTATGATTTTCTCGAACAGATATACAAAAAGAAGCTAGATGAGGTGGATCAGGCGCTGGCTGAATTTGAATTTCGGAAAGAGGAGCTGGAGCGGATGATGAAAGGGGCTGACCATTTCTGCCATCGTCCGCCCAATGGATTCATTCAGATGGGCTTTATTACAGCCGAATATGTATATGAAAAAAAGGCAGTTAGAAATTATGTGCTTGAAGATATAGGCAGTGTCATTTATGATGCATCCTCCATTGAAGGACAGTTGATAAAGAGTGGATTTACAGAGGGATATCTGAATTATCCATTTGTCACACTGAGTCTGGATGATATCAAACATCAGCGGTACCGGACGGAAAAACTGGGAATTATTGTACAGGGAAAAAATAGAGAAGCAGTCGGCGTAGGACAGCTTCCCAGCAGTACAAGCGTCTTTGTTTACTTTGAAGACTTCAGGAAACTTCGCACCTATGCGGAACAGGTCATTGCTTTCTGCCACGATCACAATTATACCCCTGCCGGTGATATGATATGCCGGCTTATGGGCGTCTTACACCTGGATGATTTTAAAAAGACCTCAGAAGTTTATCGTCTATCCATTCCGGTGGAGGCAGGAAATACCATTCAAGTCTGAGAGACGTAAATGGCAGGAGGAAGGATAGAGGCAAAGGTCCTTCCTCCATGAGGGTATCTAAAGGAAATCACTGAAAGGGACTGTGAAAAATGGAAATCATTTCTTCGCAGCCCTTTTTTACATGAAAATTTTCTGATGGTAAGGTGCCTGCCATGCATCATCTTGAGCAGGGAAATAGGAAGAAAGGGGCATTCCGGGGACTCACGGTCTTTGCATCAGCAGGTCCCGGGGATTTTGTAGGAAAAACTGGCGGAAAGAGGAGTGATGTTGTACAATGAAACATGCGCAGAGGGATTTCACATTTTTAGATAGATGAAGGAGAGTTTATGCACGAAGTTTTAGATTGGGTTTATTCTATTGTGGTGGCCCTGTTTCTGGCCATGCTGATTCACATTTTTTTGTTTGTACCCACCAAGGTGTCCGGTGAATCCATGTATCCTACCCTCACCAACGGGGAATATCTTATTGTTTCGAAAATCAGTCATGTCCTTAGAGAAATGCCGAATTACGGGGATATCGTCATTATCGACAGCCGGACCCACAGGGAGCGTTCCTGGATGGATGATCTGGATGAACCGATGAAGAATTATATTGCCATTTTCGACAAATCTTCCCAGGGTCATAATGTATGGGTCAAACGGGTCATCGGCAAAGGCGGCGATAAGCTGGAGTTTAAGAACGGCCATGTGTATCGCAATGGCAGCGAGCTGGATGAGCCTTATATCAATGAACCCATGGAATTTTCCATGGATGGCTCCTATACGGTTCCCGAGGGCATGGTGTTTGTGATGGGGGACAACCGCAACCACAGCTCCGACAGCCGGTTTATCGGCCCTGTGCCGGTGGACCATGTGCTGGGCAAAGTGGTATTTCAATTCTGATCAAAAAGCTTCCTGAGAAATCGGGAAGCTTTTTTGATGCGCCCACAGGACACATAAAAGGCAAGCCAGTAACCTGTAAGGCTCCTTCCTCAGGCGGCGATTCTGCATAGAATTACCAAGTCGGGCAAAGCTGGTCCGCGGTGAATGATGGTGAGTTCCATTGGTATGCTTACCCTTGTACACCCTTTTGCCACTACGTGGCATTTCCCCTCAAGGGGAAACGAGAAAATAGGTGGCACTGGATATTGTGTCACATATGACACAGACAGCCAATCCCGTAACGCTGGCTTTATACTCATCGTCCGAGAGGGCGATACCACAACCCTCGGCCTGAAAGGCCGTCAAACTTAAGAACCTTTGGGCCGAAGGCCCATCCATCTTAAGAACCTTTCCCTCTGAACCCTCATTTTCTTATTTCCTAAATAGAAATGTAAAATTTCTCTTGACAAATCTCTCTTCATTGTGTATCCTATTACTTGTAACCGATGTCGGGACGTAGCTCAGTTTGGTAGAGCGCTACCTTGGGGTGGTAGAGGTCGCATGTTCGAATCATGTCGTTCCGACCACTTTTTTTATTTCAACATATTCATAAATTTCTATTTATTGCGTAAAGGGAGGTCTTTTCTTTGAACAGAGTCAAATCGGTGATGCTGCTGACACTGCTCAGCGTGATTCTCATGGCAATCGGCGGTGTCGTGGGCGGCAGGAGTGGTGCTTTCACCATGCTTCTTATTTCATTCGCCATGAATTTCTATACTTACTGGAATTGCGATAAAATGGCGCTCCGCGCCTATAATGCCCAGCCTTTGTCGGAGTCCGATGTGCCGGAGCTGTACCAGCTGGTGCGGGAGCTGACGGAGAAGGCCCATATGCCCATGCCCAGGCTCTATGTGATTCCTACGGATGTGCCCAATGCTTTTGCTACGGGCCGGAATGAAAATCATGCGGCTGTAGCTGTGACAGAAGGGATTCTTTCCATGCTGGACCGGGATGAGCTGGCAGGAGTTTTAAGTCATGAGTTGTCACATATCCGTCATCGTGATACACTGATAATGACGCTGGCTGCATCTATTGCTACAGCCATCAGCTACATTGCCAATATTGCCCAGTGGGCTGCCATTTTCGGCGGTGGCCGGGACGAGGAGGGGAGAAGTGCAAACCCCATCGCTCTTCTGGTGACCATCGTGGTGGCTCCGCTGGCGGCGACTCTGATCCAGCTGGCTTTGTCAAGGTCCCGGGAATTCATGGCTGACGCTTCGGGCGCTGAGATTTCCGGTAAACCTCTGGCACTGGCCAATGCGCTTCTGAAGCTGGATGCCTATGCCCATCATAAGGTAATGGCTGATGCGAAACCGGCTACCTGCGGGCTTTTCATTATTAACCCGCTGGCCGGTGTCGGCGGAATGGCAAATCTGTTTTCAACGCATCCTTCTACGGAGGAGCGGGTGGAAAAGCTGCGTGAGATCGCAGCACAAATGCATTCTTATTAAGGAGGGTCATATTTATGGCTGACATTCAGAAAACTCTTGTACTTGTAAAACCGGACGGCGTGAAGAAACACATCTGCGGTGAAGTGATTTCCCGTTTCGAAAGAAAGGGCCTTTCCATTCACGCAATCAAAATGATCAATGTTCCTGTAGAACTGGCTGAAGAACATTATGCTGAACATAAGGGCAAAGGCTTCTTCAAGGCTCTCATCGATTTCATCACTTCCGGTCCTGTACTGGCTATGGTTATCGAAGGTGAAAATGCAGTAGCAGCAGTACGCCAGATCAACGGCGCTACCAACCCGCTGGAAGCTGTACCCGGCTCCATCCGCGGTGATTTCGCTACTTCCATCGATGAAAACGTAGTTCACGCTTCCGATGCTCCGGAAACAGCAGCAAGAGAAATTGCTCTCTGGTTCCCTGAATTGAAGAAATAAGGTGATTGTCATGGCAAAGGTATATACACGTACAGGTGATAAGGGACAGACCAGCCTCTATACCAATCAGAGGGTATCGAAAGGCAGTCTTCGCGTTGAAGCTTATGGTACAGTGGACGAAGCGGACTCCGTACTGGGAATGGCCCGCGCTTTTGCGGCTCATGACAATGTGAAGGAAACGATTTACAAGCTCCAGAAGGAACTGTGGCTTCTGATGGCTGATGTGGCCAGCCTGGACCAGGAACCGAACATTACGCCGGAACATGTGACCAACCTGGAACACATCATCGACCAGTATACTGAATCCCTGGCACCTCTGGACCATTTCCTGGTGCCCGGAGCTACAAAGGGCTCCAGCTTCCTGGATGTGGCCAGATCCGTGGTACGCCGCGCTGAAAGATGTATGTGGCGTCTGGCAGAAGCAGAAGATGTACATGATGTGGATATCCGCTATCTGAACCGTCTCTCTGACCTCTGCTTCACTCTGGCCCGCTATGAAGCGGAAGTGAAATAATCGATTCCTGATTAGGAAGGAGATATTCATGGCGTTGAATACCTCCTTCTTTTATTTTATAATTTTATGGAAAGGACACGCCGATGTGATGGTTGACGGCCCTTTGGGGCTTGAGGGTTT
>ULXQ01015037.1_pt1 | contig 16966 bp, 17 predicted proteins | sample 1961481 | NCBI WGS metagenome assembly ULXQ01 (sample SAMEA4835843, study PRJEB28245) | human gut metagenome | biome: gut microbiome; material: fecal sample | place: Denmark | collected 2008 | reverse complement strand
GAAGGCGACAACGGCAAGACAGAGATGTGGTATGTCATTGATGCTGACGAAGGAGCCAGCTTGATTTATGGTTTCCAGCACGAGGTAACGGAAGAAATCCTCCGGAAAGCGATCGAGACTGGAACACTGGGCAAGCATCTGCAAAAGGTTCCAGTTCACAAAGGCAATACCTACTTTGTTCCGGCGGGCACAGTACACGGCATTGGCAAGGGGACCCTTGTGGCAGAGATTCAGGAAAGCTCCAATGTGACTTACCGCGTCTACGACTATGACCGTGTGGATAAGAACGAAAAAAAACGTGAGTTGCACTTTGACAAAGCTGTGCAGGTCATGAATATGAAGGTTGCACCGGATGTGAGCCAGAAACCTAGAATTGTGAAATACTACTCTGGCTGCTCTCGTGAGTTACTTTGCCGCTGCAAGTACTTTGAAACGGAGCGGATTCAGGTCACGAAAGGTTTTGCCTTTTCTGTGATGGAAACTTCGTTTCAGGTGTTGATGTGCTTGAATGGTTACGGTGAAGTGCAGACGATGGACGCAGAGCAGAAACCGATGCGATTCAGCAAAGGTGAAACTCTGTTTTTACCGGCAGAATTGGGCAGATGTCTGGTTGTTGGTGATACAGAGCTAATTAAGGTTCGGTGCTAAATCAGCGGAAAATGGGGGTTCGTAAATGGCAAGAATGAAATTTATGAATACAGAAATCGATAATCTGACAATGCAGGAAACACTGCAGGCAATCGATCAACTGATTCGAGAAAATAAAAGTGCTTATGTGGTCACGCCTAATGTAGACCATATTGTACAACTTGAGACAAATAAAGAACTGCAGGCAGTTTACAAGAATGCGTCTTTGATTTTGACAGATGGAAAGCCGCTTCTATGGATTGCCAATTGGTATGGTACGCCAATTAAAGAGAAGATATCTGGATCGGATTTGTTTCCGCTTCTCTGCAAAATGGCCGCTGAAAAAGGATACAAAATGTTCTTCTTAGGTGCGGCAGAGGGTGTTGCAGCAAAAGCTGCTGAAAATCTTATGAATAGATTTAAGGGTCTACAGGTCACTGGTACATATTCTCCTCCATTCGGCTTTGAAAAAGACCCCGTGGAAATGGATAAGATAAAATCGATGATTAAGGCATCTGGAGCGGACATTCTGATTGTTGGCTTGGGGTGCCCGAAGCAGGAAAAGTTTATGTATCACCATTGTGCAGAGCTTGGAGTTCCCATTTCTTTTGGACTGGGGGCTAGCTTTGATTTTGAGGCGGGTAATATCAAAAGAGCACCACGCTGGATGGCAAACCATGGCTTGGAGTGGCTCTTTAGAATTACACAAGATCCAAAGAGAATGGCAAAACGATATTTGGTAGATGATCGTAAAATTTTTGGTCTTGCAATTAAGTATAGGAGGAGATAAGGAATGGGGAAGCTTGGAGAAGCTTTGAAATCATCAGCAGTGAATAGTGCAAACCTCATCACATTAAATGATAAAGACTTAAAACGGATGCAGGACAATTTGTACGCAATATTAATAGACATTAAAGACGTGTGTAAAAAAGAGAATATCAAGTGGGGGTTGATTGCGGGAAGCCTTTTGGGGGCTGTTCGATACAATGATTTTATACCGTGGGACGATGATATAGATATTTACATGTTACGAAGTGAATATGAGAGGTTTAAGAGTATTTTTAATAAAGAACTTGGGGATAAATATGTTTTGAAGCAGCCAGGTGACCCCAATTATATCTTCCATTTTCCTCAGATTCAAAAAAAAGGAACAAGCCTTCAGTTGCTTGAATCCCCTCAAAATGATGATTCGGGTCTGTTTATTGATTTGTTTATATATGATAATGTTTGCGATAATATACTTGCTAAAACTTTGCATGGGTTGGAGTGCACCATACTTCTTTTTATCGATAGTGCCTTAAGAATGAAAGAATGTTCGTACAATATATTTAAATATTGTTCAAGTGATGAGGTGGTTCATCTAGTAAATGCCCGTGCATTTTGGGCAGTTTTTTTTGAATATAAATCCTTTGAGAGTTGGCTTAAATTATCTGATAATGTATTTGGAAAAGTTAAGAAAGAAGGGAAGCTATTAGTAAACCCAAGTGGAGCAAAACACTTTTTTGGTGAAATGTATCATACAGATCAAATGAAAGATATTACGTGGATTCAATTTCGAGATACGAAACTTCCAGTTCCAAAAGGCTATAAGTATTACCTTCGAGAGAGATACGGTGAAAACTATATGATTCCACCAGATGTGAATGCACGTGAAGCACATAAATACATCAAAGTTGAAATCTAACATAAGTGGTTTGGAAGGGTAACAGTGTAATGCGTCAAAGAATGGTATATCTGTTTACTGCAGTTAATTGGTATCGACTTGAGCTATTTAAGAATCTTGCTATGATGGTAGATTTAAAGGTATATATTTTAAATGGCTATAAAGTTGGATATGATGGAATAAATTATCTTCCTAATTTAGAAAATCTTAATATTCAAATTTTAGATGAAAAACAAAGTCAATTTAACGAGCTTGTAAAAATAATAGACAAGGAAGAATTTGACACAATTGTCGTTCCTTCCATGAATTCCATGCATTTTATTCGGCTTACCACAATGCTATGCCATTATTATCGTCAAAAAGGGAAAAAAGTACTATATTTTTGGGAATATTGGCCAATGGAGAAGGAACGTTCTTCTCTTTCAAAGAAAGTCAAACAATCGGTTAGACACTGGGCAGTCCGAATTAACAAAAGCTATATTGACAAGTTTATTGTTCCAAGTATTTACACTTTTTCTTTTTATAGAAAGCTTGGAATTTCGGCAAGCAAGTGTGTTCGATGTTTCAATTCAAGTGAAGTAGAGCAAAAGCATTACACGAGAGATGAGGTAAGAAATTTATATGGCATAAGAAATGAAGACAAAGTTATTTTGTATTTTGGTCGATTAGAAAAGTATAAGGGTATTGATGAATTAGTTCGAGCTTTTGAAAAGTTGAACTTAGAAAATTGCCATCTATTAATTTGTGGCCCCGGAAAACTAGACACAAAAATCGCATCCAGCAGAATCCATATTGCGGGAAGCATCCCTCCAAACGAAAGAGGAAAATATTACGCAGCTGCGGATTTGTTTGTTTTGCCCAACACATATAAAAATAAAGTAGAACCATGGGGGCTAACAGTTAATGAAGCTATGGCTTTTGCTTTGCCCATTTTGGTGACCGATGCGACAGGAAGCGGGTTGGATTTGGTCTTCAACGGCGTTAATGGATTCGTAATGGATTCTAATAATATTGAAGAGGAACTCCAAAAGTATTTACGGTTGATTATGAATGATGATATCTTTCGAAATAGTCTTTCTGAAAATTCAAAAAAGATTATTTCGAATTATACATTTAGCAATATGGCAAAAGCATTTCGATGGGCATAAAGGCATAGGACTGTGAGATGCAAAGGAGACCTATATGAGAAAAATTTTATTGTTTGATACAGCAATTGATACAGGAAATTTAGGAGATGAAATAATACTAGAAAGCGTTAAAAAAGAATTATCAACGATTCTTGATAGTGCGTCTGTGTATCGCATGGGAACACATATTGAAAACTATTCTCCGATTCAAATGATTGCTCATAAGTTCATAAAGCCCGATACAAAAATTAGGGACATTAATGAAACTGTAGACTACAAGTTTATAGGGGGAACGAATCTCTTCCTCGACAATTTGCATGGAATTCGTCCACAATTTATGCTAAATCTTTTTAATATGAGCTTGTATAAAAATGCGGTTTTTGTTGGAGTGGGTAGAGGAAGTGATTTTGAAACGGTTAAAGATGCGTATACGCGTTATTTGTACACGCATTCACTTTCGAGAAATATTACACACAGTGTCAGAGATGAGGAAACGAAAAAAGCATTGGAAGATATGGGCTTTAAAGCAATTAATACAGGTTGTCCCACGCTTTGGCGTTTTACGGAAGAGTTCTGCAAATCGATTCCAAAAGTGAAAGCAAAAAATGTTGTATGCTCTGTAAGTGGTCATATACCACAAAGAGATATAAAAAAGGATAAACAGATGATTGAATGTCTCAAAAGTAACTATGATAAAATATATGTTTGGATTCAGACCGCGATTGATGAGGAATATTTTAAGACATTAACAAATCAAGATAACTATCAATATAAATCCATATATTCGTTGAATGAGTTTAAACGAGTTTTGAAGAACGGTGATGTTGATTATATCGGAACGAGACTACATGGAGGAATATACGCTTTGCAAAACAGAGTCCGTTCAATTATTATTGCAATTGACGAGAGGGCAAATGGTTTCTATGAAAGCAATAATATACCAATTCTGCAACGTAAAAATATGGACTGTTTAGATGCTATAATTAATGGGGAAATTATCACAGATATTCATCTTAACAAAGAAAGCATAAGATATTTTCTAAATCAATTTAATTAAATTATGTAATGTACATATTTAAATACTGGTAAAATCTATTGTATGGAGGTTATAATGATTCGATTACTGACAACAGGATTGTCTAATACGGCCAGTGGAACCAGATCGATGATGATGAACTGGTATCGTTATATGGATAGAGATAAGATACAGTATGATTTTCTGGTGCGCCCTGATTTTAATCAGCCGGAACTGGAGAAAGAAATTAGGACGCTTGGAGGGAATATATATAGAGAGCAATACACCCACAGAGAAAAGCCAATTACTTTTAAACGTGATATGTATAATTTTTTTGATAGGCATCCTGAAATTAATGGCGTGCATATGAATTTGAACCATCACGGGTACATTCTTCCGCTTGAGATTGCTCAGAATTTGAATCTACCTATTCGAGTTGCTTTTTCGCACAATTCTGGAAATACAAGAGCAAACGAAAATCACACTATATCCAACTTTACAAATCGCATTCGAAAGAGCAAATTAGAACGAATGAGCATAGAACGAATGGCGTGTTCTAATGCAGCTGGAAAATATATTTTCGGGGAAACACAGTCATTTGAAATACTTGAAAATGGAATCGATGTAAAAAAATACCGGTTTGATGAGAAAGGAAGGAAAGAAATTCGCCAGAGATATAAAGTTAGTGATGATATGGTGCTGTTAGGGTTTGTAGGGCGTTTGCAGTATCAGAAAAATCCACTTTTTATGCTTCAAGTATATAATGAATATAGAAGAATCAATAATAAATCCAAACTTATCATAATAGGAACTGGTGGATTGGAGATGGAATGTCGTAAGTATGTAGAAAAAAACAATTTAGCGAATTCTGTAATTTTTGCGGGATATATTAGCAATGTTTACCGTTACTATTCTGCGATGGATGCTTTGCTTCTTCCATCACGGTTCGAAGGATTGGCTGTCACGGCTGTTGAGGCCCAAGCAGCCGGGCTTACAGTGTTTGCATCGGATAGTATTGCTCCAGAGCATAATATAGCTTCACTTGTAAATTTTATTTCTATAAGTGAACCCGCTACAAGGTGGGCAAACATGATTACTTCGTATACTGGAGATAGATTCGCTAAAAATGAAGAGGTAAAAAATGCTGGATATGATATTCAGGATGTTGCAAAGAAATTGGAAAATTATTATATAGATTTATATAAAAAAATGGAGTGAAATAAGAATGGCGAGAATTTTTATGCTTGTTATGCAGCCTTGTTATGGTGAGTCTGGTGGTGGGCATGGTATTGAATATCGTTTGTACCGACAGAATGAGAAATATCATTTAATGGATGATGTTTATTTTATTTTTTCTGACCGCGTAATAAAAAACGGAGAGCCCATTGGGGAAGTTGCAAAAAAGAAATCATCCAATATTGGGAAAAAAACAAAAAAAGATGTTGTAATATTTAAGCCTAATTTTTTAAGGGCTATCAAGGTATACCTTGAATATAATAGGGTGTGTGATTATGTAAAAAAACTGGATAAAAAGTACCATTTTACGAACGATGATATTTACATATTTCACGATGTTAAGATGGCATTTGCTTTTGCGAAACTGTATGATTTCTCCAAAACTGCATTGATTTATCACATGCAGGGAAGTGTTTATAATGAATGGAAGTCGTTTAGCGGAATTTCTTCCTCAATAGTGCAGAATACATTTAATGCGATTTTCAAGAGAGCATGCAGTAAGTTGCGTTTTTTATGCTTTCCATCTAAAGGGGCGAAGGAAAGCCTGCTTGAATCTGCTCCCGAACTAGAAAAATTCATTAATCAGTGCAATTGCAAGGTCGTTTATAATGGCGTTAACTGCCCGGACGTTAGTACTGAAGACCTGACAATTGATGTTAAATCTTCGGAGCAGGAATACAGCTTTATTACGGTTGCCGCACTTAATGAAGCAAAGGCTGTAGAACGAATTCCGCAGTATTTAGAAAAGCTAAAGCAAGCAGGCATTCGCTTTAAATGGATTTTGGTTGGAAATGGTGTAATGGCTTCTATTGTACAGGACGAAATAACAAAGCATTCAATAAAAGATAATACTGTGTGGTTTAAAGAACCAGTAGCACATGAGACAATTCTAAAAATGATGTCCCAGTGCGACTTTTATATTTTGTTCCATAAACAGTCTGTTTTTGACTTGTCAACACTTGAAGCAATGCACTATGGAAATATCCCAATATTAACTCCTGTAGGGGGCAATAAGGAAATGATTGAAGAAGGAAGTGGCTTCTTTGTTGATGACTTTACCGATGCCTCCGAACTGTTGACCGCAATTCATGACGATAAAATTGAGTACCGAAAGCAAATGAACAGAGATCTTCAGATGTCTAAATTTGATGAATATTCTATGCTTGTGAGATATTCTACATTATGCCATGATTTGCTTTAAGAAGGGAGCTCTTAAATTCGGGTTATAACAGAAAGGTTATATCTATGATTGGAAAACCGAAATTTTGCATAGAGAAGAGAGCACTTATAAGATATGTTTTCTTCTCTTTTATATATTTATGCTTTTATCCAAGCTTCGTTACAAGAATTGTTCCTATTCCTTTTTGGGGCAGTATATGCAATACAGCAATTTATATAAGTGTGATTTTATTTTTGCCACTTTTTCTTGTGAATAGAAAATTTAATAGTTACATTGTGACTTCATGTGCATTGTTTGTTATATTGAATGTCGCAACTTTACTGGTAGGAAGAAGAGATGACTTATCAGCATCGACAGCTCGTATGATACGGTGTATTGCATTTGTATTGATAACGGAATACCTGATACAGTTTTTACATCCTAAGCAGTCTCTGTCAATTTTAATGCTAGTGATGGAAATTATTAACTATGCAAACTTTGTAAGCATGTTAATATACCCTAACGGAATGTATCATACCGAATGGATAAATGGCCAAGATGTTGCGGTTAAGACATTACCAGGATATATCAGAACCAATGAGCGTGTTCATTGGTTAATGGGACATCAGTCAACGACAATCCGATTTATACTCCCCGCTATTTGTATTGCAATTCTATATGACTATGTTTGTGAAAACAGTACGAATAAAAATAGAATGGTTCGAAACACACGTTTAAGTGTACGAAGTGCATGTATGTTTTGCGTGTGTTTTGGTGAGCTTTTGATATCTTCATCGGGCGGTAATTATATTGTGACGATCATTTTCTTTTTCCTTGTTTTCTTGTTTAAAAAGAGTCTGAAGATAAGAATGTGGTGGATGCCATGTTTGATTGTTGCATTTTACTCGATATCGTCACTCCTGGCGCAATCAAGTATATTTGATTTAATTGGAATGCTAGTAGGAAGAAGTGTAGATTTGATTTCAAGGTGTCGAACTTGGAAAGTTGTTCTAGACTCATGCTCGAAAAGACTTTTTCTGGGATATGGATATATAAATGAATCAAGTGTGAGCCTTAGACATCTTATGGACAATTATGGAAACCCGCACAGTGATTATTTGTGGATACTTTTTGAAGGCGGCATAATTGCGTTAGTGATTTTTGCAGTTCTCCTTATTATTATTGGAAGAAAGTCCGAAAGGGTTGAAAACTCGATTGAACGGTACACATTTGCAGCTTTTGTTTGTTTTATGATTATGATGCTGGATGACGATCATATTTTTAGGTCTCAGTATATGCTGGTCATACCATCACTTTGTTATCATGCTTCATTTATAAACAATGCTGCAAATGGTAGATGAAGGGGCTATGCAAAGATGAAAAATAGAAATGTGAAAGTAAATGTAATAATGAATGCATTGCTTACAATGTCTTCTTTTATATTTCCTTTAATTACGTTCCCATATGTGTCGCGCATACTTTTACCTGTTGGAACAGGAAAGGTTTCGTTTGCTACATCACTTGTTTCATATTTTACTATGATCTCGCAGCTGGGAATACCGACTTATGGAATTCGTGCGTGCGCAAAGGTAAGAGACAATAAAATGGAGCTTTCCCGTATAACTCACGAGTTGTTGTTCATCAATTTTACAATGAGTATATTATCGTATTTGTTGTTGATTGCTGCGATTGTTTTTGTTCCGCGCCTTAGAGAAGAAAGAAGCTTATACGTTGTTGTTGGATCAACAATTATATTGACTGCTATAGGCATGGAGTGGCTTTATAAGGCGTTAGAACAGTATACTTATATAACAATACGTTCTATTATATTCAAATTTATTTCATTAATTGCTATGTTTTTTCTCGTTCAGGCAAAAGAGGATTATGTTGTCTACGGTGGAATAACTATTTTTGCGTCTTCTGCTTCCAATATTTTGAACTTTATCAATGCGCATAAATATATAGAATTCAAATACATTGGAGGATATAACCTGAAACGGCATCTTAAACCTGTTTCTATTTTCTTTGCAATGTCATGTGCCACAACAATCTATACACATCTCGATACAGTTATGCTTGGCTTTATGGCAGGTGATGAGGATGTTGGTTATTATAATGCAGCTGTTCGGATCAAGACGATTTTAGTCAGCATTGTTACTTCCCTTGGAGCTGTTCTTCTTCCGAGAGCATCTTATTATATCCAACATGGACTTATCGATGAGTTTAAAAGAATAAGTGCGAAAGCATTAAATTTTGTATTTCTAATAGCATCTCCACTGATGGTTTATTTCGTATGTTTTGCCAAAGAAGGGATTTTTTTCCTATCGGGTGATGCCTACTTCGGGTCCATACTTCCGATGCAGATTATCATGCCGACACTTTTGTTTATTGGCATTTCAAATTTGACTGGTATACAGATTTTGGTCCCGCAAGGAAAAGAAATTATTGTTTTATATTCGGAAATTCTGGGCGCTGCAGTTGATATATTACTCAATATTCTGTTGATCCCAAGATTTGCGTCGGCGGGTGCTGCAGTTGGTACACTTGTTGCGGAATTTGTAGTTGTAGTGTTTCAGTATATACAAATTAGGCATGATATGAAACAAGCATTTGACAGCATTCACTATGTTAGAATTATTGGATGTATTGTAATTTCATCTATTTCAGCTTGCTGTATTAAGCTTTTAAATTTAAATGTGTTTTTTACTCTTATATTATCTGCATGTGTTTATTTCCTTATATATGGACTGCTTTTGATATATAAGAGAGAGCCGTTGATATGTGAACTTTATGAACAAATAAAAAATAGGATTTTAAACAGCTTGGCAAAGATTGCATCGAAATAACAAAGACAATCACATAAGGCTATAAGCAATACTTATGAATGATATTTATGAAAGCAGTAGGTACGAAATGAATATTGGAATAATATTTGCAGGTGGTGTTGGTTCAAGAATGCATAGCAAAGAAAAACCAAAACAGTTCCTTGAAATCTACAACAAACCAATCATTATACATACACTTGAGCATTTTGAAAAGAACAAACTGATTGATGATATCGTTGTTGTCTGTGTTGAAGGGTGGATCGATTACTTAAATGAGTTGATTTATAAATATCGAATTAGTAAAGTTAGAAAGGTTGTTTCCGGAGGGAATAGTGGGCAGTTATCGATATATAATGGACTCTGCGCCGCAAAAGAACTAGCGGGCGCAGATAATGCGATTGTTTTAATACACGATGGAGTCAGACCGCTTATATCATCAGAGCTGCTTACAAAAAATATTGATGCAGTAAGGAAGTATGGAAATTCTATAACGAGCAGTATTGTAAAAGAGACCATCGTTGAAATAGAAGACAATGGAAAGGTGAAAAGTGTTCCGGATAGAGCACACTCAAGAGTTGCAAAGGCACCACAATGCTTTTGGCTGGACGATATTTTGGATGCTCATCGGCGTGCGTTGTCTGAGGGCCGAACGGATTTCATTGATTCGTGTTCTATGATGAAAGCTTATGGGTATGAATTATATATGACAGATGGTCCATATGAGAATATTAAAATAACGACGCCAGATGATTTTTATATGATGAGAGCTATTCTTCAGGCAAAAGAAGATGCGCAGATATATGGATTGGAGTAAATTATGTTTGATGCTACAACACTATCAGGAAAGACCGTACTTGTCACAGGGGCCACTGGACTAATCGGCCAGAATATTGTAAAAACATTGTTAGAAATTAGTGATTCACTAGATAGGCCTATTGAAATAATAGCAACAACACGTAATTTAAAAAAAGCCGAGAAAGTTTTTCCGGATTCGTGGGAGAGAATTAGGTTTATTACTTGTGATATAAGAAATCCAATGATAATCGATGCCTCTATAGATTATATTATTCATGCGGCGAATGAAACCTCCAGCAAAGCTTTTATCAGTAAACCAGTTGAAACTATTCAAACGGCTTTTTTAGGTACATACAATACCCTGATGCTTGCAAGTGAAAAGGGTGTGAAGAAGTATGTGTATTTATCGACAATGGAAGTGTATGGAGCACCTTCAACGGATGATAAAATTAGTGAAACAAATGGAACTAATTTGGATACTACATCAGTTAGAAGCTGCTATCCGGAGAGTAAGCGGCTATGTGAGAATTTATGCGTGTCCTTTATGGAAGAACGGAACGTTCCTGTAAATATAGTACGATTAACGCAAACATTTGGACCCGGTGTTGACTATAGTGATGGGCGTGTTTTTGCTGAATTTGCACGCTGTGCCATTGAAAATAAGGATATTGTTCTTCATACAAAAGGCGAAACAAGACGAAGTTATTTATATACACAGGACGCTGTTAGTGCAGTACTCACAGTTATGATTCAGGGAACATGTGGACAAGCTTATAATGCAGCAAACGAAAGTACATATTGCTCAATTCGTAAAATGGCAGAATTAGTAGCAGAAAAGTGCACCAATGGACGTATAAAAGTCCTAATAGAGGATGACGCGAGAAATGATACTAATTATGGTTATGCACCAAAGCTGTGCATGAATCTTGATATAAGCAAATTGAAATCCCTTGGGTGGAATCCTACTTATGATTTGAAAGAAATGTTTGAACAGTTAATATCGGCGATGAGAGAGGAAAAGAATAATGAGGTGTGATTATTTAGTAGTAGGTTCTGGACTTTACGGAGCTATTTTTGCACATGAAGCCAAAGCTCATGGGAAATCTGTTTTAGTAGTTGACAAACGCCCCAATATCGCAGGCAACATCTACACGGAGAATATCGAGGGCATCAATGTGCACAAGTACGGTGCCCATATTTTCCATACCAACAACAAAAAAGTATGGAACTATATCACCCAATTTGGGGAGTTCAACCGCTTCACGAACTCGCCCGTCGCCAACTACAAGGGCGAACTCTACTCGTTGCCCTTCAACATGTACACCTTTAATAAAATGTGGGGCGTTGTGACGCCAGAGGAAGCAGCCGCCAAGATCGAGGAGCAGCGCAAGGAGATCACCCACGAGCCGCAGAATCTCGAAGAGCAGGCTATTTCTCTTGTCGGTCGTGATATCTATGAGAAACTTATCAAGGGCTACACCGAGAAGCAGTGGGGCCGTGACTGCAAAGACCTGCCCGCCTTCATCATCAAGCGCCTGCCTGTGCGCCTGACGTTCGACAACAACTACTTCAACGCCTTGTACCAGGGCATTCCCATCGGCGGCTACACCAAGATGATCGCCAACCTGCTGGATGGCATCGAAGTCCGCTTGAACACCGATTACCTGGAAAATAAGGAAGAACTGGACGCTCTGGCGGACAAAATCGTCTACACCGGCCCCATCGACGCCTACTTTGACTACAAGCTGGGCACGCTGGAATACCGCTCTGTCCGCTTTGAGAACGAACTGCTGGACAAGCCCAGCTTCCAGGGCAACGCCGCTGTCAACTACACCGACCGTGAAACTCCGTGGACTCGCATCATCGAGCATAAATGGTTTGAGTTTGGCAAAGATGAGAACGGGAACGATTTGCCAAAGACGATTATTAGCCGTGAGTATTCCTCTGAGTGGAAGCTTGGCGATGAACCGTACTATCCGGTTAATGATGCCAAGAATGGCCTGCTTTATTCTGAGTATAAGAAGCTGGCAGATGAAGAAGGAAAAGTAATTTTCGGCGGTCGTCTTGGTGAGTATAAGTACTACGACATGGATCAGGTAATTGCTACTGTACTAGATAAATGTGAAAAAGAATTTTGATATGGTGTCATGAGTGGGTCTCAAGAAGTTAGAAATGGGCGGTTATAGGGCCGCCTTGTTTGGGAATTTGTGGTATACTGGAGCTACGGAAATTGCGGTAGCTCTCACTACTCGAAATTTTGCTTAGCGCTTTGTGGTGAGTAGCAGGCAACGCAGATGAAGTACTGCGGCTGAATGGCAAAGAAGTTGAAAATATAATTGGTAATGGTGAGGATATTGTTCGTAAGTTCTAGTCTTCCATCCAGCAGAACAGCCTCCAGCTGTTTTCTCTGGTGTAGCGAGTATGTTTGTGCCTTTTGCAGATTCGAATCTTTTTCAGAGGAAAAACTGGAAAGGAAGTCCCAATAGGCATCCATAACGGTATGCGATCAATAATCTCCCGGCTAGAAATCAACTCCATTAAGTGCGATAATAGATTCTGAGAAGTCTAAGAAGTCGTAAGCGCATAATAAATGACGTCCTGTGAAAGCAACGGCGCCTGTGAGATAATAAGGGTATCAAGAATTACCGAGAATTCCTGGTAATTATCAGGAATTCCTGAAAAGTTTCAAGGAGGAGTCGTAGCCATGCAGGTGAGTCAGATGAAACGGGCGGTAAGTCAAGCACAGTGGAAGCAGCGCATTGTTGAGTGCCGCAATTCAGGGGTTCCGGTCAAGGAATGGTGCAGGAAGTAAGGAATCAGTTATTCCACCTACTACCGCCATGAGCAAGCACTGTTAAAAAGCACGCAGGAGTCCGGCGACATGGCGATTACAGAGCCGGTCCAGCAGGCCTTAAGCGTTCCATTAGTAGAAGTTCCCGGAATATGTCAGGCAACTGCCAAAACGCATACAGATGGTATTGTAATCCAGGTATCGGCTCCCAATTTCAAGCTTAAGGTCACCGGTGAAGCTGCGGCAAAGGCGCTGAAAGGAATTGAACGGGTGCTGTGCAATACTTAAGGATGCCACAGGATTTAAAAAGATTTACATCGCAGCCGGAAAGACGGATCTTCGAAAAGGGATGGACTCACTGGCAGCAACAGTCAGTTTGAAATTTGAGCTCGATCCTATGAGACGGATATTCTGTTTCTGTTTTCCGGAAGTTCAAGGCGCCTGCTTAAAGGTCTCGTTTGGGAAGGCGATGGCTTTGTCCTGCTCTCCAAGCGTTTGCAAAACGGCGTATTCCAGTGGCCGCGTGACAGGCAGGAAGTCACGGATCTTACGCAGAAGCAGTTTTCGGATTTAATGAATGGGTTAAGCATTGTAAGCACGATACAAACTGCGCAGCCCAAATATTTGTGCTGAACGCTGTCGTTTGCACAAGCTCTGCATGCTACAGATGCCTGTATACCGGGGGGGGAGTCGCTGCTGTAGCGGCTCCTTCTGCATTTTTTTTTCAAAATGCGTCTGAACGATTGCAAACCACAGCGTTCAGCGCAGAGCGCGCTGCGCATGGTCAAAATGCCAAAAGATGCCAGACGCTTGATTGGACAAAGCCGATGGAAAAGAGTATAATGGTATGTAAAGAAAAACATCTTACCGATGGAGAAAATCGTCATGCCCAAGCTTACTGCCGAAGAATTGAAAAACTATACCAAAGAGGACATGATTGCTTTGGTAATGCAGATGCAGGAAGCACTGGCAATTTCCAGGGCAAAACAGTTTGGCAGAAAAAGCGAAACGATGGAATGTCTGGGACAGGTACCCCTTGCAATTTCCAAACCATAATGCTATACTCGAAATATAAAATTGAAAGTGTGAGAGGTGGTACTTATGCCCAGAACGAAAGGTAGCAAAAACAAGAAGTCTTTGACAGTTGATTATGCAGCGCTTATTGCTCAAAAGCAGGCTGAGAAGGATGCTGCGGCTAATGAAATTGCAGCTGTTGCTGCAAATATCGAAGAGCTGAAGGCAGAACTGAAAAGCAAGAAGACCGCAGCTAAGAAGTTCGACAAGGAATTGGCTAAATTGGTGGCCAAGAAGGCCGCTGTTGAATCTGCGGCTGCTGAGGCTGCAAAGCGCGACGAGGCAGAGGCCATGCTGAAGAAGCTTCTGGCCGAGGGCATGAGTGCCGATGAAATCATTGATAAGCTGAAATAATCAGCAACAGCCGTGCATGGGTTGCACGGCTGTTTTAAGCTGCATCTATATAGATTGTGACGCTATACAATTGCACGCCTTGTATTTGACTCGAAACTCATTTCCAAGCTTTCAAATGTATCCCCCTCTCCCCTACCCCATTTCAGCAAGGAGCTAGATTCCGTGAAAACAGCTTGTGACTCTAATAAGGCCCAGCCATCAAATCAACCTCATTCAGATGACGCCCCAAATCCAAGAAAACCGAATCACAATGCGCAGGAACTGCTCCGCCGCCAGATGCAGCAGGCTGTTCTGCTGTACGGTTCTGGGGAGATCCACCCTTCCCTGCAGAAGATTGCAGACGAACTGGCTTTGAACCCTATCAAGGTGCGCAAGTTATTAATCACCGCCGGCGTATATAGGTCCGACATAGCCACTCGGGTCAATGAGCGATTCTCTGCGTATCAACAGGAAGGCATCCCTAATAAGGACGCTATCGCCTTCACTGCACGGGATATGCAGCTTTCCACATCCTCGGTGGCTTCTTACCTGCCCTACAGCAAAGGACTGTACTTCCCTGCCGAAACCGCTGCAGACAACCTAAGCACCGGTGCCGAACGCCAACGCCGTTATATAGCTGTGCAGCGCTTGCGAGAAAATCCCACCGAGAAAACTCTTTGGAACTGCGTCGTTGCTTTTCGCAATTACCCATTTACAACGCTTTCCGGCTTGCCATTCACTTACGATCTGAAAATGGGACGCCACGGCAAATTTACTAAGGAGCTGTGGATCACCCGGCACGAGAACAGCAAAAGTCTTACCTGGAGTTCTGTAGTGCTGGCTTTCCGAAATATTGAAGAAATTGGTGCTGAAGTCGAACGCCCCAAGGCACTGGGAGATATACGGGGCGTTTCGTACATTTACGCACTGTTCTGCCGATTTGGACTAATAAGAGCCCCCACGGTACGACATGCCAGCAAGGGACTGCTCTTGCACGGAAATTGATTGACTACATGGAAACACACGATGGCTGTGCTGAGTGTTATCCCTATGCTATCATTGAGGAGCTAAAGGGCACATTCTTGTTGGAGTAATTCTGTCATAGTTTTTCGTACAAAAAAGCTCTGCCAGCGAACTGGCAGAGCAGTGATCCTGTGAATTACTGGTTGAAATACACTCGCCCTGGGATGGCATTATAGTGCTATCCCTACTGGCCCGATTTCAAGCGACATTATGTACTCAAGGCACGTGCTTCACTTCTTATTTTTTTGTTTTTAGCCATCTTTTCTTTTCCCGCGAATTCCCGCAGATCTTCCCAAAAGCAAGACATCAAATGATCCATCATGTTCATATACTCTCTTTCATTGTCCCAGTAATAAATCATGCAAATAGCGCGCATTAAATTGTAGTAGACAGCCATGATCCACACCAAGTCATCTTCATACTCCATTGCCCTGTGAAAATGATAATCAAAAGAACACATAGTTCTCCTCTACTTTAGCGGCGTGCCTTCTTGTTAATTCTTTTAATGGTATTATTGATATTAGATTCCGAACAATGCAATTCCTTTGCGGCCATGTTGCGGGACATCTTCAAGCACAACGCCAAGATTTCATTTTCCTTTTCTGTAAGTTGTGCGCGTACTCACCTCCCTCTTTCGGTCGCACCAGTATCGGATGGATGATGCCGCTTTCTTCGATGCTGTCCATAAGCTCCTTCATTTCCAAGTCGTGCCTGACATGGAATGGGTGGTTTGCGAAGGGATGCAGTTGCTCTATTGGTATGGTTTCCTCCGCACCATAGAGGTACGGAACTGCGCTTTTACTCATAGTTCTGCGTGCTCCTGACTTGTAGATTTTCGGGTAGATTCGGGCCCCGAAATGTACATCCGAAACCCTGTACATTTTTGCGAAAATGTATTCATACGGTCAAAACAATAAAAAAAGTCCCTAATTGCGATAAAAGCAATTAGGGACTTAACAGGTTATTATAGATTGACCTTAGAATCTAGGTCTTTCCACATTCCCGTCCAAAGCACGCAGCAACGCCAATTCCTATAAGGATGTACCCCTATGGGAAGCCATGGCAGCGCTTAGAACCAACCTGCAAATTACTTGCGGGGAGCTTTAATGGCAGCCTGAGCAGCGGCCAGACGGGCGATGGGAACACGGAAGGGAGAGCAGCTGACATAGTCCAGACCAACATTGTGGCAGAACTCAACGCTGGAGGGATCGCCGCCGTGCTCGCCGCAGATGCCCAGACCCAGATTCGGGTTGGTGGCGCGGCCGTCAGCAGCAGCCATCTTGACCAGCTTGCCAACG
>ULXQ01049354.1_pt1 | contig 17320 bp, 17 predicted proteins | sample 1961481 | NCBI WGS metagenome assembly ULXQ01 (sample SAMEA4835843, study PRJEB28245) | human gut metagenome | biome: gut microbiome; material: fecal sample | place: Denmark | collected 2008 | reverse complement strand
ACGGCTCCCGGAGAGATACCGATGCTGCCGCCCCAGCCGTGATGATGGTGATGATGGTGGTAGCCGTAATCTCCCCAATAGGGGCCCCAGCCCGGGCCCACGCCCCAGTAGGGACCGCCCCAGCCCCAGCCGTCTCCCCAGCCCCAGCCGATGGAGATGTAATCCAGGAAGCTGTGGCTGGCCCGGCGGACACCCACTTCCGCCAATCCATTGTCCTGGAAGTCCCCTACGAAGGAATAAGGCTTCAGTTTGGCGTATTTCTTTCCCTGGGTATCCATGAGCCAGCCTCCGTCCACCACGGCCACCCCCTGGTGGAAGTCCCCGGCCTTTTTCACGCTCATGCTGGGCAGCAGGCTCCCGTCCTTCCGGATATAGAACCACTGGCTGTCTTTTTTCACCGCGGCCAGCCCTTCGCTGAAGCTGCGGACTTCCTTGTACTGGGCGGGGATCACCAGTTTCCCGGTTTTGTCCGCAAAGCCCCATTTGCCCTGGGTTTTCACCGGGGCCAGCCCTTCCTGGAAGGCCCGGGCCTCTTCCCATTCCCCGGGAAGCCTGGCTCCCTGGAGGGTGTAGAAATTCCACTTCTTTTCCGTCACGCCGCCGATGATCCCTTCATTGATATCGGTGATCTTCTTCAGGGTGGGGGCCAGCAGCTGCTTTCCCTCCCGGTCATAAAGGCCGTATTTTCCCTTCAGCTGGACCAGGATCGCCGGATCCTCTTTCGGATCCCCCACTGCGATTTTTTTATAGACCAGGGGCAGGATTTCCTTCCCTGTCCGGTCGATCACGCCCTGCTTTCCGTCTTTCTCCACCACGGCCACATGGTCGGCGGCAAAAGCCGTCTGCCCCAAAGCCAGAGAAAGTCCAACCAGCAGAGCCATCTGTTTTCTGTTCATAGAAAACACCTCCGTTCGCTTGCCTTATTGTACCATAGAACGGGATTCTGTTACACTGGTCCGGATCAGGCCGCAGAGGGCTTCCATGGCCCGGGTCATGTAGGCCCCCTTCCGCCGGGCCAGGTACAGTGTCCGGTCCAGAGGATGGTCTTTCACCTGGAAAAACACCGACTGATCCGTCCGGGCCAGGGTGGGAAAAGCCAGCCGGGGGATCAGGGCAAACCCGTGGTTGGCCAGGGCCAGCCGATGGGCCAGTTCCACGCTGTCCGTTTCCAGGATGATCCGGGGCTGGATCTTCCCCTCCCGGAAGAACTGATCCGCCTTGTACCGGAGCCCCCGCCCCGGTTTCAGCAGGATAAAGGGCTGGTTCCGAAGCCGCCCCACATCCTCCAGCACATGGCCGGTACCCGGGGTCCAGGAAAACTGCCGGCTGAAGCCGGGAGGAGCCTCCAGATACACCGTATCCGTCAGCAGCCGGGTGTATTCCAACTCCGGGTCGTCAGGGAAATAGGTCAGGGCCAGGTCCAGTTTTCCCTGCCGGAGGAGGGGATTCAGCTGCCGGATCAGGGTTTCCGTCAATCGGAGTTCCACCTGGGGATACAGGGTGCGGAACTGCTCCAGGATCACCGGCAGCAGGGTCTCACTGGAGATCCGGGACAGCCCCAGACGGATCTGGCCGCTTTGGGAATCCCGCAGGTCATGGATCTCCCGGAGACCGTTCTGGTAGTTTTCCAGCATGGCCTGGGCCATCCGGGCATAGATTTCACCCGCCTGGGTCAGGTAGACTCCGCTGGCTTCCCGGACCAGGAGAGGCATCCCTGCTTCTTTTTCCACCGTTTTCACGATCCGGCTGAGGGCAGGCTGGGACAGGCCCAGCTGGGCGGCGGCAGCGGTAATGTTGCCGTTTTCGCAGACTTTCAGGAAATCCCGCAGGTATTTTTCATGGAACATGGCAGTCCCTCCTTTTGTTATATCATTTTTGCTATATCCCTATTATACTATTAAGATTTTACAGTATAGAGCCCATTGTCTATAATAAAAGTATCCTGCCGGACAGGCGCTCCGGCTTCCAAAGGAGATCTTTCCATGAAACAACGTTTTCCCGCCTTACTGGCATCCGCCCTGCTGGGCTTCCTGCTCCGGCAGCTGGCCATCCCCATTCCCTATTTGCTGGGAGGCATCATCACCGGTTTTGTTGTACGCACTTTTCTGGATAATTCCTTCCAATGGCCCCGGGCCTGGCGGGGGCTGATGCTGGGGGTAGCCGGCTACGGCATCGGCAGCAACTGCACCCCGGACACCTTCCTTAAAATGAGCCAGGAAACCCTGGGGATCCTAGGTGCCAGCCTGTTCACCCTGGGCGTTTCCGTGGCCGTGGCCATCCACATGCACCGGCACACCTTCGCCAACCTGCTCAGTTCCATTATGGGCTGCCTGCCGGGAGGACTGACAGCCATGACCGTGCTCATGGACGATTATGAGGAAGCAGACGAAAACGTGGTGGTAGTCTCCCAGTGCCTGCGGCTGTTCGTGGTGGAAGTCAGCGTGCCCTTCCTGGCCATCAACCTGTTCGGAGGCCAGATCACCCGGGCCGCCGGCGCCAGTCTGTGGGTCACCACCCTGGGTGATTTCCGGAGCCTGTTCCATCCGGGCTGGCTGCTGGTGTTCCCCCTGGTGTTCCTGGGCCGGTTCCTGGCCCAAAAGACCCATATGCCCACAGGGCAGCTGCTGGGACCCATTCTGATCACTTCCCTCTTTGCTCTGTGGCAGGGCAGTGTGCCCCGGGTCCCGGCTCCCGCCATGGCTTTTGCCCAGCTCCACATCGGCCTGTACATCGGCACCATGATGGACCGGGAAAAACTGCTGAAGACCCGGGAACTGATTCCCAACGTACTCCTGGGTTCCCTTTTGATGGTGGCTTCCAGCGTCGCCCTGTCCCTGTTCATGTCCCGGCTCTACGGTTTTTCCACCCTTACCGCCTTTCTGGCCCTGGCCCCCGGAGGCATTGCGGAAATGTGCCTTACCGGCCTGGAAATGCACCAGGATGTAGCTGTGATCCTTACCTACCAGCTGGTCCGGGTGCTCATGCTGGCCATGGGAGTGCCCTTTGTGATCCGGAGGTTCTTCAAGCCGGACAGCGGAAAAAAAGGGGCTGCTGCATAAGCAGCAGCCCCTTTTTGAGGTCACGGGCCGCGAGTCGTGAGTCGCGGCCCACTGGATAGAACCTGTCCTTCGGCCAGGTTCTTCTTATTGTGTATAATCGTAGGGGGCGCAGGCCCGGTGCCCCGCAAAATGCGCAGATAATCGATGATTTGGCGGGCAGCCCGGCGTGCAGCCCCTACGGTACCGATTTACACATCCAAAAATTTGCCTGCAAATTTTATCATTCGGCCATTGACGATTGACCATTGACGGGGATATTGCATACATATTTTTCACGTGCAATATTCCCCCTTTTTCACTGCCAGTTGATCAACAGCGCTATGGCCACGGTCACCATCTGGGTGGCCAGGAGCATCAGGAACAGGGGCACGAACCACTTCCACCACTTCTGGACCTTCACCCCGGCGATGCCGGCACACACCGGGGCCATGGCCGTAGGCCACAGGATGTTGGACAGCCCGTCCCCGTACTGGAAGCAGAGCTCCACTCTCTGCCCGGGAGAACCAGAAGGCGCTGTCGGAAGAACGGGATCCTGCCCTGCAGGATGTCCCCTTCCGGCAGCGCCTTTTTGCGTATCCCGGGGCCTGCCCAGGAAAGAAGGTATGGAGATGATAACCATCAACTTGAAACATTTTTAGAATGATATTTTTACTTTATTTTACATTTTTAAGAACGCTTTTATAACTATTTAAATCATTTTTTAGAACGACACTTGGAAGAGCATCCCCCCAAGAGAATTTTTATACCGCCTTCGATGAAGTAAAACGGAATAAAAAAGGGCTGTTGCATGAGCAACGGCCCTTCAACGTTCAGCTGTCAACGTTCAACGGCCCCAGATACAAAAAATACCCTTGCGGTATCACAACCGCAAGGGTACTGACTTTTCATTTGGTGGAGACAAGGAGGATCGAACTCCTGACTTCTTGCATGCCATCTGTAATGATGCCAAAACAAATGCTCTATCCACAATATCTGATATTACAAGTTTAATTTAAATCAATATATAGTATATCCAACTTATCTACAGCATCTAAATTAAAATAATAGGCTTACTTTTTGGATGATTTTCCAATGATTACCCGTTTAATCATTTATACATTTTTACGTATTTTTATTTACATCATGATTTTATGAGGTTACCTTCCCCATGAAGGGGCAACCGACTTTTTGTCCGGATTCATTTCAAAATCCAGGATGCTGTGTATTACACAGTCAAATAAAGTACGATGGTTTAGCCCGTCAAAGCCTCATTTTAGAGGCGTTCTGACGGGTCTTATTTTTAATGGAAGAAGGAGTTGTATTTTCCTTTATCTCTCATCAGAAAAGCGCCTGAAGCATCCTGACGGTATCCTGGAGCTGAAGGATGCTGTCTATCCATTCATCCGGATCTGTTTCCATGGAAGTTTTGTTGGTGGAACCTTCCGTTCCCCAGGGAGCAGTGGTATTATCCTTGTCTAATTCCCGGACGGCAGCTTCCAATCCTTCCGGGCCCTTTCCAGGTCAGCAGTCCGATACAGGTCGGCGGTCAGGTGCTTTTCTCCTGCATCATACCAGCTTCCAGGAATCAGGATTTCCATTTCATCCGGCAGGACAGGCTCCAACTCACAAAGGTAGCGGAGAAACGCTTCCACCGTTTCCCGCCCAGCCTGTGAAGCCACGTGGCAATGAGCTGCACAGGCTGCCAGGCGGGGCGGGTCGGTCTGTTGCAGGGTTTGTTGGAAATTCATAGAATAAATTCCTCCGATGAATATTTGTTGCTATTGTATCATGTTTTTAACATTTAAGCTTTTGAATTACAGAGTTTTAAGAATTATTGACTAAATTCGTTAAACCTTTTATAATAAATTCATAATTTGTTCACATTTTAATTTGCGAGGTTTTCTTATGTTTCATAAAAAACTTCTTTCACTTAGTTTACTTTTTCTTGTTTTTTTCTTTTCGAGAGTTGCAAATGCCTCTTCTGTAATCATTCCTAAAGGTACAGAATTAGTTGGCGAATTGGTCACGCCAATCAATTCAAAGTCCAGCAAAAAAGGTGATCCCATTGTCTTTAAATTAGCTCAAAATTTCATATATAAAAATGCTATTATCTTGGAAAAAGGAACCTCAGGGCAAGCCGTTGTCACGCATGCTGAAAAAGCCACCTATTTTGGTCAAGGTGGACAAGTTGGCTTCTCTCCCAAGTCCATTACAACGTCCAATGGGATCGAAATTCCTCTTACTTTTGAAACCCGAATTAGAGGAGATGCTCAAAATGATGCCAATATGGTTATCGCAACCATAGGAGTAGGTATTTTTGCATCATTTTTTCATGGAAAAAACCAAAGTTTTCCAGCTGGTACTAAATTCAAGATTTTTGTAGAAAAAGATACTGATTTGCATTTAGACGAAAACGAACTATCTCACTACTTTTATATGCTCTCAAAATAAGCATAAATAATAAACTTTGAAAGGAAGTATGTAGGATGAAAAAAATCGTAACTTTGATTTGTGGGCTGTTTCTTTTATTGACACAGGTAGCTTTTGCAGAACCTTCGATTCCTTCCGGCAAACCTAATGTAGCAGTAATGTACGTCAACAATGGGAAAACAAAATATGATGATGCAGTGGATCAAAGTGTTTTAGCAAATTTGGCAAAATGCATTACTGCCGATAAATATAATTATATAGACGGCAAACCCTATATCGAAAAACTTAATAAAATTGGCATTCAGGATATTTCTACTGCTGAGCGTAGTGATATTGTAGATGCTATGGAAGGCGAAAATATTGATTATGTTGTTTACGTTGAAATTCAGCCTTTTGTTCGCAAAGAAAAAGTAAGTTTTTTCTCTTACGGATTAAAAATCACTACCCAAATTCCCTTTAAGGTCATTGATGTAGTAAACAACAAATACTTATATAATGGTAAATTTGTGGAATCAGCAGATGACAGCACTATGTTCGGTGGCTTAGGTAATAAAGGAATCGCTTTAAAAGCTCTGGACCATGCCAATCAGCAGATGGCTTCTGTTCTGACAGCAAGATTACCAGAAACAAAACCTGTAAAAAGGGCGGCTAAATAATTATGAAAGCCAAATTTTGGTTTATCCCTTTTCTATTGCTCATAACAATTTTAATGCCATGTAAAAATACATCAATGGCTAGTGCAAGAAAAAAGAGCGCTGTCATTTCGATTTACAACAATCTTTCGGATTCTACTTATGATAAAGATCTAGATAAGGTTGTCCAAAAAGAGTTGCAGAAAAGATTAGAAGGTCTCTACATCGAATTGGATAATCAACCGTATGCCTCCCTCATTAAAAAAGAAAGTCTCAGTAATAAGGATTTAAGTGATGTACTGACTCTATTACAAGGGTCTCAGGCTAACTACTTTGTATATCTTGAATTACTCCCATTCAAAAAACACGGTATCAATTATGTTGCCCATTTTGATAAAAATATGACTGCCTCTGTATTTTTATGGTTAGTCGATCTTAATCAAAGCAAAACAATCTATCGAGATCATTTTTCGTTAGTTGGGAAGGATTCTTCTCCAGATTGGTATATAGGCAACAAATCCGTAGCTCTAAAGGCACTCGATGGTATTATGTTTAAAGCTGGTGAAATTATATCTGCAAAACTTCCCCTATAATTCTATTTTTCTCAGCTGTTCCAGCAAAAATAATCAGTAATGGAACTCCTGCTGATAGCAAAAGCATTCTGCCAAGCTGTCGCCAGCAGGAGTTCCATTATTTATCCCGATATAATCGCAGCTGAACTATGTAGATTGATTTGCAAGATGAAAAGATTTTTGCTCTATATTTTCATTTTTTCTCGTTCGCTTGCCAACTACAAAAATACCCTTGCGGTTTCACAACCGCAAGGGTATTGGTTTTTCATTTGGTGGAGACAAGGAGGATCGAACTCCTGACCTCTTGCATGCCATGCAAGCGCTCTCCCAGCTGAGCTATGCCCCCAAACGACTTCTTAAGTATACCCCCAAAAGGGCTTCCTGTCAACAACTTTTTTCATGGTTTTGAAAAACCGTTCAAAGCCTGTGCCAGCAGGCTTCCCTCGGCCATTGACAATTGACCATTGGCGGAAAGCGCAGCTTCCCTTACTTCACCAGACTGGTCCACCCGTTTTCCTGGGTGATCTTCCCTTCCTTCATCAGGCGCCCCAGGGCCCGTTTGAAAGCGGCTTTGGAAATGCCGAAGGCGTCTTTGATGATTTCCGGCGGGGTGGCATCGCTGTAGGGCATGGTGCCCTGGCGTTTTTCCAGGAGGGCCAGGATCCGTTCGCTGTCGGTGACCATGGCTTTTTCCTTCACTTCCCGGAGGGACATGTCCACCCGGCCGTCTTCCCGGACGAAGGTGACCCGTCCGGTGACCTTCTGACCGAAGTCCAGCCGTCCGTCAGGCACTTCGCTCCGGTGGATGAAGGCCAGATACCGCTGGGTGGTCAGCAGGAAGAACCCTTCCGGCAGGATATTGTAGACGGTGCCGGTGAGTTCATCCCCCACCTTCACATCTTTGGCAGGCACGGAAGCCCGGACCATGTCCTCTTCCACCCGCATGGTCACCGCCTGCCGGCCGCTTTTGTCCCGGTAGAGCTTCACCCATACCAGCTGACCCGGAGACACATGGCCCCGCATTTCGCTGTAGGGCAGGAATACCCCCCGTTCGGCGCCGATGTCCACAAAGCCCCCCTGACGGGTGACGGACAGGACCTTTACATAGCCCAGCTGGCCTTCCCGCATTTTGGGCAGCTTCATGCTGGCGGTCATCCGGCCCTTGGCGTCCAGGTACAGGTACACTTTCACCTTGTCCCCCACCTTCACCGGGCTGGTCTGCTGGTGCTGGTGGAGCAGGATGTCATCGGAGGTGCTGCCGGTGCCCGCATCCAGGAAAGCTCCCGCTTCCCCCAGACGGGCCACGGTCATCTCGCACACATCCCCCACCCGGTACCGGCCCACAGTCTTGACGGTTACCGGTCCATGCTCTTTTCTCATGCTTCCGTCTCCGTATAACTTTCGCTGGGAGCGTCCGCCCACAGCTGTTCCAGATTGTAGAAATTCCGCTGGGATTCCTGGAACACATGGGCCACACAGTCACCGTAGTCCAGCAGCACCCAGTTCCCTTCGCTGTACCCTTCCTTGTGGGCGGGCAGCTTCCCTTCCTGGGCCAGCTTGTCTTCGATGCCGTCGGCAATGGCCCGCACCTGGGTGGTGCTGGGAGCCGAGCAGATCATGAAGTAGTCGGTGACGGAAGACAGTCCTTCCATGTTCAGCAGCAGGATATCCCGCGCTTTTTTGTCCGCAGCGGCCGCTGCGATTTTGTTGGCCAGTTCTTTTCCAGTCATGGCAACCTTCCTTTCTTGCAACAGAGTATCTTTTTCGTTTCACAGAACGCTTTTATGCATGTCAGATGCTGGGGATCCGCCGGTGGGGAATCTTCAGCTCATCCAGGGTGGCGGCAATCTTGGAGGGAGTGGTGACCCAGTAGCTGACGCCGCCGATGTCTCCAAAATCACCTTTCAGGCTGGCGCTCTTCACGCCACCCTCGCCGAACAGCCGCAGACAGTTGGCAGCCTTCACCATCTGGATAAAGTCCATATCCGTCTTTACATATTCCGTGGCCGTACCGATGATCATGGGCAGCTTCACCATGTTCCCTACAGTAAAGGCCTGTTTGGCCAGGGCTTTCATGAATTTCTGCTGCCGTTCCACCCGGCCGATGTCCCCCATTTCGTCATGACGGAACCGGACGTATTCCCCGGCTTTTTCCCCGTTCAGGTGCTGTTTTCCCTTCTTCAGGTGGATCTTCAGGTCTGCGTAGGGGTCTTCGTAATCCATGTCCTGTTCCACATCCAGGTCCACCCCGCCCAGCATATCCACCACTTTGATGAAGCCCTGCCAGTCCACCTGCATGTAGTGGTTCACCGGCACCTGGAGCAGATTGGCCACAGTCCGTTTGGCCAGATTCACGCCCCCGTAGGCGTAGGCCGCGTTGATCTTGTCATGGCCCCGCCGTCCGGGGATGGCTACCCGGGTGTCCCGGGGCAGACTCAGGACGGAAACCTGGCTGTTTTCCGGGTCGAAGCTCACCAGCAGCATGGCGTCCGTCCGTTTGGGCACGTCCTTGTCAAAGTCTTCGCTGTCCCCATCGTCCGTCCCCAGGAGCAGCACATTGATCCGGTTGGAGAACCCTTCCGTAGTCAGGGTATCCTTCTGGGTTTCGGCCACCTGAGCCCGGGGCCGGAAGAACCGGTTGTAGATCCGCATGCCTGCCGCAAAGCAGCTGGCCATGAGGAAAAGGATCATCACCAGGGAAAAGAAGGCCCGTCCTTTCCGCAGCCGTTTCTTGTACCGCCGGTTCCCTGTTTTCTTTTGGTCTGTCATCTTTTGTTCTGCTCCTGTTATTTCTGATTCTTTTTCTCTTTCAGGACAAGTTCATTGTACCCGGCCAGACAGTCGGGATGGATCAGCATCTCCTGGTCCAGGAGATATTCCATGGTATGTGCATAGGCCTTCCGCATACCGTTTTCCAGGCCTTTCTTCACTTCTTCCCGCATGGTGTCCACCCCGGGGAAATCCCGGTTGGGCTCCACCAGGTCCGCCAGGTAGATCACCATGGCCAGAGGACTCATATGGGCTGCCCCGGTGGTGTGGTACCGGATGCTGGACAGGATGTCCGGATCCGTGACCCCGAATTCATGTTGTGCGTAATAGACCCCCAATTTGGCATGGATCAGGATGGGCTGGTTCTTTTCCACTTCATCCAGTTCGATGCCCAGTTCCGCCGCCCTGGCAATGAAATCCTTTTTGGGGACCTGCCGCCCGCTGTCATGGAGCAGGCCGGCAATGGCGGCTTTCTCTTCGTCCACCCCGTACAGCCGGGCCAGTTCAACGGCCGTCTGGCTGACGGCCAGGGTATGATGGAAGCGTTTGGCCGGCAGTTCTTTTTCCAGCCGTTCTTTCATTTCATTCAGTTCCATAGGTTTTCCCCTCCCAAGAAAAAAACAGAGAAGCCCCTACTGACGGTAGAGGTCTCTCTGTTCGATGTATTCCGCTACTGCCTTGGGGATCATGGTATCCACCGGTTCGCCTTTCCGGATCCGTTCCCGGATCGCTGTGGAAGAAATGTCCAGTTCCGGTGTATCCACCCAGACCAGATTCTTCAGTCCCTGCCGGGCCAGGTCCTCGCTGACTTTCTCCTTCTGGGGAGCAAAGCCGGGCCGGGCCGCCACCGCAAAGGTGGCATAGGTCATGGCCTCCCGGATATGGTGCCAGGTGGGCAGCTGTTCTGCCGAATCGGCTCCGATGATGAAGTACAGATCGTAGAACCGGTGCCATTTCCGGTGGAGCTTCCGGAGGGTATCGCAGGTGTAGGATACACCGCCCCGGTCCAGTTCCATGGAGGAAACCGTGTACCGGGGATTTTCCCCTGCCCCCAGGATGGTCATGGCCAGCCGGTCTGCAGAGGGAGAACAGTGCCAGCCCCGTTTGTGGGGCGGAATGTAGTCCGGGATGAACAGGATCCTGTCCAGTCCCAGTTTGTCCAGCATGGCACGGGCGATCATCAGATGTCCGTTGTGGATGGGATCGAAGGTCCCGCCCAGGATGCCCAGGCGCTGACGGCCCATGTTCTCCACTCTCCTTTGTGATGGTGATACCAGAGTATTATAACAGGGAAAAGAAACGAAAACAAGAATATAGCCGTGACAAATGTATGGAAAATGGGCCCCAAAGGCCCATTGTCAGCAGCGGATCCGCTTCCGTTCTTTGTAGTACACCAGGGTCAGGCCCGCTTCTTCGGCCATCTGTTCCCCCTTGGCGAAATCCCGGCCCACATGTTCCTTGTAATGGGCGTCGCTGCCCAGGGTGGCGTATCTCCCTCCCAGTTCCCGGAACCGTTTGTACAGCTTCAGGAGGGGCGGGATCACGCTGTCATCCCCCAGCCGCCGGGTGTTGATCTCCAGGGCCTTGTCCTCTGCAATCAGCAGCCGGAACACCCGGTCCCACAGGTCCGGATGGTCTTCATAATACAGATTGGGATCCGGATAGGGCATGTACCGGCAGATATAGTCGATGTGCCCGTAGGAATCGAAATCCGGCTTCCTTTCCAGGCACCGGACGGAATCCTCCAGGTACCGGCGCACCGCCTGGTCCTTGGTAAGCCCTTCATAGGTGGTGGGTTCGTACATGTCCAGCCCGTCGAAACAGTGCATGGACCCCACCACTTCGTCAAAGGGATGGGCCGGGACCATTTTCCGGTCTTCCTCGATGGCCCGGGGCTGGAGCCCCACCTCGATGCCCAGGAGCACCTGGCTGCTGCGGTAAGGCCCGTCCTTTTTGAAATAGTCATCGATGTCAAACAGGAACATCTCCGGATTGGTGGGATAGTACCGGTCCCAGTGTTCCGTCAGGATGATCCCGATTCCCTGAGCCCTGGCCGCTGCTGCAGCATCCTGGATGGTCTGTTCCGCATCGCAGGAATAATCTGCATGGGTATGGGTATCAAACAGCATGGGCACGCACCTCTTTTCCTGTTTTTACACGTTGAAACGGAATTCCACTACATCCCCGTCCTGCATGATGTAGTCCTTGCCTTCCAGACGCACCAGGCCCTTTTCCTTGGCCGCCTGTTTGGAGCCGCACTTCACCAGGTCGTCATAAGAGACGATTTCCGCCCGGATGAAGCCTTTTTCAAAGTCCGTATGGATCTTCCCGGCTGCCTGAGGCGCGGTGGAACCCTGGACGATGGTCCAGGCCCGGGATTCCATTTCCCCGGCGGTAAGGAAGGTCTGGAGCCCCAGCAGCTTGAACCCGGCTTTGATGAGACGGTCCAGGCCGGCTTCGGAAAGGCCTTCCATTTCCAGGTATTCCTTGGCTTCGTCTTCCGGCAGTTCGGCAATCTCTTCTTCCACTTTGGCGGAGATCACGATCACCTGGGCGTTTTCTTTGGCGGCATAGTCTTCCAGGGCCTTCACATAGGGATTCCCGGACCAGTCCGCCGCTTCTTCTTCCGCCACATTGGCCACATAGAGGATGGGTTTGGAGGTCAGGAGATCCAGTTCCTTCAGGCCGGCTTTTTCATCGTCGGTCATTTCCACCCGGCGCACCGGGATCCCTTCTCCCAGGGCATCGGAGATCCGCTGGAGCAGGTCAGCCCGGGCGGCAGCCTTCTTGTCCCCGGCCTTGATCAGCTTCTGGGCCTTCACCAGCTGCTTTTCCACGCTTTCCAGATCCGCCAGGCACAGTTCCGTGTTGATGATTTCCACGTCCCGGACCGGATCGATGGACCCTTCCACATGGGTGATGTTCCCGTCTTCAAAGCACCGGACCACTTCGGCGATGGCATCGGTCTGACGGATGTGGGACAGGAACTTGTTCCCCAGGCCTTCCCCTTTGGAAGCCCCTTTCACCAGGCCGGCAATGTCCACGAACTTCATCCCCGCCGGTACGATCTTTTTGGAATGGAACATGTCCGCCAGCACTTTCAGCCGGGCATCAGGCACGTCCACCACGCCCACGTTGGGCTCTATGGTACAGAAAGGATAGTTGGCCGCTTCGGCCCCTGCCTTGGTGATGGCGTTGAACAGGGTGCTTTTGCCCACGTTGGGCAGGCCCACGATTCCCATTTCCAGATTGGTAGAACTCATATTGTATCTCTCCTTCATGCAGACTATTGTTTATTATATCATATTCCGGTGTCCATCTTCACCACCCGGAACCGGAACTTTTTCCCTCCGGGCAGATACTTCAGCAGGAACCGTTCCTCTTCCGGGATCCTTCCCAGCACATCCACCCGCCGGTCCGCCGGCAGTTCCGTGAGACAGATCTCCAGTTCCCCGGCATACCGGCCGTAAAGAGGATTGTCCAGCGTCACATCCCCGGCATGGCAGCGGCGGAAAGGCAGTTTGGGAATTTCCACCCCTTTCCACAGGGCCCGGCTGTTTACCGTGCGGATCACTTCTTCCGCCTCGTCCGGACGGGTTTCATACACATGGTGTGCCAGTACCGGGTACAGGGGCCTGTCCTCCCACACCTGGAGGGTCAGTTCCAGCACCTCACCGGATACCCGGGCCAGATCTTCCAGTTCCTGCCGGTCCGGACCGTCGTCCCCGATGTATACAGCGTCCAGGCCCAGGGCCGCCAGCTGCCGGGCTCCCTGGGATACGGTCCGGTGCCGGTCCTGTTCCAGGGTGGGGAGCCCTTCCCGAAGGGGCCCCCGCCGTCCCTTCCGGCTGGCCACAAAGGCCCCTACCGGAATTCCCAGCCGGTGGAACAGGTCATTCTGCCGGCGCAGGTAGCCTTCGGAAAGGCCGGTGTGGGGATGGGGATAGAAATTGTGGAGGGCTTCCATCCGGGACAGGTCCACCCCCTGGCGTTCCAGTGCTTCCAGCAGGTCTTCTCCCACCGCAGAAGCATTGAGCACCAGTTTCCGGTCCGGATACCGGTCCTGGAGGGCCTTCATGGCTTCCGGAGTGTATCCGTCATCCAGCCGCAGGGAAGTCAGCGTTTCCGGTACCGGGCGCCCGGGCACCAGATCCCCTACGGTTTCCATGGACAGTTCCCGGGCCCGGGCCAAAAGCGGTGCCACTTCCCGTTCAAAGGCCTCCGGATCTGTTTCCGGGATGTGGAAGGAAAGGAACAGACGGGTGATCCCCAGGGCCGCAGCCTCTTCCAGCCGCCGGAGACAGTCTTCCAAAGGCCGTCCCAGGCCGGGGTACAGGGAAATCCCTTTTGCCAATTTCGTCATACTCGAACGCCTCCTTGAGGGAATCATTCAGTGGTTAAGTGGTTAAGTGATTAGGTGGTTAAGTGTTTTTTCTCTTCACTCTGCACTTTTCTCTTCAAACCCCAGCACCCAGGTGGCCGCGAAACCGGCTGCGTAGGAAACCAGGAGCCCCAGCAGGTACACGGGCACGTTGGTGGTGCTGGGAGCCAGAGGAAGACCGGAAATCCCCAGGGCCGCCGCCCCCACCTGGAAGGCCGCCTGGACGGCGCCTCCGCAGGCACCCCCGATGCAGGCTCCGATGAAAGGCCGTCCCAGGGGCAGGGTGACCCCGTAGATCAGCGGTTCCCCCACGCCCAGGAAACCCACTGGCAGGGCGGAGGCCACCACTTTCCGGATCCGGGGATCCCGGGTCCTGGCATATACTGCCAGAGCGGCTCCCACCTGTCCTCCGCCGGCCATGGCCAGGATGGGCAGCAGGATGGTGTACCCGTACTGGGCGATCAACTGGGCATGGATGGGGGTCAGTCCCTGATGGACTCCCAGCATCACCAGGGGCAGGAACAGGCCCCCCAGCACAAAGCCGGTAAAGGCTCCGCCCCGGCTCACTGCTTCCGTGGCGGCATAGCCGATGCCTTCCGCCGCCCAGCCTCCCAAAGGCTGGAACACAAACAGGGTGGCAAAAGCCATGATCCCCAGTACCAGGAAGGGAGTCAGGAACAGGTCCAGGGCTTCCGGCACCAGTTTGCGGATCCGTTTTTCCAACAGGGCTCCCAGGGCCGCTGCCAGCAGCACCGCCACCACGCCTCCCCGGCCAGGGATGAGGGCCTGGCCGTACAGGGTGATCCCGGCAAGGCCCGGATGGCTGATGAGAGCCCCCAGGACTCCGCCCAGCACCGGAGACCCGCCGAACTCTTTGGCGGCGTTCCAGCCCACGAACAGGTTCATGGCCCAGAACACAGCATTCCCGGCCAGTCCCAGGATTTGGAAAAAAGCATGACCGGCCAGCTGGGGATCCAGCCGACGGACGATGTTCAGGATCCCGGTCAAAAGACCGCAGCCGATGAACCCGGGGATGAGAGGCACAAAGATTCCGGCGATCCGTTTCAGAAACAATTTCCCGGGGGTGGCGTTCCGGGCCCGGATGGCCTCATGGAGTTCTTTTCCGTCCCCCACTTTTCCGGTGAAATCTCCCAGAACCGGCTGCTCTGTTTCCTTCTTTTCCCCTGGAAGATCCGGTGCTTCCTGGAGCAGAGCCTGGAAAGCATCGGTGACTTGGGCAGCCTTTCCCGGCCCCAGGATGATCTGGAGTTCCGGTCCCGCCTCATTGATCCCCATGACCCCCGGCAGTTTTTCCAGGGCCTGCCGGTCCACTGCCCGGTCCGCCAGCTGGAGCCGGAGCCGGGTCATGCAGTGGCTGGCCTGGAGCACGTTGTCCCGGGGCCCCACCAGGTCCAGGATGGCCCGGGCCAGGTCCTTATTTTCCATGGGCCGCCTCCCATTCCTCCACGGCCTTCCGGGCACTGCCCCGGTTCCGGGCCAGGCTCAGCCGGGCTTCTTCCCGGGAACAGCCGGTGACGGTGCAGACAATATGCAGGGCCCGTTCCAGGAGTTTTTCGTTGGTGGCCTTCACGTCGATCATCAGGTTCCCCCGGACCTTTCCCAGCTTCACCATGGCTCCGGTGGTGATCATGTTCAGCACCATTTTGGTGGCGGTGCCCGCCTTCATCCGGGTGGATCCGGTGATCACTTCCGGCCCCGGCAGCACCGTAAGGCACAGATCCGCCAGTTTGGCCATGGGGGACTGGCGGCTGCAGCAGAGCCCCAGTACCGCGCAGCCCCGTTCCCGGGCTTCCTTCATGCCCCCCAGCACATAGGGAGTCCGGCCGGAGGCACTGATGCCCATCACCACATCCAGGGGAGTCAGTTCCTTGTTCCAGATATCGTCCCGGCCCTGTTCCTCGCTGTCTTCCGCCCCTTCCTTGGCCCGGAAGATGGCTTCATAGCCTCCGGCGATGAGCCCCTGGATCTGTTCCGGGTCGGTGCTGTAGGTAGGGGGGCACTCCACCGCATCCAGGATCCCCAGCCGTCCGGAGGTGCCGCTGCCCATGTAGAACAGCCGGCCGCCCCGGCCCAGCCGGTCCGCCACCAGGTCCACGGCCAGGGCAATGGCCGGCAGGATCTTTTCCACTGCATCGGCCACCTTGTGGTCCTCCCGGTTGATGATTTCCACCAGTTCCTGGGTGGATACCTTGTCAATGGCAACGGAAGCGGGATTCCGCTGTTCCGTAGAAAGCTTGTCCAGATCGATCATTGAAAAAAACCTCCAGCCTTTTGCTATGCTATAATAAAGAGTGTTTTGTCGATAGGTACCCCATGGAGAGGATCCCTTCCCCATGGTCAGCAGAAAAAGGAGATCCACCATGAAAGCAATCATCAACGGCAGACTTATTTTACCACAAGAAATCCGGGAGGGACAGGCGCTCCTGTTCGGGGAGACCCTGGAGGGATTCTGTGAGCCGGACCGGCTACCGGCCGGCACGGAGATCATCGATGCCCAGGGAGCCTATGTATCCCCCGGGTTCCTTAATCTCCACATCCACGGCTGCGGAGGAAAAGATGCCATGGACGGCACCCGGGAGGCCCTTGGAACCATGAGCCGGCTGCTGCCATCCACCGGGGTCACCGGCTGGCTGCCCACCACCATGACGTCCAGCGGAGACGCCATCACCCGGGCTCTTTCCGCCATCCGGGAAGCCCGGGGCAGAGCAACCGGGGCGGAGATCCTGGGGGCCAACCTGGAAGGACCCTTCATCAGCGAAAGATATAAGGGAGCCCAGAAGGCCTGCCACATCCAGAAAGCCCACTGGGATCTGGTGGAACCCTTCACCGGTCTGATCCGGATCCTGACCCTGGCTCCGGAGACCCTTACGGACATGGATTTCATTCCCCGGTGCTGCCGGGCGGGGATCATCGTATCCCTGGGCCACAGCGACGCCACCTATGAGGAGGCAGCCCGGGCCATATCTGCAGGGGCCAGCCACATCACCCACCTGTACAATGCCATGAGTCCTCTCCATCACCGTAAGCCCGGCCTGGTGGGGGCAGCCCTGACTCTGCCGGTGACCTGCGAACTGATTGCCGACGGGGTCCACATCCACCCGGCGGCCCTGGAGCTGGCGGTGCGGACCAAGGGCCTCAGCCGGATAGTGCTGATCACTGATTCCATGCGGGCCTGTCTCCTGGGAGAAGGGAAAAGCGAACTGGGGGGCCAGACCGTGTACGTAAAGGACGGCCGGGCCACCCTGGAAGACGGCACCCTGGCCGGCAGCATCCTGACCATGGAACAGGCAGTCCGGAACATCTGGAAATGGGCCCACCTGACCCTGCCCCAGGCCGTCCAGTTGGCCACCGCCAACCCGGCCCGGGAACTGGACCTCACCGACCGGGGCACCCTGGAACCAGGAAAACGGGCGGACATCACCATGTTTGACGAAGATTTCCGGATTTTGCGGACATACGTAAAGGGGTGCTGCGCAT